>Ga0209826_1000875_pt1 | contig 21579 bp, 17 predicted proteins | sample GOMGulsemesocosm_5_FD_184637 | JGI IMG/M metagenome (GOLD analysis project Ga0209826, IMG submission 184637) | Methane-oxidizing microbial communities from mesocosms in the Gulf of Mexico - GOM15C Gulf of Mexico (SPAdes) (version 2) | ecosystem: Environmental > Aquatic > Marine > Cold seeps... | reverse complement strand
CAGCCAGGTGTACGGCGGCACCTATAACTTCTTTGCCCACTCCTTGCCTAAACAGGGCATTGAAGTGCGCATGCGATCATTTGATGACTTCGCTGGGTTCGACAGCGCCATTGATGAAAACACCAAGGCGATATTCTGTGAATCCATTGGCAACCCAGCCGGTAATATTGTCGACATTAAGCGTCTCGCCGAAATTGCCCACAAACACGGTGTGCCGCTGATCGTCGACAACACAGTCGCGACCCCATTTTTATGTCGCCCGTTCGAGCTCGGAGCCGATATTGTCGTGCACTCGCTGACCAAATACATTGGCGGCCACGGCACCACCATTGGTGGCGCCATTGTCGACTCGGGGAAGTTTGACTGGGTTGCCAACAAAGAGCGTTTCAAAATTCTTAACGAGCCCGACCCTTCATACCACGGCGTGGTCTATACCGAAGCCTTGGGCGAGGCGGCCTATATCGGTCGCTGCCGCGTGGTGCCGCTCAGAAATACCGGCGCCGCACTGTCTCCCATGAATGCCTTCCAGATCATGCAGGGACTGGAAACCTTGGGTTTACGTATGGAGCGCCACTGTGAAAACGCAGAGAAGCTCGCCGCCTATTTACAGGGTCACAGCAAGGTTGAATGGGTTAATTACGCCGCTCTGCCAGACAGCCCTCACTTTGATACCTGCCAAAAGATCACCAGCGGTAAGGCCTCGGGTATTTTAAGCTTCGGCATTACTGGCGGCGCAGAAGCCGGCAGTCGATTTATCGACGCCCTCGAGATGATTTTGCGCCTGGTGAACATTGGCGATGCCAAGTCGTTGGCCTGCCACCCGGCCTCAACCACCCATCGACAGCTCAATGATGAGGAGCTCGCCGCCGCAGGCGTCAGTGCCGATCTCGTCAGGATATCGGTGGGCATTGAAAACATCGACGACATCATCGCCGACGTCAGCCAAGCGCTCGACAAGGTGTAACCCGAGCAGCGTTCACTGAGTCATGAAATAAGAGCGGCCTAATGCCTTAAGTCAGAGATTAGGCCGCTGCTAACACCGTAAACGCATCATGTAAGAGAAAGTGCGTTACGCCTCTGGCGCCACGAATAGCGTCTGTGGTTCAGTCTTCAAAAACAGATCAACTTCTAACTCATCAACGCAGGCAGCGTTAAAAGTAAACTCTTCGTAGAGCCAGTAAAGTTGCCCCCCCTGCTCCACAGAATAGCGCCAGTGATACTTGGCCTGAATCCAACCCTCATTCAAACAACCCAGCAACAACGCCGGTTTGTTTTTCTCCCTATAACGCAACAAGGTTTTGCCGTTATCGTCCGCAATATGAAAACGATCCAGCACAATCGAACCATCACCCAGCAAACCGGTTTTTATCCGCCCTTGGGGGTAAACATTGGTGGGTATATCGTCGCCATGCTGATCGACCACACAGGCTTTATTCAAGACCTTGTATTGAGGCCGTGTCGCAATGCGGTGGCGATCGGCAATGAGCGCACGGGCCGCTATATCCTCGGAACTGCGCTGAGCCTTATCCCACTGTTTGATGTGCACTTGGAATACTAAGCTGTTCATCTTCTACGGTTTCTCATTCTGACGACACGGTAATGGTACGAGCCTCGGATTTTAAGGGGGTTATACTAGGAAGTCGCGTCAGAAAGCACATAAATGCCCACCTTTGAAGCCAAGATAATGGCGAGCAGAGACAAGAACAAAGGGAGTAACCACGAAATTTTGTTCATGGGGGCATTACTTGGCCACGCAATCTGATCAAAGTTTGACCGAACAGCACACTAGACATAATGTCTAGTGCAGCGATCGGGCTAGGCCGAGTAAGTTCATTGACCGGCTCAAGTCATCCTAGTCGGTGATATTTACTTGCCCTTTAGAGTGCACAGGGTATTAGTCGACTAGATACGATGTACCATTAAGATTCAAGTAATAGCGGTAATATCGCTGTCTTCCTTCACATTCTCTAGCAACCAATTTCGGAAAGTGATGACTTTTTGCTGCTTGGCTTTATCTTCACGGCAAACAAAATACCAATCATCTTGATGTCGAATTCGTTTTCCAGGGAAAGCTTCAACTAGCAAGCCTGATGCAAGGTCTCTCGAAACGTAAGGTTGCATGCCAAGGGCCACACCGATTCCCTGTGTGGCGGTCGCAAGGGCGTGATCATAGCTGTCGAACTGTAAACCATTTTCTGGGTTGATGCCGTCAACCCCCACACCATTGAGCCAGATGTACCAATCTTTAGACGAGGGGTAGACCTGTAAAATAGTGTGTTGAGCCAGATCTTCAGGTGTGTTGAAGCTGGTGAGCAGGGAGGGGCTACACACGGGGAATATTTCATACGAGAACAAAAAAGTGTAGTTGAGATTTGGGTCGGACTGGGAACCGACCATCACACAGGCATCGACATCTTCATGGCTAAAGTCCACATCTTTTTGTGAGGTGCTTAATCGAATATTAATATCTGGGTAACGGTTTTGAAATTCGGCTAAACGCGGCACTAACCAGCGGATCGCAAAGGTATTATATAGCTGAACGGTTAATACATCTGACTGCTGCGGGGCGAGTAAGGTTTCAGTACCATCGGCAATTTTATCAAAGGCTTCACGCAGTATCGGGTAGTAGAACTGCCCCACTTTTGTCAGCTCCACTGAGCGGGCTTTACGTATAAATAACTCAACCCCCAAGCTGCTCTCTAACAACTTAATTTGGTGGCTTACAGCCGAGTGTGACACACAAAGCTCATGCGCCGCCTCTTTGAAGGACAGGTGCCTTGCGGCAGCTTCGAAACTGCGCAGGGCGTTAAGTGGGGGGAGTTTCTTGCGCATAATGAATGCTATTATAGTTGAATTTTTCTCACCTGTCGTCAACGACAACTGTTTTGTAATCTAAGGGTTCTTCATGCCAAGATCAACATATAATAAAAAGACGGCAAAGCTATGAATATATCAATCCAAGCAGCTAATGACGCCACCGGAAATCTCCAACAGGCGCTTCAGCACGCCCACGCACTATTAAACCAAGCCGATTTCAATAGCGCCGAAGAGCAAGGTTTAGAGATATTAAAGGCTTTTCCAAACAACCCCAACGCTATGATTGTCGTCGCCACAGCCCAGAGGCAGCAGGGCAAAGTAAAAGATGCTCTGCAAATACTGATCAAACTGGTCAAACGTGCCCGGGACTTTCCAATGGCACATTTTGAACTGGGGCTGGTGCACGAGCTATTAGGCAATCCGGAAAAATCCATAGTTTCTTTTAAAAACGCAATTGATCTACAGTCTGAGTATTCGCCTGCTTGGCAGAAGCTCTCCGAACTCTATCAAATCATCGGTAACCAGGCCAAGTCACAAGAAGCTACGGATGAATTTTTTAAGCTAAGCAATGAGCACCCGCGGCTGATTAAGGCGGCATCCTGCTTACACGGTAATGACCTAGCAAAAACTGAATCCCTATGCAGAGAGCATATCCATGAGTTTCCCAGAGACGTTAATGCTATCCGGCTGCTGGCCGAGGTGGCGGTACGCATGGAGATTTATGATGACGCCCAAGGTTTACTTGAACGAGTATTGAAGATTGCCCCCGACTTTCATTTGGCCAGGTTGAATCTCGCCCATGTGTTAAATAAGCGGGAGCGCAGCCAGGATGCCTTAGCTGAAATCGCTACATTGGTGCAGGCAGGCCAAAACATTCAAGGCATGGAGACTGAAAAGGCTGCCATATTGAGTCGTATTGGCCGGCACGAAGAGGCGATTGGGTTATTCCAGGCCCAAATAAAAATACACCCGACCCGCTCAAAACTCTACTCCAACTTAGGCCATGTATTAAGAGCCGTTGGTCGCAGAGAAGAAGCGATTGCGGCCTACCATCAATCCATGGAAATTGACGCCGCGGATGGTGAATCCTATTGGAGCCTGGCTGACCTGAAAAACTACCATTTCAGTGATGACGAAATCAGCTCGATGAAAAACATTCTGGCCACGGCAAAACTACCTGAGCGTGACGAAGCGAAAATTCAATTCTCACTGGGTAAAGCCTTGGAGGACCGCGGCTTATACGGCGAGTCATTCCGCGCCTATCAAAGCGGCAATACTACCAAGCACAAGCTGGAACCTTACAGCGCCCAAAAAAATTCAAATGCCGCCGATCGCATTATCAAGCACTATACCCAAGATTATTTTTCCAATAGGCAGGGCCAAGGCTGTGAGCGGGCTGACCCCATTTTTATTGTCAGCCTACCAAGATCCGGTTCTACCCTATTGGAACAAATATTGGCAAGTCACTCGCAAGTCGAGGGCACCAAGGAATTACCCGATATTATTTCCATGACCCATCGACTAAATCGCAAAAAATCCTCAGATGGCTCACCAAGCTACCCCGCGATCATGGCACAGGCCCGACCAGAGGACCTCAGAGCGCTGGGAGAGGAATATCTTCAAAGAACCGCCATTCAGCGTGCGGATGCACCCTTTTTTATTGACAAGATGCCCAACAACTTTGCTCATATCGGCTTTATTAAATCTATATTACCCAATGCAAAGATCATTGATGCCCGACGCCACCCCATGGCCAGCTGTTTTAGCTGTTTTAAACAACATTTTGCCAATGGGCAAACCTTCACCTATGACCTAGGTGATGTTGGTCACTATTACTCCGCCTATATGCGCCAGATGAATCACTGGCATAAAACCTTGCCAGGTGAAGTCTTAACTGTGCATTACGAAGCGGTTATTGCCGATTTTGAAACTCAAGTTAGGCGCTTGCTTGAGTTCTGCGGGTTGCCATTTGAAGAAGCTTGTTTAAATTTTTACGACAACAAACGAACGGTTCGAACGGCCAGCTCCGAACAGGTTCGCCAACCCATTTACACGTCGGGATTAGACGCTTGGCAACCCTATGAGGAACACCTTAACCCTCTAAAAGAAGCACTCGGTGAATGCTTGGATGAGTACCCCTATTAAGAACCTTCTACGATGTTTTTAATGGATGAATTTATCTAATGCATTTACCAATATTGGTCGATTGACGATGTATTTGTTATTGCCATTACTGGCATGTATTCGTCTTTTTTCTGTTGGTGAACCATCTACATAACTATAACAATAACCACTGGAGTCATACATGAAACCTTTCCATGCTCGCCCCAAACGCAATCTACTCAGAAGCGGTATTGCAGCGGCTAATCACAGTTTTAGTTCCTCAAAAGCCCTCGTCCCAGCAGCCGTTCTGGCTGGCCTATTGGCAGGTTCACCACAAGTATTGGCAGAGGGGCTGGTACTGGAAGAAATCACCGTTACCGCACAAAAAAGAGAGGCCAGTCTGCAAGATACCCCCGTCAGCGTACAGGCCTTGAATAGCCTAGCACTGCAGCAATTAGGTGTAGAGAGCTTTGAAGACTACGCCTTACTGATGCCGAGCTTGTCATACTCATCCGCAGGTCCAGGTACTTCGCAGCTTTATATGCGTGGTGCAGCCGATGGAGGGGATGGCAACGCCTCTGGCTCACACCCATCTGTAGCGGTTTACCTGGATGAACAACCGGTTACCGCCATCGGCAGAAACTTGGATATTCACGTTTACGATATAGAACGAGTTGAAGCCTTAGCTGGCCCGCAATCGACTCTGTTCGGTGCCAGCGCCCAGTCGGGTACCTTGCGCATCATCACCAACAAACCTCAAATGGATTCATTTGAAGCCGGTTTTGATGTGGGTATGTCCACCATCAAGGGTGGCGATAACAGCCACATTGGGGAAGGCTTTATTAATCAGCCACTGGGTGACAATGCCGCCATTCGCTTGGTAGCTTGGAACAAAAAAGATGGCGGCTATATTGATAACATCGCGGGTTCAAGAACTTCGGCGCTTGATTACGCCGACTATGCAGGGTCTCAAATAGAAGAAGATAACAGCAGGTTCGTAGCAGAAGATTTCAACGAACTTGAAAATAAAGGCTTCCGCGCGGCCGTCAAGGTAAACATCAACGAACAGTGGTCTGGAACCTTAAGTTACCTGCAACAGAATCAAGACACGAAAGGCGTTTGGTTCCACGACCAGGAAAACCCCAATGGTGAAATTGGGGACCTAGAAGTACAGCGCTTCGGCCCTGACGATTCAGAGGACAAGTTCAAGCAATACGGACTAACCATCGAGGGCGACCTGGGCTTTGCCAGCCTGGTGTACGCAGGTTCCTTTATGAACCGCGATGTGAATGAGAATGTCGATTACTCTGACTATTCTGAGAGCAACAACACTTGGATTTCCTACTACTCGTGTGACTACAGCAGCTACAATGCACCGTCCACAAGCCCCTGTACCAGCAACTCCATTTTTTACAATTCCGACAACAGCTACAAGCGCGACACCCATGAAATCCGCCTGCAATCGCAAAGTGATGGAAAACTGCAATACGTGGCTGGCTATTACTATGAAGATTCCAGCCACGACTACCGTCAAGAATGGGTACAGCCCGGCATGGCGAAGGGTGCTGACTATGAAGTGTTCGGCCAAGCTGACCTCTGGTATCTAACCGACCAGAAACGCACCGATCAGCAACAAGCGTTTTTTGGTGAAATCAGCTACGACCTCACCGACACCCTTACCGCCACCCTCGGTGGTCGTTACTTTGAAAATGAAGGAACCCTTAAAGGTGTGAGTGGCTACGGCACAACCAATGCCAAACTTATCTACGCAGAAGCGAACATTGACAGTAAAGTTACCGACAGCGGCAGTATATTTAAGGCCAACGTAAACTACAGCTTCGGCGATAACAACATGGTCTATCTGACCTGGTCAGAAGGCTATCGTCCCGGTGGCATTAACCGTGCATCCAACACGATCATTCCCGCTACCTACGATTCAGATTTTCTGACCAACTTCGAGTTTGGCTGGAAAACCCAGTGGTTGGACAATCGCCTGCGCTGGAACGGTGCGCTTTACCACATGACGTGGGAAGACATGCAACTGACCAAATACGACTCATCCTATGGCATTCCCCTAGGTGTTACGGTTAACGTCAGTGAAGCGGTCATTGATGGTATCGAAACCGATCTTACGTTTGTCATTTCTGAGGGCTGGACTATTTCGACCGGCGTTGCCTATAACATCGGCGAGACTGCCGAAGATCTTGTAGTGGGTAATAATTTTGCGCCCAAAGGCACTGCTCTGCCAAGCGTACCTGAGCTGAAATTCAACATTAACAGCCGTTACAACTTCACAGTTGCTGATATGCCGGCCTACGGTCAGCTGGTCTACGCTTATGTCGGCGAATCCTATGATGATATTTTCAACTACACGACTACAGACCAAACGACCGATCGCCGTGATACTCAAGCCGATTATGATAATTTAAATCTGTCTGTCGGTATCGATTCCGAAAAATGGGGTTTGGATTTGTTCATCAATAACCTCACGGATGAACGTGCAGAAATCACTCGCGGTGCCCAAGGTGGCTCCTCTTGGGATTCTACTATCACAGCGAATAGGCCCAGAACCATGGGCGTAAAATATCGCCTGCGCTTTTAAGTAAAGACAATAATTTAAGGGCAGCTTGCTGCCCTTTTTTAACCTGAAAATTGAGTGAGGCAGTCAATCATGACAACTCAATCCAATTCTGAAGCGCCGGTTGTGTTAATCACAGCAGGTGCTGCAGGTATCGGCCGCTGTATGGCTGAGACCTTTCTGGCGCAAAATTATCGTGTGCATGTGTGTGATATTTCAAGTGAGTCTATCGCAGAATTTTCACAGGCAAACCCGAGTGCCACCGCTTCACTGGCTGATATCAGTAAAGTCGGAGATGTTGATAACCTTTTTACCGAATTCGAAAAACTGTACGGTCGCCTTGATGTGTTAATCAATAACGCAGGGATAGCAGGTCCCACCGGACCCGTAGAGGACATTGAGCCAGAAGATTGGGATCAATGCATAAACATTGATATCAACGGGCAGTTTTACTGTACCCGAAAAGCGGTTCCCCTGTTAAAAGTAGCCGGAGGCAGTATTGTGAACATGTCTTCCAATGCCGCTTTTTTTGGCTTTCCGTTGCGCTCCGCCTACGCCGCCGCAAAATGGGCGATGATTGGTTTAACCAAAACCTGGGCCATGGAACTGGGCCCTCACAACATTCGTGTAAACGCACTCTGCCCGTGCAGCGTCAACGGGCCACGTATTGAAGGTGTCATTGAACGCGATGCCACCGAACGAGGCGTGGAGACCGAGGCCATACGTACCCTGTATCAGTCCCAGAGCTCAATGCGATTATTTGTCGATGCTGAAGATGTCGCCAACATGGCGCTATTTTTATGCTCAACTGCAGGCTCAAAAATTTCAGGCCAGGCCTTAGGCATTGATGGTCACACCGAAAGTTTATCCAGTAACCTTTAATTTTTTTGAAGTTAGGAGTACTCAGTTATGAAAGCCGCTTGGTTTGAATCATTTGGAACACCCCAAGAGTCATTGATCGTTGGTGAACAACCTAAACCGGAAGTGGCTGCTGGAGAAGTATTAGTCCGCGTTAAAGCTAGCGGAGTAAACCCTTCTGATGTAAAGAAGCGCGCCGGCGCTTTCCCCAACTTATTGGACGCAGGCCTAGTCATTCCACACAGTGATGGCGCCGGTGTTATTGAAGCGGTTGGCGCTGGCGTGGACGCCTCTCGAATTGGCGAACGTGTGTTCTTGTACCAAGCACAATTTGGCCGTCGTTTTGGCACAGCTGCAGAGTTTCTTGCCATTGATGCTTCACGTGCGCCCAAGCTGCCAGACAACGCATCCTTTGAAGTGGGCGCCTGTATCGGTATTCCCATGATGACCGCACACCGCTGCGTATTCTCTGACGGCTCGGTTGCAGGTAAAACGCTTCTTATCACCGGGGGTGCCGGTCGAGTGGGCTACTACGCTATCCAGTGGGCCAAGTCTGGCGGAGCAACCGTGGTCGCTACAGCCAGCAACCCTGAAGACACAGCCCTGTGTAAATCCATGGGCGCGGACCATGTCATCAATCACCGCGATGAGAACTGGAGCGAGCAAGTCTTAGCGGCCACCAACGGCAGCAAAGTTGACCGTGTTGTGGAGGTGGAGTTCGGTGCGAACCTGCCGGAAGTTTTAAAATGCATCGCCATTAACGGTGTTATCGCTACCTACTCCTCAACCCAGGTTAAAGAGCCGCAACTGCCCTTCATCCAAATGATGTTTTTGGACCTGACAATTCGTATGGTGATTGTTTACGCCATGCCCGAAGAGGCTAAACTGCTCGCTATTGCAGACGTTAGTGACGCTTTAGCAAACAACACGCTCAAGCATCGCATTGCCCATGTGGTCGAGTTTGACGACATGGCTAAAGCCCACGAACTCATCGAGCAAGGTGGTTTCGGCGGTTGTGTCGTCGTAAAGGTCTGATTATGAATAAGCCTCTGCTCGGTTTATCCACCCTATTGATAGCTCTGTCGCAGCTGGCTTACTCAAACACTCCGCAGGTAGTGGTCAATGGCGAAGCCCTCATTGGTCAGTACAATCAGCAGCAACCGAGTGTTGCAGAGTATTTAGGGGTTCCATTTGCTAAGCCGCCAGTGGCCATAAGTCGCTGGCAAGCACCTCAGCCACACTCGCCACGTTCGGGACCGCAGGCGGCAAAATCCTTTGCCGCCGGTTGTTATCAAGACAGCTATAACAGCGATTGGTATCGCGACGTCGCCAAGGCTTTTGCTGCCGACCCAAGTGTTATATCAGACCCTGAATTCAGTGAAGATTGTTTGTACCTCAATGTTTGGACTCCGGCGAAAAAAATGCAAGACAACCTGCCGGTAATGGTGTGGATTCACGGCGGCAGCAACAAAGCTGGCTGGAGCTTCGAACCCAACTATCGCGGCGCAAATTTAGCCAAACACGGTGACGTTATCGTCATTAGTATTGCCTATCGACTGGGAATATTTGGTTTTTTCAACCACCCAGAATTACTCATCCATAAAAACCCTATAAATTTTGGGCTGCTGGATCAAATCTCCGCATTAACGTGGATTAAAGACAATGTAAAAAACTTTGGTGGCAACCCCAACAACATTACGCTGTTTGGCGAGTCAGCCGGCGCTGCAGATATTGGTTATTTGATGTCGTCCCCTCTTGCCAAAGGACTATTTAATCGAGCGATCAGTCAAAGTGGCGGCTTTCAATTACAAGTAAGCACCACCGCAGAACAAAGTATTGAGCTGGGCAGTAAATTACAATCGAGTTTAAAATCTAAACCGAAGAATCTATTGGGTATGAAAGCCATTATGGCTGATGAAATATTTACCACGGCAAAGCAAGCGCTTGCTGCTCACTATTACAGCCCAGCAATTGATGGTATCTCTCTTACTCAAACCAGTTATCAGTATCTATTGCAAAATACGGTGGATGTCGATTTATTGGTCGGACACAACCAAAATGAATGGTATATGTATCTCGACAATGACGCGGCTGAACTGGAAGAATATGTACAGAGTTCTCCTCAGGCGGTACGAGAACAACTGACAAAAAGAGCCGCCGAAGAAACGAGCATACGGCACGGTCATGACAAGATTAGCACCCTAGTTGATATGACCTGCTCTGCTTATGAGATGGCCAGTCATACACAGCAAAGTAATAAACAAGCCTGGGTGTACAAATTTACTCGAGTGCGCCCCAGTACGGGTGGGCAGACTTTGCTGAGTTACCACGGCGCTGAGATTCCCTATGTGTTTGACAGCCATGACGATTGGCTGAGCACCGATGCAGCCGACCGCTCCCTGAGTCGGAAGATGATGAGTTATTGGAGCAATTTCGCCAGAAACGGCAACCCTAACGGTGATGGATTGCCTGCTTGGAAAAGATTCAGTGCAGCTCAACCCTCAATCCTACAGCTGGGTGATCAGACGGTATCGATACCGGCGCCTGACCATGCACTTTGTCAGAATATTGCACAACACAGCTACCCATAACGGTTAGCTGACAGAATAACAATAATAATGGAGAAAATTTTGACTACAGAAGTTGATAAGGTCAGTTTTGGTGCCACGTTGCTGGTCATTGTAGTCGCAGTGGTACCACTGCTCTTAGCGCCAGAAGCTGGCGCGCTACTGCTACAGCAAGCCTATAGTTTTATTGCGGACACCTTTGGTGTCGCTTATCTTTTAGGGGGGATTTCAGCATTTATGTTGTTGTTGTGGTTAGCCTTTGGTCGCTATGGCAGCGTTAAATTGGGCGATGCGGATGATACACCAGACTTCAGCACTTTTAGCTGGGTCGGCATGCTTTTTTGTGCCGGTGTTGGCGCCGGACTGATGTACTGGGCTGCTATCGAGTGGGCCTATTACTATCAGTCGCCACCCTATGGTGTCGAGCCGGAATCCGTGCGCGCGGCTAAGTGGGCTTCTTCCTACGGTATTTTCCACTGGGGGCCAATAGCTTGGGCTTTTTACTGTTTGCCAACCCTCGCCATAGCCTATCCGTTTTACGTTAAGAAGGTACCTTCGCTAAAATTCAGTGTGTCGTGCCACCACCTGTTCAAAAATCATAAAAACGATTACTGCTCCCGCGCCATTGACCTGCTATTTATGATTGCCCTTATCGGTGGCGCCGGTTCATCGTTGGGTTTTTCAACACCGTTAATTGCAACTCTGATCAGCGATCTAACAGGTATAGCGCCGGGCTTTGGTCTCGAGGTTTTTGTGGTGGCGTTTTGTGTGATTATTTTCGCCGTTAGCGTTTATATGGGGTTAGAAAAAGGCATCAAGCGCCTCAGTGACCTCAACCTTATTCTGGCGTTACTGCTGTTGGCTTTTGTGTTGATTGCCGGACCGACATTGTTCCTGATGAAAACAGGTCTGAACAGTATTGGCACGGTGCTGGCGAACTTCATTCAAATGAGCACCTGGACTGACCCCTTTACTGACTCGGGTTTCGTAGAAGATTGGACCGTTTTTTACTGGGCCTGGTGGGTAGCCTACGGTCCATTTGTGGGTTTGTTTGTGACTCGAATTTCCCGAGGTAGAACCTTCAAAGAAGTCATCTTAGGCATGCTCATTTACGGTTCTTTAGGCGGCGCTTTGTTTTACCTGGTGCTGGGAAACTATTCCATGTTTCTACAGCTTTCCGGCAACCTGAATGTACTTGATATACTCAACAATCAAGACGGTAACCTTGCCATAGTCGCGGGGTTTCATCAGCTGCCACTGGGATCGGTGGCGATAGCGCTGTTTTGTTTTGTCAGTATCATCTTCTCGGCCACCACCTATGATTCTGCCTCATATATCTTGGCATCAACGGCCACTAAAGAAATAAAGCCCAGTGAGGATCCGCCCCGCTGGCATCGAGCTTTTTGGTCATTCACCTTGGCTGTGCTGCCCATTACGCTAATGTATGTGGGTGGTCTCAAGGTAGCTCAGACTTCAGTGCTGGTGGTATCGCTACCCATTTTATTTGTGTTTGTCTTAATGACCTATTCTCTGTTGCAGTCACTCGAAGAAGATCATGCCAAAGCGCCATTAAGGTAACTGATCATGTTGTTCTTATCGCAGCAAGACAAGCGAAAAGCGGCCGGGGGCTACGGTGAAGCTACGGCGTTTGCCATGTCGCAGTTAATCACTATCGCTGAGATGCTGGACTGCAAACGCCTTATTGACGTCACTCAAGTGCACCTAGTAGGAAGCTATCACAGCGGCCCTGCTAATATTTCACTGCTGGAAAGATTGGTTGAGCAAGGCGCTAAAGTAGTTGTCCCTACCACCTTAAATGCAGGCTCAGCTGACTTACTTCATCCACAGGGCAATGGCGAATCCGCGCCATTCATCGAACACAGCTGTGAGGTGGTTAAACTTTATCAGTCAATGGGCTGTCGCGCAGAGCTCACCTGCGCACCCTACCACCTACCGACTAGACCGACGCTTAACGAGAATATTGCTTGGGCTGAATCTAACGCGGTTACCTTTGCTAATTCGGTGTTGGGCGCTAGAACCAATATGAGTTATCAATATTTGGATTTGTTTGCCGCGCTGACGGGGCGAATGCCAGAATATGGATTGTATTTACCCAAAAATCGCGCGGGCCAAATTCATTGCGATCTACAAGGATTACCCCATCACTGGCTTAGCACCGACGCGTTTTTTCCGCTGTTGGGTTATGTGCTCGGACGCAATTGCAAAGACCGGGTTCCGGTGATAACTGGCCTGCCGGCGAGTACCAGTGAAGATCAGCTACGAGCTCTATCGGCCGCCGCTTCAAGTGCCGGTTGTGTACCTTTGTTTCACGCTGTCGGCATTACCCCCGAGGCCGAAACGTTAAACGCCGCGTTTGCTTCAAAACCTATTCAGGATACTTTACTTATCACGGCAGAAAAAATTCTTCAGGCGCGCTCTGAACTTAACACTAATGTTGAAAGCCGGACTAAACTGGGGGCTATTTGTTTGGGAGCTCCACATTTTTCGGTCACTGAATTCCGGCATTTACTGACGCTATTACGGGGCAGAAGTATAGCCAAAGGCATTACTTTTTTGATCTCAACGAGTCGCCATAATTATCGTCAATTAAGTGACCAAGGAACGGCGCAACAACTAAAACTGTTGGGTGTTGAGTTCGTTACCGATCGCTGTAGCTACTATGGATCTCCATTTGAGGAGGCCATTGATGGCGTAATTCTTACTGACTCCGCTAAGTGGGCCTACTATGGCCCCAGCAATCTTAATATGCCGGTGACCTTCGCCCGCTTGGAGGATTGTGTGATATCGGCAGTGTCGGGGCAGCTGTGTATCGATGAGGAGTTTTGGCGTGTCTAATGTTCTAACGGGCAAGGCTCTAATCCCTGGTTCAGTCACCGCGACAGTCGCCAAATTGGAAGAACCTATCAGTTATTGGGGTGGCATGGATACGGAAACTGCCTCTGTCATCGATGTCCATAATCCACAATGTGGCATCCGTATCACCGGGAAGATAATGGTCCTCCCCTCGACCAAGGGCAGTACTGCAGGCCCAGGGGCCATGTTGGAAATAATATCCAGCGGTAACGGCCCGGTTGCATTTATCGTTCTGAGCGCAGATATATGTACCTTAATCGCCGCTTCTGTCGCGCATGAAGTCAGCGGTATTCATACCCCCGTCATACAAGTCGACCACCACCAGTTCGAGCAAATACATCACGGTGAAACTTGGTGCCTGGAGGGCAGTACACTGGTTAGAATCACGTATAACCTGGACGCATGAACGCTATGTAGTCGTTACCGTTCTTTTACGCTATAACCGAAATTTTAGGAGAGCTGGTATTTGATGCGAAGCATCAAAAAGACGATGAATTTTAAAGGGAGGTTTAATACGGGTAAGGTCATTTAATGATACAATGCTTGGCTAATTCTCACCAAGGTACCCGTTTTGAATTCCTCTGAAAATACCATGAATCGATCCGTCATTTTAAGCTGTGCGGTAACGGGTTCTGGTGATACTGCCCATAAAACCCCCCATCTCCCAATCACCCCTAAAGAAATAGCCGAAGCCTCGATTGAAGCAGCCAAAGCAGGCGCTGCGATTGCCCATATTCATGTGCGTGATCCGAAAACCGGGGCCCCATCAAAGGAAGCAGCACTCTACCGTGAAGTGGTTGACCGTATTCGCAGTAGCGATACCGATGTCATTATCAACCTAACCACGGGGATGGGAGGTGATCTCTACCTTGGTCCTGACGACAACCCGCTGGATTTTACCGACGATACAGATTGTATCGGCCAGTTGGAGCGGATGTCACATGTGGAAGAATTACTGCCCGAAATTTGTTCGCTGGACTGTGGCTCGTTTAATTCCGCCGTTGATAACTATGTCTATGTCTCAACGGTTGAGATGCTAAAGACCGGCGCACAGCGCTTGCAGAAAATTGGTGTGAAACCTGAACTGGAAGTATTTGAATTAGGTCATATCTGGTTTGCTAAAGAATTATTAAAACTGGGTTTTCTGGATGCGCCGCCCTTGTTTCAGATTTGTTTGAATGTTCGCTGGGCCGCTCAGGCGACAACCCGTAATTTTCAGGCGATGGTGGACAATCTCCCTGAAGGCGCGAACTGGGGCGGTTTTGCTCTGGGTAGCTTGGAAATGCCAATGGTTGCTCAAGCGGCCTTGTTAGGTGGTCATGTCAGGGTTGGCTTGGAAGATAACCTCTTTTTAGAAAAGGGTGTGCTGGCCACCAATGCGCAATTGGTCGACCGCGCAAGAAACATTCTGGAATTAATGGGCTCTAGCTTACAAACCCCAGCACAGGCACGTGAAACTCTTCAGCTCAAAAAACACGGTAAGTAAAACCATGAAAGATAACAGTATAATGGTCTATAAAGGTGTCGTTCATCCGGAGCTTTGTGATGTTATGGGGCATATGACAACGCGCCATTATGTGGCCATGTTTGACGATGCCTCTTACCATTTTTTATTCAGTGTGTTTGGCTGGAGCGGTGAACAGGCGAAAACTGATAATCGTGGCTGGGCTGATGTTAAACATGTGATTGAGTATCAAGATGAAGTGGCCGCGGGTGATCTACTGGAAATTCGTGCCAGTTTCACCAAGATTGGCAACAAATCAATAACGGTCAGCTACAAGATGTTTAATATCGCTAAGAATGATCTAGCGGCTACACTGGAAAGTACCAGTGTGTATTTTGACACCCTCAATCGCAAAGCCATTCCACTGACCGATGAAATGCAAGCGGCGGCTAAACCTTACCTTTAACCGTGTACCAATGGCCTCACTACTGATGATAGCCACTGAAAATGCTAGGCTTTAATCTAATATAATGAAAAGCGCTTAAACCGTTATGTTAGCAGTGCTATTGAGGCGATATTATCGCCTCAATAACTGGCCAATTTCACTAGGCCAGAACAGATATGCAGCCGAAATATTAAGCGGCTCTTCCTGTATTTCATCTCACCCTAGCGACGCCTTAATAACTTGAGCCCCCTATTCTAAGGGGTTATTTCATCAGGTCGCGCTGCAAGTCGTATTAAAACTCGTTCTGATACCGAGCCAAAAGCGCCAAAACACAAAGGTGCTGCGGGCTGGCAAAATATTTCAACGGTTTTCTGACTGAAATCAATCCACTCTGGCGCACAGCTGCAATACTAAAGAGACTTGTCTACCTTCCGCAGCACTCAATAATGGAGACCCGCCATGGTCAAAAAGAGCATGCCCACCTTGGCCCATGTACTTACGCCCTTTCCCCACCACATCGATAATCAGGCTTCCATTCATGAGGCCCAAGAGATGATGTTGACGCACGACATTCGCCACTTGATCGTGATGAAGGATGGCGACATAGACGGGCTCGTATCGGAGCGAGATATTCAAAAACACACAGGGCTCGGCCACACCAACAGCGACGAGCTGATGGTCCACGACATCTGTGTCAACACGGTGGTGATGGCCGATATTCACGACCCGCTGGACAAAATACTCGATGCCATGGCCGAACAACACCTAGGCAGTGTTGTAGTGCTAAAGAACGGGGAGTTGAGCGGTATTTTTACCAACATTGACGCCTGTAAAAATTTCTCCCTTTACTTAAAAGAACAGTTTAGCGGCGCCACGCCACCAGACATCGTGGCTTAATAAAGGCTGCTTAATAAATGTAATTTACAGAAAAACTTTACCGCCGCTCGGCCAAACTTAATTCAACACTGCGGGCCACGGACAAGAGCGCAGCATCATCGCCCCGCGCGCCCAGCAGCGTAATGCCCACCGGCGCTTGCCCCTGCTTGTGGCAGGGCAAGCTGATGGCGCAGCCGTCCAGAAAATTGACGATCGAGGGGTTGCGCAGCATTAATAGGTTCGTTTGCTGATAGACCTGCGCATCATTCAGCGCCGCCAGAGGCGGCGCAACGATGGGCACCGTTGGCATCACCAAAGCATCAAAGCCCTGTGTCTTGCAATCAACGCTGGCGATCATAGCGGTGCGTGCACGCTGCAGCTCAATATAGTCAGTCTCGCTCTGAGCCTGCCCCTGCATCATGCGCGCACTGACACGTGGATCGTACTGAGAGGGGTATTCAGCGAGCATTTCACGGTGCTGGGCGTAGGATTCAAAGGCCGCAAAACCGCCCTTGCTGTTGATGCGCGCTAGCTGCTCGAACTCCGGTACTTGAAGGTCTACCACCTGTGCCCCTAGGGCGCTTAACCTCTCCAGCACGGCATAAAAAGCCTCGCTCACCTGGCTGTCCATTTCACCCAACACCAACTGCTGCGGCACCGCCAAGCGCAGACCGCTCAGCGGCAAAGGTTTGAGCTCTAGATATGGTTGGCCCGCCAACACGCCATCGAGTATTGCGCAGCAGGTGACACTGACGCCAAGCGTGCCAACCGTATCAAGGCTTGGCGCCAATGGGTAGACTCCTGCCCGTGGGATACGCGCGGCGGTGGGTTTAAACCCCACCAAACCACACAAGGCCGCTGGAATACGGCAGGAGCCGCCTGTGTCTGTGCCGATGCTGGCAGCCGCAAAGCCATCACTTACCGCCACCGCCGCGCCGCTAGATGAGCCGCCGGGTATGCGCCTAACATGCCGCTCAAAGGGGTTTAATGGCGTGCCGTAGTGGGGGTTAATGCCCAAGCCTGAATAGGCAAATTCAGTCATGTTGGTGGCGCCAACAATAATGAATCCGGCCTGGTGCAGGCGTTGTACGACCAGCGCATCCTGGTCTGCCGGTGCACGGCCTTTTAGCAATTGAGAGCCGGCACTTGTCACTGAACCTGTCAGATCGAAGACATCTTTAACGGTAATCGGCACCCCGGCATGGGGCGGCAAGATCACGCCCCGTTGTCGCGCTTTATCCACGGCCACAGCCGCATCCAAGGCCTCGGTTTCAAACAGGCGAATAAATGTGTGCCCGCCCTCACCTCGCGAGTCGGCTATCTTGGCAAAACATTGCTTCAGCAGCTCTTCACTGCTTTGCTCCCCCGAACTCAAAGCTCGGGATACGCCTTCTACGCTTAACACCCGCGCTTAGCCTTGTTCTCTTGCATCTTTTCTTTCTCTTGCATTTGCTCTGGCTCTGGCTCTCGCCAAGAAATTAAAGCACGCTAAAAATATTCGCCCAGGCGGCTAATCTCATGTTGCTTTGAACTCAGTTCGCCCTAATACAGCGCATTTTCGCCCAACGTATTTTGACCAAAAAATATTTTAGCCAAAGCCACTTTGCTTGAAAGCATTAAGCAGCTTGCATCAACACCAGTGTGGTATCCAGCATGCGATTCGAAAACGCCCACTCATTGTCATACCAGGCCATGATCTTTACCAGCCGACCAGTAACCTGGGTTTGCGTGGCATCAAAATTAGACGACGCCTGGGAGTGATTAAAATCAACCGACACCAGTGCTTCATCATTGTATGCCAATACGTTTTGCATACATCCCTGAGAGGCCGCTAATGCCATGCCATTAATTTCTTCACGGGTGGTTGCCCGCGCCGCGATAAAAGTAAAATCAACCAGCGACACATTAATGGTGGGCACCCTCACCGCCATGCCATCAAGCTTGCCTGCCAGCTCCGGCAGCACCAAGGCCACGGCCTGCGCTGCACCGGTTTTACTGGGGATCATCGACTGGGTCGCCGCGCGAGCTCGGTACATGTCCGGGCCATAACCGTCGGTTAAATTTTGATCGTTGGTGTAAGCGTGAATGGTGGTCATAGAACCCTGCTCAATGCCCACCCCATCGTTAAACACCTTAGCCAAGGGCGCAAGGCAATTGGTGGTACAGGAGGCGTTAGAGATCACCTCGCTGTTGTCCGTCAACACCGCTTCATTCACACCAAAAACCACCGTGGCATCCACGCCGCTGGCCGGCGCCGAGATGATGACTTTTTTAGCGCCCGCCGCAATGTGTAGGGCGGCTTGCTCGCGGGAAGTAAACACACCGGTGCATTCATAAACCACATCAATGGCCAGCGCTCGCCAGGGAATAGCGGCCGGGTCTCGAACGCTCAACATTTGAATGCTGTCGCCACACACCCGAAGTTTATCGCCCTGTAACTGGATATCGCTGGGGAAACGGCCATGCACGGAATCGTACTGGGTAAGGTGCGCATTCAACGCAGTTGCGCCCAGATCGTTAATGGCCACTATGTGTATCTGCGCCCGATGGGGGGATTCGTAGAGCGCGCGCAAAATATTACGCCCGATACGGCCATAACCATTAATAGCCACTCGAATTGCCATAGGCTTCACTCCAGTACGCCTGACGCACTCCCTTAGCAAAGATGAACACGCGAACAGCGCAGCTAAAGAACACGAAGAAAACACACCTCTTGCTTAGACAGGCCGAGCTATAAAGCGTTCAAACTTTAGGCAGCTTCGCCAACAGCGTGGTAATAACGTGATAATAGTCTGAAACAGAAGGGTTAACAGGGAGATCAGAGACGGCAGCAACACCGCAAGCGTGATTTAACGACTATCAATCACAGTAAACTGGGTAGAGAACAGAAGGCAACAAGAGCGGAATACTCACTAGACGCGAGTCATGCATAAATAGAAAAGTGGATACCCTGCTTAGCAGGGTATCCGTGTCAATCAATCCTGCCAGGGGAAGAAATTTGGCATATCGCTTGAGCTTTTACTGTCAAATTCAGCGGGTCGCTTATCAAGAAAGGCCTGTATTCCTTCCTTACCATCCTTCAGACTGGCAGAAAAAATCGCCAGCGATTCAACCTTATGCGCCTCAAGCGGGTGAGCCTGAGCAGAGTTGCGGTAGAGCATTTGACGCGTTAAGGCGATAGACACAGGGCTGTGTGCGACCATCTTCGCGGCAATCTTGTAGGCCTCTTCCAATAATTGCTCAGCCGGCACCACCTTTTTCACAAAGTTGGTACGTTGCGCCTCATCGGCTTTGAAAATCTCGCCCGTGTAGCACCACTCCAAGGCCTGAGAAATACCGACAATGCGCGGCAAAAACCACGTTGAACAGGCTTCAGGTGTAATGCCAATTTTATTAAACACAAAACCAATGCGCGCATGTTCTGACGCCAGACGAATGTCCATGGCGCAGGTCATGGTGGCACCAATGCCCACCGCTGCACCATTGATCGCAGCAATCACCGGCTTGCGACAATTGTAAATCGCCAAGGTCACCTGGCCGCCGGTATCGCGCACACCCTCCTCAATAACCGGGTCGTTCAAGCGCTCATTCATGTCGGCCATGGTCGGCGCCTGGGTTTCATCCAAACCAAACACATTGCCCTCGGCCGAGAGGTCCATGCCGGCGCAGAAAGCCTTGCCGGCGCCGGTTACCACAATGGCGCGCACGTCGTCGTCAACACTGGCGTGATTAAACGCAGCGATCAACTCTTTCGACATTTCAACCGTGAAAGCATTCATATGCTCAGGGCGGTTTAAGGTTAACGTCAAGATGTAATCACTGACGTCGTACTTCAGCGTAACAAATGCGCTGGTATCTGTGGTCATAATAATGCCTTATCAGAAATTGAGAATGTTCGAAATTAGCTTAACGCGGCCAGACTCTGTTGTGCGCTTTCTCGCGCCTCAGTCACCATGCGCTCGATCAATTCCGCGCAGCTGGGGATATCGTCTATCAACCCTACAACCATACCGGCCCACATAACGCCGTCGTCAGTCTCGCCCTGCTCGATGACGCGCTCACGACCACGAGCTCCTGCAACCAACGGCTGAATGTCGGCAAAGTTGGTGTCGCCGTCACGACCTTCAATGTCCAATACCTGCTTAGCTACTTCGTTCTTAAAGACCCGTGCGGTGTTGTTCAGGGTGCGGAAAATAAGCGTCGTGTCGCGCTCTGTGCCCTCCACCATGCGCTGCTTAACGGCCTCGTGCACAGGCGCTTCTTGGGTAGCGACAAAACGTGTACCCATGTTGACACCCTCGGCGCCCAAAGCAAAGGCGGCCGCCATCTGCTGACCGTTGCCAATACCGCCGGAAGCCACCATAGGGATAGTCAACTTAGCCGCCGCCGCCGGCAACAAAATCAGGTTGGTGACGTCGTCTTCTCCTGGGTGACCGGCACATTCAAAGCCGTCAACGCTGACCGCATCACAACCTATCTCCTGCGCCTTAAGGGCAAAACGTACGGAGGTACACTTATGAATAACTTTAATTCCGTTGGCTTTCAACGCGGGTAAAAAAGCCGCGGGGTTGCGACCGGCCGTTTCAACAACCTTCACACCACCGTCAATGATGGCCTGCAGGTACTCTTCGTAGGGTGGTGGCGTGGTGGTAGGCAGAATCGTGATGTTCACGCCAAACGGCTTGTCGGTCATTTCACGGCAGCGCGCAATCTCTTTACTCAAGTCTTCGGCAGTCGGCTGCGTCAGCGCCGTGAGCATACCCAGACCACCGGCATTGGAAACGGCCGCCGCCATTTCCGCTCGTCCTACCCACTGCATGCCACCTTGGATAATCGGGTACTGGATGCCAAACATTTCAGTGATGCGTGTCTTCATAATCAATTCTCTATCGATCTAGGCTGCGCTCGCGTGCATCACCCCCACGGCAATGTCGGTACAGCGACAAAACGACAGTTTATTAATACCTCAAACCAAACGAAAGTGTCATAATTGACTCATAAATGGTGATATTGGACA
>Ga0209826_1000872_pt1 | contig 21607 bp, 22 predicted proteins | sample GOMGulsemesocosm_5_FD_184637 | JGI IMG/M metagenome (GOLD analysis project Ga0209826, IMG submission 184637) | Methane-oxidizing microbial communities from mesocosms in the Gulf of Mexico - GOM15C Gulf of Mexico (SPAdes) (version 2) | ecosystem: Environmental > Aquatic > Marine > Cold seeps... | reverse complement strand
ACATCGACCTCAAGACAGTGCCCTTCCATCAAGCGTAGAGAATAGCCATGCACGTCGGGTGCACAATCAAGAGCTTCACGCACATCCAAAATAAAGGTCTCTCGATTAAGCTGCTTAAGGAGCGCTTTCACACTGGTATTCTCAACGATACGACCAGAATCAATGATGGCGATATTACGACACAAACTCTCCGCCTCTTCGAGGTAGTGAGTCGTCAATATAATGGTCGTGCCTGCCGCATTAATTTCCTTTAGAAATGCCCACATTGACCGACGCAGCTCAATATCCACACCAGCCGTTGGCTCATCCAATATCAACAACTTAGGCTCGTGCACCAATGCCCGAGCAATCATCAAACGGCGCTTCATACCACCCGATAACATACGGGCAGGTGTATCACGCTTATCCCACAAACCTAGTTTTCTAAGGTACTTTTCACTGCGCTCGGTGGCCAGCGCCTTCGGCAAACCATAATAACCAGCCTGATTTATGACAATATCCTGCACTTTCTCAAACTGAGAAAAATTAAACTCCTGCGGCACAACACCCACTTGCTTTTTGGCAGCGGAGAAGTCTTTATCAATATCGTGCCCAAAAATACTCACGTGCCCCGACGACTTTCTCACCAACGAGCAAAGCACACCGATCGTAGTGGATTTTCCTGCACCGTTAGGCCCAAGCAAGGCAAAGAAATCACCGGCCTCAACCTCTAGGTCAATGCCCTTTAAAGCCTCAAACCCATTCTCATATACCTTTGCCAAGCCACGTATGCTTAAAGCCGACACCATAGTCCTGCATCCTTATCAAAAAAAGGCATAGCAATTTAGCGACCCGCGCCAGTGACTGCCCTCTCCCCTATCAATTGGGTTAAAATATCATTTTTAAAGCACGTATTCGCAGCAACCTTCAAATTAGCGCGCACACAAGGCAAGCAACTGACCATGACTGACAACCACTATTTCCAGCACCACCTACAACTAATACTCGAACTGAATGAGGCCGCTAAACAAATGCCCCGCCTTGCTGATACAGCACCCCGCGATGAAGCAGACAATGAGTTCCTGGAGGATTTGCAGCGGTTAGGAGAAAGCACACAGGTGAATGAATCGTTTATCAGTAAGGGGCAGGCCAGCCTATGCCGTATAGTTGCTCGCTACCCTGAACTCACACCGCTCGCTCACAGAGACTTATTCTGGCTATTTGGCGGTGACTGCCTGCACTTCATGCCCGATGAGGAAATCGCGATATACCAGCGCCTTGATGAGCGCCGACACGTCATTGAGAGTGAAGGCAAAACGTTCAATTTTGCCGATGAACGCGCCACACTGTTTGGCCTAAACTAAACCGCTTAGCAGTCAGCCCCCTACGACCAGTGTAGGGTAAGACAATGACTCGCCTAAAACGATACCGCAGAACCAAAAAAAGCAGCCAAAAGGCTGCTTTTTAAATATGGAGCGGAAAAGGAGGCTCGAACTCCCGACCCCAACCTTGGCAAGGTTGTGCTCTACCACTGAGCTATTTCCGCAAAACAAAGATCAGAATAATCTGATCTATGAAAATGGCGTCCCCAAGGGGAGTCGAACCCCTGTTACCGCCGTGAAAGGGCGGTGTCCTAGGCCTCTAGACGATGGGGACAAAACTTCTGTCCGACAGCTGGAATCCAACTGACAGCCTTAACAACTCGTTTAAATCTCGAATTGTTTCAAAAATGGAGCGGAAAAGGAGGCTCGAACTCCCGACCCCAACCTTGGCAAGGTTGTGCTCTACCACTGAGCTATTTCCGCAAAACACAGATCAGAATAATCCAACCTCTGAAAAATGGCGTCCCCAAGGGGAGTCGAACCCCTGTTACCGCCGTGAAAGGGCGGTGTCCTAGGCCTCTAGACGATGGGGACAGAAAAACTGCCCGACAACTGGAAACCCAGCTGACAGCCTTAACAGCTCGTAAAATTACAAGCCGTCTCTAAATATGGAGCGGAAAAGGAGGCTCGAACTCCCGACCCCAACCTTGGCAAGGTTGTGCTCTACCACTGAGCTATTTCCGCAAATATCAGCACATAAATGTGTTGAAAGTGGCGTCCCCAAGGGGAGTCGAACCCCTGTTACCGCCGTGAAAGGGCGGTGTCCTAGGCCTCTAGACGATGGGGACCCAGTAAATTCACAGCAAACTGAAATGAAATGCTTGCTTCGTGAAGTGGGGCGCATTCTATGTAGCGGGGCAGGAACTGTCAATAAGCGGCTGGCGTTTTTTTTAGTTTGCTATAACAAGGACTTAGCGGATTGTGGTTTAATGAGTCCTAGCGCTTACTATACCCCCTGCTGCAGCGGATATCAGAGGCGTAATAGCACACTATAATAACAACAATATGAGTAGCCGAAAATCGGCCAACAGGCGGTCTAACCTAGCTATGTCAGCGTTCACCATCATCAGCGTTCTCACCCTGCTCCTAACGGTGTTGGTTGCCTATGTCTTCATCAAGCAAAGCATAGAGAAAAAACGCAAACAGATACTGCGGATTCTTAGAGCACTCAAACAGCGTGCCAACGACTTTAAGCTGCTCCTCAACGGCTTCCCTGAAAACTTTCTATCCAAAGACCTCAGCGAGCTGGTGATCCGATGCCTCATGAATGTTATGGAGCAACTCGTCCAGCTCGAGCCTAATGACAGTACTCACCTAGAAAGCTTATCGATACTCAGCAAACAACTAGAAGAAACTAAACGTCGCCCCAAGGACAGCAAACGTGCGAAGCTAGAAAACCCCCAGCAAGTCAAAGAGGTTAAACGCCTGCTCCAAGAGCTCAATAAGTTTATCCTGCACTTTAAAAACAAGGGCAGCATTACCCCCGGCCAGCACAAAACGTATGAAAGCCAGATAAAACAACTGGTTATCCAGATGACGGTCGACAACTACATCATCAGTGCAAAACAAGCGCTGAGTGGTGGCAAGACTCGCCTCGTGGTGCATTATTACACCCTAGCCCAAAAGCTACTTCTTCGTGAAAACGCCAAAGGTCTGTATCAGAAGCAAATCGCCAAGCTGGCCGAACAAATTGAAAAATACGAGCAGCTACTGTCCAGCGAAACCGAGGAGAAGTCGAAAACAGGAACCCCTTCGGCCAGTCAGGACGAGGCCTCAAGCGAATGGAATAAATTCGACGAAGAAGAGAGTGAGTGGACGCAGCGGAAAAATATTTACGACTAACACCGGCTTGGGGCACTCTATCTAGAAGCTCAGGGTAACAAAAGCGGTGAAAGCACCGCTTAGCGGCCCGCCGCCTTCCGCTCCGCCTTTATGCAATATAGTTGCATTCAGGAGTAGCTAAAAAGAGCGTAACGGTGCCAATCACTCAGTTTCAGAACTGTCGTCGGCCAGCAGGGTTAACGACGCGGAGTTAATGCAATATCGCAGCCCTGTCGGGGCAGGTCCATCGGGAAATACGTGCCCTAAATGTGAGCCACAATTTTCACATAACACTTCTGTGCGCACCATGCCGTGAGCAGCATCGCTGCGTTCGGCCACCACGCCCGCGATAGCGGGTTGATAGAAGCTTGGCCAGCCGCTACCTGAATCGTACTTAGTCTCGGACTTAAACAGCGTCTTATCGCAGCAGCGACATAGATACTGCCCATCTACTTTACTATCGCAGTACTGACCACTGAACGCGGGTTCAGTGCCCTGCTCACGGCATATACGAAACTCCTCACCGGTAAGTTTCTCGCGCCAATACTCGTCGTTTTTTAATGGTTGATCTGCCATAATTAGTCCCATTCTTTATATTTCTAAGTCACATCGTATCACTGTCGCAGCAGACCCTGAAAACCGCGGGCTAAATTGCACAAGATCTGACTACCCGACCAGTATGGTAATGCAAATGCACAACATCGAAAAATCCGACAAACTACACGGCGTCTGCTACGACATTCGAGGCCCTGTTCTTGATCACGCACTGCGTTTGGAAGAAGAGGGTCATCGTATCCTCAAGCTGAACATAGGTAACCCTGCCCCGTTCGGGTTTGATGCCCCCGATGAGATCATGCAAGACGTCATCGCTAATTTGCGCGGCGCTCAGGGCTACTGTGAATCACACGGTTTATTTTCCGCTCGTAAAGCCATCATGCACGAAACCCAATTGCTGGGAATCCAAAATGTTGAGATCGATGACATCTATCTTGGAAACGGTGTCAGCGAGCTCATCGTCATGTCCATGCAAGCACTGCTCAATAACGACGATGAAATGCTGGTGCCCTCGCCGGACTACCCCCTATGGACCGCGGCGGTCAATCTAGGAGGCGGCAACGCAGTACATTACACCTGTGATGAACAGTCAGACTGGTTCCCTGATATCGACGACATAAAAGCCAAGATTACGGATAAGACCCGCGGCATAGTCGTCATCAATCCGAACAACCCTACCGGCGCCGTATACAGCCAAGAGTTGCTCGAACAAATCGTCGAACTCGCACGCCAGCACAACCTGGTCATATTTGCCGATGAGATCTACAGCAAGGTCCTCTACGATGACACTGAGTTTGTCCCTATGGCACGGCTCGCACAGGACGTACTGTGTGTCAGCTTCAACGGGTTATCCAAATCTTACCGCTTGGCGGGTTTCCGTTCTGGCTGGATGATCATCAGTGGCGCCAAGCAATACGCGGGCGGATTTATTGAAGGCATCAATATGCTTTCATCCATGCGGCTGTGTGCCAACGTACCCGCGATGCTAGCCGTGCAGACGGCCCTCGGTGGCTACCAGAGTATCAATGAATTGATATTGCCCGGAGGACGACTACGAGAGCAACGTGACCTCGCCTGGAAGATGCTAAACGACATACCGGGCATCAGCTGTGTGAAACCCAAAGGTGCGATGTACCTGTTCCCGAAGATCGATCTTAACGTCCACAAAATACACAATGATCAGCAGTTTGTGCAGGATTTCCTAATCCAAGAAAAAGTGCTGCTTGTTGAGGGCACCGCCTTTAACTGGAAGTCACCGGACCACTTCCGCATCGTATTCCTACCGCGCATTGACGAACTGGGCAAAGCGATAGAACGCTTGGCGGTCTTCCTCGATAAATACAAGCAATAAGACTAGGCAACCAAAAGGTCGAGACGCCCAGCATGAGCGATATTCACATCGATGACTTCAATAAAGACTGCGCCAAAATTTTGGGGCAGCTGTTCCGTGTATTCCCCCGCCCTCAACTGCTCTATGTTGAGGATATATGCGGCCCAGATACGCCCGACGAATACGGTCTTCACAGTGATCGCCACAGCGCATGCTTCAGTACGATGACATGGCTCGCACAGGCGGGCTACCTCTACTACAGCGAAACCGTGCAACAAGAAGCCATTGACCAGGCCGTACTGACACATAAGAGTTTTACCCTGCTCACAACACGCGCAACCTTCCTCACTACCGATGAGGAAACTGAAAACGTGATAACCGACAGCCAACAAGCAACACTTCCCCCTTCGGTTCAGGCCGCCCAGCAGAGTAATATTCACCGCTTACGCACCGCACTCAAGTCCGGGGCTTCGCACCAGATCAATCAAGCCGTACAGCAGTTACTATTGCAGGCAAGGCACTTTCAGTAGCCGCTTCTCTACCGCCCCCTAACGCGTCCTAGCCTATTACTCGTCACCTTCATCAGGTAAGTAGCGAAAGTGAAACAGCTTTAGCTGCTGATCAGGGTCGATATCGGGAAAGTCTACGTGCGGCTCTAAACGCCCTATAAGCAAACAAGACGGGCAAACCTCTAACATTTTCTCGCAGATAAACGCCTGTCCCAATTCTGGCGCATTTAAACACACCAATAGATCCGCTCCGGGGTTCATCAATTCAGGAATACGACGCAGTACTTTGACGTAATCTTTTTGCGCAACAAAGCTACCGCGCTGAAATGAAGGTGGATCAATAATCGCCACATCATAAGGGCCCGGCTTGCGGATACGGCTCCACGACTTAAGAATATTCTCCCCGAGAAAACGCACGGTGCCTGTCGACAAGCCATTGAGGCGGTGATTATCTCGCCCCTGTGACAAAGCCCCACGGCTCATATCAACATTCACCACAGAGCAGGCACCCGCCGCCTGACCCACCACAGAAAATGCGCAGGTATAAGAAAATAGGTTAAGTAATTTTCGGCCAGCCACCAATGACTCCAACCACTGACGCCCCGGTTCCATATCCAAAAAGAAACCCGTATTTTGATTGTCACCTAACTTCAACGCAAAACGCAGCTCGCCACGACGAGCAAACACGGCGTCGGGTAATTCACCCTGCAATAACTCGGTCGGTGTATCGGCCAGATAGCGACGCTGCACCAGCACCGCACCGACCGCCGACGCCGGAATATCACCGTCGTCAGCGGCTGCCTGCAACAATACCTGCAGTTCGCCCAACAAAGACTGTTCCCAGGCCGCACCCACTTCTTTGAAGAGGGTCAATAACAAGACAGGGGAAAACCAATCGAGGGTCACCTGCTCAAAACCAGGAAAGCTACAACCGCGCCCATGGAATAAGCGACAACTGTCCGCGTTAGAAAAATCGTCGAACTGCGCCAGGCGCTGACGCACCTGTGTGGAAAAGGTGGAGGAGGTCATAAATAAAGTCACATTAATAAAAAGAAAAGCCGCTTACAACAACAGAGTTCATGAAAGAGCCGTACCCAACGGGTAGAGAATACTCTCTCGGTAACCGGTAATAACTCGCACATAACCCTGCCAATGACGATCAAGCGCCGTATCGTTGCTGTCCATCAGCAAAGCCCGCCCGTTCAGTGCAGAGATTTTCTCTTTGCTCGCCAACACCCAGATATTGTCTCGCCCAACACGGCGTAAAACGGCCGGCGTAAGCTGCTGGTTACCACGACCAATTAACGAGCCCTGCCCACCGGTAATCGATAATATCGCGACAACAGGCCCTCGGTGACTCGCCAACCGCTGCTCCAGCTCTGGCCCTGACAAATCCGTGGCCATCAATTTTTCGTTGCAGATAAGGTCTATCCCCAACAGGCTATTCTCTAACCCCAGCTCGTCCATTAACGCCTTGGGGGTTGTACCCGCGCCCACCAAGTACCACACATCATCCTCTAAATTTTCACGCAGATCGGCGGCAATATCAGCCAACACTAACTCTTCTATCGCCGCGCCGCCCTCTTTGCACTGTTGTACAAACTGGCCATCTTCTGGCACCAGCATATCGCCGTAGTAACGGCTCTGAACAACGCCGTTGCGAAACGCTTCCTCGTCGATATCCCTTACTTCCCGCTCATGCAAATCAACCAGCGCACCAGACAACATCTGCGCCACAACCTGAGCTGCGGCTTCAGGGGAGATAGCAAATACACCTGAATGCATTTTTACTCCGGAAGGGATACCCAATACCGGCTGTCGCGCATGGTCCGCCGCCACCAGTGCACCGCAAACATCACGGGCGGTGCCATCACCGCCAACAAACAACAACAGATCAACCCCTTCGGCTTGTAACGCATTAACCGCCGCTTGAGTGTCAATGGATGAGGTGTGCTCAGCAGTGGAAGCTTGCCCCACAACCGTGACAGGCCACCCTAGATCCCGTGCTAGATCTTCCCCCATTGCGCCGCCATAGGTGCACAGAGACAACCCTTGCCGGTGCTTGCCTAAGGCCACCAAACAACGCTTGGCCCGCTCAGTCGCGCGGGGCTGAACACCCCGAGCCAAGGCCTGCGCGACAATTTCAGCGCCATCGCTGCCCTTCAACCCAGCGGGGCCACCCACACCGGCAAACGGGTTAACCACCAACCCCAGTGTTAATCGCTGCATAAATACCAAATCCATTGACGCCTTAAACTATTTAAAGCGATTAACTCAGGCACTGAATACGCACCTGACATAAAAACGTAACCTAACGCGGCTACTCTAAAAAAGCTCACTCGGCGAGCACTACTGACGAGAGGCTAACCGCAGTGGGCTTCTCTCTCATGTTGATGGGCTGCCAAACAATTAATGGCAAAAGCCTAAAGCCGCCAGTAATTTACTGAGCGGCTTTTTTTTCGAGTCCTTTTTTTCAAGCGCGTCTAGCTCGGTGCTCAGCACTCGATAGCGGTGATAACCTCGACGCTCAGGGTAAAACTTGCGTTGCTCATCAAATACGCGGGCACGGGACGTTTCATCATCAGCCACTGAATACAAAGCATCGCGCAAACGTCGATCGTCGTGGCGTACATCATAAACCTGTAAAATCAGCTCATTTAGCTGCGCCTGCAACTCACCGTCGGACACCGTAAGCTCGGTCAACTGCCCCTCCAGTAATTCATCTAACTTGATGGTGTCAGGGCATTGAAGGTATTCGCACAATGCCTGATACACCATCGCCGTACCGAGCACTTTACCGTCATAGCTGTAACCGGCAATGTGCGGGCTGGCCAAGTCAACTTTATGCAGTAAACCCAAATCCAACAGCGGTTCCGGCTCCCACACATCGAGCGCCACATGAAGATCTGAGCGTTCATCCAACAACTGAGACAACGCTTGGTTATCCACAACCGCGCCGCGACCCGCACTGATCAACACCGCGCCAGGCTTAAGTCGCTTAAGCTGCTCCGCACCTAACAAGTGAAAGCTCGGATGCTTGGTATCGGTCGTCAAGGGCGCATGAACACACACCACATCACAACCAAGCACCTCATCAAGGCTGCACAAATCAGGGATACTCTCAATTGTTAAGAACGGGTCGTACACCTTGCACGCCACCCCCAACGCAGTGAGGCATCGGTACAAGCGACCGCCGACATTTCCACAGCCGATAATACCCACACTTGATTGCAACCATTGTGGTTGCATACACGCCAAACAACTCAGTACAAATTCCGTCACTGAATTGGCATTACAGCCCGGCGCACTGCTCCAACAAATACCCTGTTGGTCTAGAAAAGTCTTATCTAAGTGATCCGTTCCAATGGTGCAGGTTCCCACAAAACGAACTCGACTACCGGCCAGCAAAGCAGCGTTCACCTGTGTTACCGAGCGCACCAACAGAACATCGGCATCGACAACATCCGCGGCGCCCATGCTGCGACCAGGCTTGGTCACCACCTCGCCCATACCCGCAAAGAAATCTCGTCCTAGCGGGATATTTTCATCCAGTACAATTTTCAATGTGTATCCACCTTACTCAACACAAGCGCTTAAACGCCCTTCAAACGCAGAACCAAAACCCATGCGCTGACAAAATCCGGAAAATGCCTGCTCATCTATTCGCTGACGAGTCACACTTGCCAAGCTTAAATCTAGCTCGACATCGGTCACGATCGTAGTCAAGCTGCGTGATACTAAAGCCAGTTGGTAGTGCTCACGTAGCTTCACGGCCAAACTTTTTGCCCCACGAATCTTCAAATTGGGTAATTCTTCTAAGCGTCCATAAATTTGTTCAAAACTGCCAAAGTGCTCCAGTAAGGCGCTCGCTGTTTTCGCGCCAATGCCCGGCACACCGGGAATATCGTCGACACTGTCGCCGACCAAGGCAAGGTAATCCACGAGCTGCTCCGGCCAAACCCCAAATGTATTGAAAATCTCCTGTCGATGCCGGCGCTCCTCTTTTTTCGGCTCGCTGTGGTAGTGCCACAGGAAATCCTCATCGCGAAGCAGCAGCTGCCCCAAGTCTTTATCCCGCGTGAGCAAAGCAAAAGGTTTTGCTGCTAATTCCGGGATTGAGTGCCCCCAGCACATCAAGCTGCCCAGCAAGTCATCGGCTTCGTAAACCTCACTGCTAAAGCAACCAATACCTAACAGCTCGGTGACTTCACGGCAGGCGTTAAGCTGAAAAGCTAAAGCCTCATCGGGTAGCGCGCGCGAAGCTTTGTAGTCTGGGTAAATTTCATTGCGAAAGCAGCTGCCCAGACTCTCATCAAAACCGGCCGCCATATAGGCTGGTCGCTCGCGTCGAATAAAGTCGAGTAAAAAACCCGTATACCCGTACACAGCAGCGGTTGGGAATGAAGCCTGCACACTGAACCAGCGTTCAGGCATCGAAAAGTAATAGCGAAAGATATAGATGGAGGCATCGAGTAAACACACAGGAGTCTGCGCTGCGGCGATCTCCTTTTTAAATGTGTGCTTTTGCAATACAGGCTCGACCACTACAAGCTGGCCCGTAGATAGCGCCCAGCATTCAATGGGTCCACCGACGCCCCCAGCTGCGCCAGAGCATCAACCAGAGTGGCTACTCGCTCATTAACACCGCGTTCGAGATAACACAGCACCTGTGCATAAACAGCGTCTTTAAACGTTTCGCTCGCACCTAGGTCAGCCTCAAGATTATCCGCACTGACGCGAAATGGCAGACCCGCCGCGACCGATAGAATCCACTCAAGTGCCTGCGGCTTGACTTCAACCGTCTCGAATTCAATCTGCTGCTCGGAACTGCGACCATCGGGTGCATACCAATAGCCATAGTCCTCAAGTTTTCGCCGAGCCTCCCCCGCCACGCACCAGTGCGCAACTTCATGCAATGCACTGGCCACGTAATCGTGAGAAAAGACCACTCGATGATAATCCACCGAATCATCAGCCGGCAGGTAGATAGGCTCTTCGCCGCCGGACAGCAGCCTAGTATTTAACGAGCGGGAAAATAGCCGATCAAAAGTCGCAACCACCGCAAAGCCATCGAGTGGCTGCGCTTGCGCAAAAATGTGGGTACGACGCGTATCAGTGGTGGCCGCGTCTTCAGTATCGACTAACACCGCGGCTCTCCCCCCTCGAGACACTCAACCTGCTGCAGCTTCAACATATAGTCTCGAGATAGGAAGCTCTCACCGGCCAACAGGTGGTTCAAATACCAGCGCTCAGGCTTTAGGTTGTCGTCGAGCAACGCTCGATTGGCGATATAAACCCACGCATGAATGTCCCCCTCAACCGTGTCGATCTTAAATAACTCTCGGCTGTAGAGCCTTGGGGTGCCTTCAAAAGGGTCCATTTTGGCTATTTCGTCGACCTGACCCAGCTGATACAACACCCCCTCCACGACACCTTTAGGGCAGTAGGCAACATTGGCGTATGAGCGGTGTGGAGCATCATAGGCCTGTTTGTTGAACACCAGCTGCATTCCAGCCAGCTGCCCCGCTAAAGCCCGCCGGACCTCTAGACCACGCCCGGCCATCCGCTCAGCGTCCATATTCGAACCGTAGGCAAAATAATATTCGCTCAAGCTACCCTCAATTTCTTAGATATACTGGTTATATCAGGACAATATCAAATCACATCTAAGTATTGTGCTTTGACTGACCAACCTATAACGTAGATAGTGATGGTGGTCGTTAATCATCTTGCCTTTATAGCTTGGCTACGTCAGCCGAGTAAGCAAGCGCTTCATTAAGCCAACGCAAGGCATTACCAAGGAGGTGTATTATGAAGACCTCAACCCCAAGCCACAACACGGACAATGTGGTCGACCTCTTCAGTGGGCAGCCATACTCAGCCCTAGACAGTGAACGTTTTATCCGTCTCTCGCCCGAGCTAGACGGTCTAGAAATGCTCTACGCCAACGAAAGCAACCCAGAACAGCTCTACAGCCTACGCATCCTTTGCTGGGGCCTGAGAGCCAATGGCGAAGTTGTAGGGCTAGTCCCTTGGTTAGACGACATAGTCGCGGCCCCAGAAATACAAGATCCGCTCAACGGCCAATGGGAGGGGTACTTCGATCCAGGCATTGACGAGGTGTTTACCGACGCCCCAATCCACAAGGTTGTTGAGCTTGAAACCGCTGCAGAGTACTACGATTTCCAATGCGATCAGCCTCTCGATGCGATTCAAGAGATCCCCGACACCATTGGCACGCACGCTGTGCTTTCGGACAATGGCTTCCACAGCATCACCCTGACCGAGGTGGTAAGCTGGCGCTTGCATTATAACGGTGTCATCACCGGCATGCTGGCCGACCCGAGCAAGGTTGAAAGCACCCCCGTACTGCCCGGCGACGACTGTCTCTACTCAGCTCAAAGTCGAGAGAACTTCCGCTATTTCTTCCAACACCAGATAGCCAACAAGATTAAAGCTGAAGACCCTGAAGCCATCGCCGCCATATCTTCACTGGTAAGCGACGACACCTCACATTAAGGCCCGGTAAGCTGCACTGGGCCCACATCTACGAACAACGCTACTCGCCTCGACGAATCCTATAGCGGTAAGTTCCGCCGTCTTGCGTCTGCTCTAACAATTCATGCCCCAGAAACTGGCAGAATTTAGGCACATCACGCTGGGTTGACGGGTCTGTCGCAAGCATCTGAATAATCCCGCCTGCAGCCGTATCGCGCACCGAATTGTGAAGCATCATGACCGGTTCTGGGCACAACAGGCCAGTCGTGTCCAATAATATGTCTGTCTCTGTATTCATAGCTACATTGTCGCTTAATTAGCCTGCATTTCAAAATTCGATTGCTACACTTAACCTAAGTGACATAAATCAGATCCGCTTGTTTCGGCGGTCTGGGCCACATTCCACTGTCCTGTATTAATGTTGTAGGGGAGCCCCACTTTGGTTATGCCTATCACGTCAGAATTACTGCAACGTCCAGATGTTTTCAGCCGTGGCGCACTGGATCTCACTTTTCGCTTACTGCGTCCCAAAAGCCCCTCGCTGGCCCTCAATGTACGCAATCTACTCAACAGCGACGACTATCTCCTTCAAGAGGCCCCAGGGATTCCGATTACCGATCACTTTTACGTGCAGCTGGAGGCCTTACAGGTTGGGCGCATCGTCTCCGCGCTCACCCACTTGGGCCAATCAGCACTCGATGCAGAACACCCCGAACCCGGCCACCTGGTCGTGATTAAAACGTTAATTCGTGAGTGGATGGCACTGGGAGAATGGCTCATCATACAACCAAATCAACCTTCGGCCGCGGCCCGCTAACCACGTTGTAGACTGACGGCGGCACCACGCTGAACATGCAGCGTGGATTCTCGCCTCGACAACCCTTAGCCTTGATCAAGTTCCGTGGCATTAGGTAGTGCGCAAGCGGATAAATACAGAGTAGAATTTAATCACTACCGTCACCAAGACGTCGCCAACAGACAGACATAACAAGGAACGCAATCAGCCCATGATTCACGTATTGATTGAACGTAACATTGCCCTGGACATGGAATCCACCTACGAGGATGTGTCCCGCAGAACACTCCAAGAAGCTTATCAGGCAGATGGATTTATTAACGGTGAAACCTTTAAAGACCAGAACCAATCACGGCGTCGATTTGTTTTATCAAAATGGCGTAATCTGCAAAATTGGCAGCGCTGGCACAGCTCTCCACGCCGGAAAAAAATGATGAACGAATTATCCCTATTGCTTAATGAGCAAGAGAAGATTTCGATACTCGAAAACTAAACAACGACCTGCGCCCAACGCTTACTTGGGCGCTCATAATCCTTGTTGCTTTAGCGAGGAGACCCGGATACTTGGCTGTGCACAAAGGTTGCCACTCGATCCGCCAATACGCTCAAATGCTGAGCTTGCGTAAAGCCGGACTTAACTCTGGGCTTCATATCGTGGTCCCCGTCTTCGAGCCAAAGTAACTCAATAGCGCTCGACACACCGTAACCACCCACCTCTTCACGATTACCCAATGCGTCACGACTGCCCTGTACAAATAAGCTTGGTGTTTTTAACGCGAGCAAATGTTCTGTACGCAGCTTTTCTGGTTTACCTTGGGGGTGAAACGGGTAGCCTAGACAAACCAGCCCCGCGACACCCAATTCATCCGCCAGCATAGACGCCATACGCCCGCCCATCGATTTACCCGCGATCACCAACTGCTCCACCGGTGTATCGAGCGAGGCAACTACCTGCTGCCAATGTTCCAGTAATCGTGGCTGGCGATCAGGTGGGCGCCGTGTTCCCGCTGCGCGGCGCTGTTGCATATAAGGGAACTCAAAACGCACCACCCCTACACCGCGCGCCACGAGCAGATCACTCACCCGCTGCATCCACTCACTGTCCATGCCCGCACCCGCACCATGCGCCAAGACCAAACACGGGTGTTTAGGCCCCTGAATCAACAGGCTGGATTTAATAACCTCAACGGATACCGCGGCTGTGGATACCACATTTTCTGCCGCAGCCCTCACCACTCAGACTCATTCGGAGGCAGCTGGGAGTATTCATCAAACGCGGCATTTGGCGGCGCCTGACTCATCGACTCAATATCATCAAGTGCAGCAATCGGCTGCTGCGCCGTACGCACCTGCTGATTGGTCATGAGGCTGGCGCTCTCTGATACGGCATCAAACACCACCTGTACCTCATCGCGCTCTAGCTGCAACATCACCTGAGCCACCTTTTGCTCCAGCGAGGCCTCTACGAGGCCGTAATCTGTTCCGTCGCGAAGAATGAACCCTTCAACCAAGCCCTGTAAAGCATCGGCACTGACTTGCTTATATGGAATAATCACATTCTATCCTTTAAAAAACAGCCCACAGCAATCCCTGCCCATCACTCGCGTGCGGGAAGATCCGGCTTAATAAACGTCAAGGTCATTCGGTCACTTTCACCAATCGCCACGTATTTTTCTCGATCACGCTCGCCTAAACGCAGGCTCGGCGGCAAGCTCCACACCCCAGCTGGGTGCAGGGCATTGTCGCGGGGGTTGGCATTTATCTCGCTGCTGGCTAACACCGTAAAACCCGCCGTCTCAGCCAGAGCAATAACCTTAGCCTCTGTCATATAACCGCTGCTGATCATATCTTCTATCGAGGTCCCAACGGGGGCTCGGTGCTCAACAACACCCAACACACCGCCCGGCTTTAACGCACGATAAAACTCAGTAAATGCCGCTGGGGCGTAACCTGCCTTTAGCCAGTTGTGAACATTGCGAAATGTCAGCACCCTATCAACGCTCGCCGTGGGTGCGACTGACTCAGATGCAGGCGGATAAAACGCGGTTATCTCTACCCCCCGGTAGGCATCGGGGTTTGCCGCCAGCTTATCCGCATACTTCGCGCGCGATTTATTAAAATAGCTAATCGAGCTTTGTGCTGGGAAGTGCGCCGCATAAAAGCGCCCCTGCGTCATTAAGTAAGGGGCCAATATCTCCGTGTACCAACCCGAACCCGGCCAAATTTCAACCACGTGATGCTGGGGCTGTACATCAAAAAACGCCAGGGTTTGCACTGGGTGCCGAGCGCTATCGCGTAAACCAAAAGCGGCAGTACGCTCACTATTTTCCACGGCGGTGGATAGCGCTGCGCCGAAAGTCTCAGCATGGGCAGAAACAACACCCATAAGAATCAGCGTCCACAGCGCTGCAGAGAAAACGAGCTTAACGCCGGTTTGAAAACCAAAATATCGCTTCATAAATGAATCTCTCTTGATACCGGTGAAAAACCGACATTAATTACACAGTCAGAACGCCAAAGCAGACCAATCACCCACCACGACCCTTGTACCTTTCGCCATTATGCGGGATTCTAGAAGCATCTCACAACAGCCTTTATACTGACCCCCAATACAACAAAAAGTGCACTGAAATCGGATTTACAGGTAACGGCCACCGCCACTCAACAACGTATGCTAAAAGTACAAAAGGACCACGTAATGAACTGCAATCTAGTGCTCAGTATTATCAGCGATGACAAACCCGGTGTGGTTGAAAAGCTCGCTTCGACCATTGCCGAACACGGTGGTAACTGGCTGGAGAGTCGCATGACCCACCTGGCGGGAAAGTTCGCCGGCATCCTGCAAGTCAGTATCAGCGAAGAGCACCTCGGTACGCTGGAAGCAGCACTAAAGGCTCTTTCGGAGCAGGGCATTGAGGTCGTTAGCGCGCAGGCAACAGGCTCCGCCGAGACCACTAACACCAAGAGCTATGAATTCAGCATCATGGGCAATGATCGCCCAGGCATCGTCAAGGAGGTCGCTCAAGCCTTTGCCTCTAGGCACATTAACCTAGAAGATCTAGACACAGGCTGTACCAGCATGCCTTGGTCTGGGGAGCCGATGTTTACAGCCCACGGTCTACTGCAAATACCATCAACGGTGGATATGGACGAGCTAGCGGAACAACTCGGGGAAATTTCCGACCAACTGGGCGTCGATATTGAGTTAGACGAACCAGAAGACGACGCGTAAGAAGCGACAATAACAAGGCCAACACCGGGTATTTTCTCTCCCCTGTTGGCCTTCTTATTGTCCATAAACTCAGACTCAATTATTTCCTACAAGAAAGGCTTTAACGCCAAGCCAACGCCATAGGCTATCAGCGCCGCCGCGCCACCAACCGCAAGCGTTTCCAATGCCGAGAACACACCGTTCATTCCTACCCGACGGCCTTTCAACACGCCGACCAAAATGAATACACACAGCGTTAATAGCGTACTAAAAATAAACGGTTGCGCGATAAAGTCGGCCCAAAACCAATTAAGTAGAAAAGGTATCAGAGGCAAAGTGCCGGCGACAAAGAAGGCCGCGAAGGTCATCAAACCGCTGAGCAACGCTTTTTGCGGCTCAAGCACGACGCCGTGTTCTTCCTGTAACATCGTTTCCACCCACAACTGGGGGTTAGTGGTAATCACCGTCACCACCTCTTCCAGCAGAGCCCCAGAAAACCCCTTAGCCTGATAAATTTGCCTAACCTCTTCACGCTCACCTTCGGGGCACTCCGCAATTTCGTGTTCCTCCGACGCACGCAATTGCTCAAGCTGTTGATTTTCTGCCCGCGTGCCCAAATAATTACTGGCCGCCATGCTAAAACCATCGGCCAGTAAATTAGCCAACCCCAGCACGATCAACACGCCACTGGGTAAACCTGCCCCCGCGACACCGGTGACCACGGCAAACGTCGTAACGGCGCCATCTATGGCGCCGTAGATCATGTCTTTTAAATAGGAGACCCGCGGCCCCGAAGACAGGCGCACAGAGATAGCGTCCGGGGTGTGGCTTGCCAATAGAGATATTCGACTTAGACGCATAACAGCTCACCTCTAGACAAGAAGTTTACAATCACCACGACGAGAACAAGGTGTCTACTGCAGCCGTTCCTGCCAATAGATCACCCGGTCATGCCCACGGTAGCGACCGTAGCTCACCGTCGCGCTCGGGACACGGGTGTCATCGTTGTGATCAGCATTTTGATCCCAATCAAAACGCAACCAAGGGAAAGCCAATAAGTCCACATCAACCGGGAAGTCACCTTGCACATTTGGCACGCTGAAAAACAATTCAGCATCACCACCCGCTAAATCCACCGTACTGACAAGGTTGTTCACATTGCCAATGCCAAAGCTGCCGGTCGTATCATCCGCGCCCGCACCATCCACATTGACACTACGATTTACGCTGACCGCCTCGGCATCCAGCTCAATAGCAGTATTAGGTAGCTGGGTACAACTGTCATCCGTATTAAGAACCCAGCGGCTGTTAACCCAGTACTCACTTTGAAATGGCACGCTTAATAGCGCGCTTTCGGGTCCATGCACGTCCTGTAAGAACAACCTACCATGGCGTAAATTCAGGCTGCCAGCCAACTGCCGAGCATCACAATCCACGTTATCCACACAGCCAGCGGTCGCGGCATTAAAGTCGCGGGTATCAAAGTCAGCGCCATCCCCGTCATTAAGGCGCAGTGCCAATTGTAAATTACTGAAGGGACCATCGATCGGATTAAGAAGGTCATCGCTACGATTAAACGTAACCGCAGTGGTTGAGACGCTAAGGTCACCGGCTACCCAGCTCCCTACAGGGGATGACATGCGACCGGTGAGCTCCGTACCATCTTCGTTATTGGCGGCCACCATCTCAACCGTCGTCACCGGGTAACCCAAACCTGTATCGTAGTTTTGTACAACCGCGCTGGGGCTGTAAGCGTTGTGGGCCTCAACGCTATAATCGACCCCCATACCCTGCAACATATAACTAAAGCTGCCACAGCTGTTCGTCAAATTGCTCCCGGACAATTGAAATTGTGCTGGATAGAAACGACCTATATTGCCACTGGTAGAACCGGTTACACCGCCTGAAGTTAAGTAGTTGCCACTGGCTATGGATGCGTAAGCGGTAAACGTACCCACTTCACTCCAGCTAATATCCGTTGCATCAAACTCACCATCAGTGGCGGTTAAAGCAAAAGACCCCGGCGTTAAAGAACCATTAACACCAGCGGGGAAAATTAAATCTTTGAAATTTAATTCTACCGATTCCCCGGCACTTGTTTCTTTACCAAAATTGGGGGTTACGGCATTGGCTGCATTAGGTGTTGCTGCCGCTCTTTGATTAACAGCGCGTACCGTTACCGTGAAATCTTCGCCAGCGGTAATAAAACCATTACCAGCACTGGTTGTTGCTGGGTTTGGCGTGCCACCACTGGACTGAACACTCACCACGTGTAAATCGTAAGGTTTAACCACAAACGCATTACTTTCGCCGTTAACAGCCACCGCGGCATCATCCCCGAAAGCGGGTATTGTCATATTAGCGTGCAATGTAATCTGGCCGGCATCATAATAATTCATTGAAAATGGCGCTTCACCCTGGGCGTCAAACGCCAAGTTAACAGATTCGTAAACAGCCACGCTGTTATTGGCGTTTTCCTCTATAGCGACACCGGCTATATTGAAGTCTTTATCGCGAATACAGGTATTAGGGTTATTGCACTCATACGCAAAATTAACCGCTATCGTCGCCGCACTATTAAGAGCGTTGACACACTCACCCGTTGAATTATCCGTAGCTATGGCTCGCAAAACTCCTTGATTGTATATAACACCCGCAATTTGATTAGGGAGATCATCACCTGAGCTATCGGCATTTCCATCGGCATTGGCATCATCGTAAAACCTTAAGCCAACATCGTTGAACACTATACTTATATCTTCCGTAGCATGGCCGTCAATGTCACTAAAGCTGCCATCGCTAACATCAATATCTAATGTAGCAGGCGTTGTGTAACGCAATGCCAATATTGCATAGGTTTCGCCACTTGAAAACTCATAGGAACTGCCTGTGAGAGTACCCTTCGCATCATTGACATCAGGAATTACCCAACCATCATTGGTAACATTACTTCCAGAAATCTGGGTGGATAAGTTGATAGCTCCCCCATCATTAGAGATAGCATTATGATCGCTATCATGCGGCTCAACTCGGACGGAACCTGCCTCACAAGTAATCGATGGTGTTACCGGGTAAACGGCGTAATGCGTTACATTTTGTGGTGGTGTGTTATCACAGAAGTTAGGGAAATCCAAAGCACCCAGTTCATAAGTAATGACAGCGCCATAGTCAATGTGGTCAATATTAGCCCCGGACAACGCCCCCGTCAGCCTAGAGTTATCTTTAAACTCAAAGCTTCCCGCAGAATAAAAATATCCTTTTGCTTGAACATTTTTCTCCAACTTGAACTCTTCGGTGCTGGCATTTGAATACATCAACAATTGATTAGTACTACCCGATCTATTAATCAAGCTGCCATCTTTAAATTTAACTTGATTCTCTACAAAAATCTCAACCACACCAGAGCTAACGGTAAGAACAGATGACTTTTCTGCCGTGAATATTGTTTCAATCCAATAGACTCCAGCAGCCATAATGACTTCAGCGCCCTCTTTCAACACTAAAGATTCAATAAAGTATTCATCTTGATCACCACTAAAGGTTAAAATGTTATCGTCGTTCACTACAAGCTCACCATATACAAAAGTGCCTGACGCGCCTAACGTCGTGTCATTGTTTATGGTTAGGTCGGCTCCACCATTTCTAGTCTCAACAACGACATCAATTTTTTCGGCGGCATTACCGTTTACTGTACAGTCGTCGACCGCCAAGACCTCAGTAGAACCACATAGCAGCTCTATCGCATCGTTATTTTCGCTTATAATTTGGGTCGTCGTTAGGCTGGTCGTACTGTTGACTATTTTGGCGGGATCGATACCATTTTTTAAATGCACCTTGATAAAACCCGACGGGTCATGTGTTTGGATACCCGCAGGAAATACCGCTTCACAGGTACCACCTACTGGAGGTGTTGTATCACCCTCGTTACTACCACCTGGTGTTTCATCAATATTATTACCTTGCTGAATTGCCCAGTCACCGGTTCCATCAGGGAGACGACCAACAGACTTGGTGCCATTATTGGTTCCTGATACGTCTATATCATAAATATAACCGGAACAATTATAACTGGAAGTATCGAATCCATTGACGCTTAAAACATCAATAGCTGCGCCAGAAACATCCAGTAGGGCCACCGAGAAACCATCTTTAAAATCTAAGTGACTGTCCACAAAATCTTCACCGCCTTCAAGTATCCACCAAGGGTCATCACTTTGTAAATCACCGTTAGCGTTCACACTTGACGCCAAAAATGATATTCCAACCTCACACCCAGAATCATCACAAACCTCTAACGTCCAAGATGATGAGGAAGAAGTAAATGTCGGCATTTTAACTTCAATAAAAGAAGGATCACCGCCCTGACTTTGCGCGACCTCGTTAATCACGGCATCACCAAGGTCAGCGGAGCAGTTACCACCACCGACGACAATTGCGTTACTTACTGTAGCTGCGGCGCTGAACCCATTAGTACAATTTTTTTCATTATAAGCGGTAACCGTAACAGCATAACTGCCACCACTGTTCGGGGCGGTAATATTATAAGACTCAGAATAGGTATCAGCCCCATGGTTATGGTGTTCTGGCGTTGTGCAGACCGGCGCCTCACTGCCAATAACGTATTCTATTGAATGCCAATTACCCGATTTTTTATCTCCATCTTTAACCGTAGTGACCGTAACGTCCATCACCAGAACACTGCCACCGACAACGTTCACGGTGGAGCTGCCACCACCATCAAATGTTACAGAGTCAACCGTCAAACCCGCCCAAACACTCCCAACAGGAAGAAAGAAGAAAATTAAAATCGCTATTATTTGTTTCTTCATTACGTATGCCTATTTACGATCATTAATTAAGCCTGAGTCGATAAAATGAAGCAATATGAAAAAAACATCAATTATACAGCCGGTAAATAACGAAACCCATAACTCACCTTCTCGGCTAGCACCAACAACTAATGCACCGGTGAAATCATTAAAGTGATGACGCAATATTTGTTGGGATTCTGCCACACTTACAGATAGGCTCAACTGACGTTTCACACTTACATACCTCAACATGGCTCACTGAGCTACTGAATAAAAGACGAAACGTCGATGGTACGCTGCGCCGAGACATCACCCGAGCCACAACTGGCGGCGCTGCTGATACTGTAAAAACTGGTGGTGTTGCCCGCATCATTGCTAATCGCACAGCTCAGAGCAACCGAGCAGGAAACCAAGCCGGAGGCGGTTGCCGGGAAGGTCAGTGGTGTGGCCAGCGCGGCACAGGCGGCATCGGCATCAACCCGTGTCACCGTGGTCGCCACCGAATAGAACATCTGATTAAGCGCTAGCTGCGCGCCCGTCTCAGCGGCATAAAAAGCGGCGGTCGAGATCATTTCCTGGGGCACCATAATCGCTGTCTGTGCCGTCATCCGATTCAGGGCAGCGGCAAAACCTGCCATAACCACGAGAATAAAAATAGCGACGGGCATTAAAAAACCCCGCTGTTTTTTGCCTGAGTGAAACCCGCTGCGGCTCT
>Ga0209826_1000870_pt1 | contig 21631 bp, 23 predicted proteins | sample GOMGulsemesocosm_5_FD_184637 | JGI IMG/M metagenome (GOLD analysis project Ga0209826, IMG submission 184637) | Methane-oxidizing microbial communities from mesocosms in the Gulf of Mexico - GOM15C Gulf of Mexico (SPAdes) (version 2) | ecosystem: Environmental > Aquatic > Marine > Cold seeps... | reverse complement strand
ATCTGGAAAGTGGTTCAATGCAGTTCAATATGGTGTTCGCAAAGAAGACCATCTTGTTGATTTTGACGAGGTTCGCGCCTTGGCTCATGAACATAAACCGGCATTGATCATTGCTGGTGGTTCTGCGTACCCACGTCATTTGGATTTTGCGAAATTCCGTGAAATTGCGGATGAAGTTGGCGCATTGTTGATGGTTGATATGGCTCATTTTGCGGGTTTAGTTGCCGCAGGTATTCATCCAAGCCCATTCCCGTATGCAGACATTGCAACAACGACCACCCATAAAACACTTCGCGGACCACGCGGTGGCATGATCCTGACAAATGATGCGGCTCTTGCGAAAAAGGTAAATTCTGCGATCTTCCCAGGCCTTCAAGGCGGACCCCTGATGCATGTGATTGCGGGTAAAGCTGTCGCCTTTGGCGAAGCCTTAACACCAGCGTTTAAAACATATGCACAACAAGTTGTCGATAACGCTGATGCGCTCGCTAAATCCCTTATTGGTCACGGTTTAGACATCGTATCTGGCGGTACAGATACGCATTTGTTGCTTGTTGATCTTCGTCCGAAGAAACTGACAGGCAAGCTCGCTGAACGGTCAATGGAAAATGCGAATATTACCTGCAACAAAAACGGTATTCCGTTTGATCCAGAAAAACCAATGGTGACTTCTGGTGTTCGTCTTGGCTCTCCAGCGGCGACAACTCGTGGCTTTGGTGTCGCTGAGTTTACCAAAGTCGGCGACCTGATTGCTGAAGTCCTTGACGGATTGGTCGCAAACCCTGAGGATAACAGCACAGTTGAGGCGAAGGTTCGGGCTGAAGTTAAAACACTTTGTGATGCTTTTCCGATCTACCCGTCTCTATAAATAGAGCTAATTGTTGGAGCGCCGGTGATTTAAAGTGCTCCAACAGTACTATTGCTTGATTAGGGAGTTTGTGAATGCGTTGTCCATTTTGTAACAGTGAAGAAACTCAAGTAAAAGACAGTCGCCCGACGGAAGATAATACGGCTATTCGGCGGCGACGTGCTTGTACCTCTTGTGGGGCTCGATTTACAACGTTTGAACGTGTTCAGTTGCGCGAATTAACTGTTATCAAGAAAAGTGGCCACAGAAACCCGTTTGAACGCGAAAAGCTTGAAAAAGCTGTTGCAATAGCAACCCGCAAGCGTTCCGTTGATCCCGATAAAATTGAACGGATGATTAACGGGATTGTCCGACAACTTGAAAGTAGCGGAGATCAAGAAGTCGCGTCAGACAAGATCGGCGAACTTCTGATGGAGGGACTGGCAAACGTCGACAGTGTATCCTATGTTCGTTTTGCATCGGTTTACCGGGAATTTCGGGAAGCTAAAGATTTCGAAGAATTTATTGGCGAACTGCACAGTGGCGTCACAAGCTGAAGATCAAATCTTAGACATTCACTATATGACCATCGCGCTTCGCTTGGCGCGGCGCGGGTGGGGACATGTTGCCCCTAATCCGGCTGTGGGATGCGTGTTGGTTCTGGGTGACAAGATCGTTGGTCGCGGCTGGACCCAAGATGGGGGGCGCCCCCACGCGGAAACGATGGCGTTGGGACAAGCTGGTGCCTTAGCTGAAGGTGCGACAGCCTACGTAACGCTAGAACCCTGCTCACACCACGGAAAGACAGCACCTTGCAGTGAAGCTTTGATTGCGGCGGGTGTTCAGCGAGTTGTCTCTGCTTTGCAAGATCCTGATGAACGGGTTAATGGCAGGGGAATTAAACTCCTTGAAGATGCTGGCATTCAAGTCACGACGCGAGTTTGCGAGGCGGAAGCGCTTGAGAACAATTTGGGTTTTGTTCTCGCAAAAACTATAAATAGACCGCTGGTTAGCTTGAAAATGGCGACCACACTGGACGGTAAAATTGCGACCCGAACAGGAAACAGCAAATGGATCACGGGCACCGAAGCCCGGCAATACGGTCATATGCTCCGATCTCAACATGATGCTATTCTCGTTGGTATTGGAACTGCGCTTGCAGATGATCCGATGCTCAATTGCCGTGTGCCGGGTCTTGAAAATTATGCACCGGGTCGTATTGTCGCAGATAGTCGGTTACGTCTTCCGTTAACCAGCAATTTGGTTAAAACTGCAAGAGACATACCGCTTTGGATCATTACGGCGCCTGAGAATAATCCGGAACGTATAAAAGCGTTTGAAGAATTAGGAGTTCGTATTCTTGAGTGCGAGCCAGACGCGTCAGGATATCCGAATATGAAGCGGGCACTAGAACAGCTCGTTGAGTTGGGAATTACACGATTGTTGGTAGAAGGTGGTTCCCATCTGCAAGCATCGTTGGTAAAAGAGGGTTTAGTCGACCAGCTTTATTGGTTTAGAGCTGCCAAGATTATCGGTGGGGACGGGATTTCTGTTCTTCAATCCATCGGTTTGACAGAGGTCCATAAGGCCCCTGCGTTGAAATTAGTTGAAACTCGTCGCTTGGGCGAGGATCAAATGGAAAATTATCTTCTTCGAAATGAGTGAACGATGTTTACCGGAATTATCACAGACGTCGGGACGATTGCCTCCCTTGATAAAAATGGCGACACAAAAATAAAAATAACAACGTCGTTTGACACCAAAAATATCGATATAGGCGCTTCAATCGCCTGTTCGGGGGTCTGTCTGACCGTAACCGATAAAGGAAATGATTGGTTTGCGGCTGAAGCGTCGGATGAGACACTTTCTTGCACCAACCTTGGTGGTTGGAAAACGGGCTCTCCGGTTAATCTGGAACGGGCGTTGAAAATTGGTGATGAGTTGGGCGGCCACGTTGTTACTGGACATGTTGACGTGGTCACCAAACTGACAGCGCTGGAACCTGTTGGAGATTCCATAAAGCTGACCTTTGCGTTGCCATCGGACTATGCTGGCTTTGTAGCCGCAAAGGGATCTGTGACACTAGACGGTGTTTCTTTGACTGTAAACGCAGTGGGGGATGACTTCTTCACTGTGAATATTATATCTCATACCAGTGCGAACACTTCGTTTAAGCATTTGGAAGTTGGTCAAGAAATAAATTTGGAAATTGATGTCCTTGCCCGTTATGTGGCTCGTATGAATGAGGTATCAAAGTAAAATGGATTATAAATCGCATCTCTCCTCCACAGAAGAAATTCTTGAGGATGCCCAGAACGGCAAAATGATTATCCTCGTTGATGCCGAAGATCGCGAAAACGAAGGTGATCTGGTTATCCCTGCTCAAATGGCAACACCGGACGCTATTAATTTTATGGCCAAATTTGGTCGCGGGTTGATTTGTTTGTCCATGACAGAAGATCGGATTAATGAACTTGGTTTGCCCTTGATGGCACAATCAAACGCATCCCGCTTGCATACGAACTTCACAGTTTCTATTGAGGCACGTGAAGGTGTGACGACCGGAATTTCTGCGGCAGACCGTTCCCATACTATCGCTGTGGCGATTGATCCGACCAAAGGCAAACAAGATATAGTAAGCCCAGGGCATGTGTTTCCGCTGGTCGCCCGTGAAGGCGGCGTATTGCGCCGGACTGGTCATACGGAAGCCGCTGTTGACATCGCCCGCCTGGCGGGCCTTATCCCGGCCGGCGTTATCTGTGAGATCATGAACGATGATGGCACAATGGCGCGATTGCCTGATTTGATTGAATTCTCTAAGAAACATGGTTTAAAAGTTGGCACGATTGCTGATTTGATCGCCTATCGCCGTCACAATGACAGTTTAATTGCCCGTGAAATCGAAGCCGATATTTCAAGTATTTACGGTGGCGATTGGAAAATGACAGTCTTTTCCAACAAACCTGAATATGCAGAACATGTGGCTCTTGTTAAGGGGGATATTTCATCGAATGCACCAGTTATGGTACGGATGCATGCCATGAACCCGCTTGGGGACGTGTTGGGTGAGACGGATGAAAACCCATCAATGCTACAAAATGCCATGAAGCAGATTGATGCAGAAGGCCGGGGTGTTGTTGTTCTTATTCGGGAACCAAATCCAATGGGGCTTTCTGATCGGGTCCGACGGAAACTAGGTGAGCCCGTTAAAACACCGCAAGAATTGCGGGATTATGGTATAGGTGCTCAAATTCTTCTTGATCTTGGCGTTAAGGATATGATCCTGCTGTCCAATACAGAAAGAAATATTGTGGGTCTAGACGGTTATGGTCTTTCAGTGACTGAAACCCGTCCAATTAACTCCGAAGGATAGTAAGCATCATGACAAATATGGATGATTTGAACATTTTAATTGTAGAAGCTGATTTCTACCGCGATATTTCAGATTCCCTGTTAGATGGCGCAAAAACGGTGCTCGATAATGTGGGCGCCAGTTACGATATTGTTCAGGTCCCAGGTTGCCTTGAAATTCCTGCCGCTGTTTGTTTTGCAATGAAAGCGATGGAATATACTGGTGGTCGCCGCCGTTATGATGCATATGTAGCTCTCGGATGCGTAATTCGCGGAGAAACGTCGCATTATGATACGGTGTCTGAAGAGAGTGCTCGCGGACTTTTGAATTTAAGTATGGAGTACTGCTTAGCCATCGGAAACGGTATTATTACATGTGAAAACGATGCTCAGGCTTGGGCACGGGCTCGCAAAACAGAAAAAGACAAGGGCGGTGCTGCTGCGCAGGCTGCAATTGATATGCTTAACCTAAAAGAAAAATTTGGTCTATTTCCACGATGAGTAACAAATCAGAAAAAAGAGGGGACAAGCACAGTCGCCGCACACTGGCGCGGCTTAATGCTGTTCAGGCTTTTTATCAAATGGGGATGGAAGAGTGTTCCGCTGCGAATGTGGTCGAACAATTCCTTTCTCACCGTCTTGGTGCGGAAATCGACGGTGATCAGTTCAAAGATACTGATAAGAATTTGTTCCGTGACTTGGTCACCGGCGCGGATGAGCGCTTGACCGAAATCGACGCAGAAATTCAATCGAAATTAGACAAAGAACGGACGCTTGAGCGTCTTGACTTGGTGATGCAAGCTTGCTTGCGGATTGCCGTCTATGAGTTGATGGCGCGGATCGATACAAAAGCTGTTGTGATCATTACTGAGTATGTCGCATTGGCAAAGACCTTCTTTACCGGAAAAGAACCTGCTTTTGTGAACGGCGTCTTGGATCGTATTGCAAGAGACCTGCGTTCCAGTGAATTTACTGAATGATATGACTGCTGACAACGACAGACTTGGTGAGTTTGATGTCATTCGAGACATCTTCTCCCCGCTGTCAGAAAAAGCACCGGGGGCATTTGGCCTAACCGATGATGCGGCTGTAATGTCATTAGCCGCCGGATCAGAATTAGTTGTGACAAAAGATGCAATGGTTGCCGGGGTTCATTTCCTTGAAGGGGATGAGCCAGAACATATTGCCAAAAAACTCCTCAGAACAAATTTATCTGACATTGCAGCCATGGGAGCTAAACCGCTTTCCTATCTATTGGCAACAGCATGGCCTAAATCTTGCGACGTGGCATGGATCCGACGGTTTGCTAAGGGATTGGCAGAGGATCAGAAAATATACAATGTCTCACTATTGGGCGGGGATACGGTAAGTACGTCTGGACCGCTTACGTTATCGCTGACGCTTTTAGGGGCGGTTGAGAGCGGCAAATGTCTTCGCCGTAATGGCGCAAACGAGGGCGATCTTCTTTGCGTGAGCGGATCAATTGGAGATGCTGCTTTAGGTTTAAAAGTAGCGTTGCAAGAGCTCGAAGTATCCGACAATAACCATAACCAGTTTTTATTGAACCGCTATTTTGTCCCACGCCCGCGTGTGCTGTTGGGACCGGCGCTGATCGGTGTCGCTAGTTCTTGCCTTGATATATCCGACGGATTGCTGGCGGATGTCGGTCATATTTGCCGAAATTCTAATCTTGGTGCGGTGATTGAACAGTCAAAAATCCCACTATCTGCCGCGGTCCAAGAAGTGCTTTTGAAGACGCCGGATTTAATGGAAAAAGTTCTTAGTGGTGGCGACGATTATGAACTTGCTTTCACAGTACCTAAAGACCGATATGGGCAAGTTATGCGAAAAGCAGAAAGTTTAGATGTTCCGATTAGCGTGATCGGGAAAATGGTGACAAGGTTAGGTGTTTCTTTGATTGATGATGATGGTGCGGAAATACCAATATCTTCAATGGGTTGGACTCACTTTTGATTTGAATCCGGGCGTACCTTCGTTTGACGCATGCGAGCTATGCGTTTCTGCCTGTTGTCATATTTGGTTTCATTTGAAAAACTCCGTTTCCAAGATAGAGTTTATTTGGGAGAGCTATATGCTCGCAATGCAGTATTCCGTCCGGTTACCTTCAGAATTTAACCTCGACAAAGTATACGAACGCGTCTCACTTCGAGGTCCTATGTTTGATGGATGTCCGGGGCTTGCGCATAAATTCTATCTCTATGAGAAAGAAGAGCACTTATACGCTCCGCTCTATATTTGGGAAAATACCCAGTCAGCTCAAGACTTCCTGATGAATAGTTTGTTCGGGGATGTTGTCCAGGATTTTGGGCGCCCGCGCGTTCGAAGTTGGCAGATTTTAGATTTTGCCTACGGACCTTCATCTTTAGAACCAGTTGTGATGACTGCTGAAGTGGATAAGGTTTGTTCAAAGGATTCTTTATCCTTGTTGAAACAATCTGAAGCAGAGCACCATAAAAAAATGTTGGCGCAAGAGGGACTGTTTGCACATATGACACTTCTTGATCCTGACCGCTGGGAAATTTCAAGATGTAGCCTTTGGTCAAAAAAACCGAAAAGCTACAAGCCTAAAGCAGACTGCGTTTATGAGTATGAAGTTGTAAAAGAGAAAATTCCCTTATCTGGCGCCGCATAAGAATTGAACTCTGTAAACCATTAAGTAAGTGTTCTTTGCGACAATCACAGCATCTTGAATTTACTTTAAAAGAATGCGTGTTGATTATGGTTAGAATTCTTGGAGTTATGGCTCTGGTTATGTGTTTCTGGACTACGGGCAGTGTGGATGTACTCGCGTCGTCTGCGCCAGCAGAAGAAGGCGCGGCAGATGGCCCGTTTTATCTGGAAATGGATCCATTAAGTGTCCCTATCCGGAAAAAAAGTGGCGCAATTAAATACTACATGTTTTTGGCAATGAGCATGGAGTTTGACGAGCAAGACAAGAAAAGCTATTCGCGAAAAATGTTGCCTCGACTGCGAGATGCATTTTTGCAGGATTTAAGCGGCCATTCGGTCCTTCATAAAGACAAAAGTCGAGGCCTGGATTTCGCTCAAGTCAGAAAACGTTTGTTGAAGCATGCAAAAAAAGTGCTTGGAAAAAATGCCCCAACGTCCATGCATGTGGTAAAAGTATTTAAGGGAAATTAGGGGGCTGAATAATCGCCCCTTTGTATAAGGAGTGGCGATTGTGACAAGCAACCGCACCAAGTTAAGTATTCTATTGATGGCCGGTGCTCAGGCCATGCTTAATAGTACCACGTCTATTTTAATCAGCTCTGCGTCGCTAGTGGCTTTGTTGCTGCTAGATGCAGATAAGTCATTTGCAACTGTACCAGTTACCGCCGTTGTCACGGGCACAGCCATTGCAACAATCCCAGCATCCATGTTTATGAAGCGAGCAGGGCGTAAGCTCGGCTTTATATTTGGGATTTTGCTGGGGATGGTTGGCGCTGCAATAGCAGGCTATTCCATTTACATGGGAAGTTTCCTAGGGTTTACCATGGGCGCTATGATGATCGGCACCTGCACAGCGTTTGGTAACTATTATCGTTTTGCCGCCATTGATGTGGCAGGCCCTGAGAACCGAAGTAAAGCGGTGTCCTATGTTATGGCAGGTGGCCTGGTGGCTGGCTTTATCGGCCCTCAAATCGCGAATCATACCAAGGATTTTTATGCGCCTTATACATTCCTTGGCCCATATCTTGCCATCATCGGTCTAGGCGTTATTGCGCTGATTTGCATCAGCTTTGTCAAAATTCCCAAAATGGAAGTAGCGTCCGTCGAAGGTGAAGTGAGATCACTTCGTGAAATTGCCAAGCAACCGACTTTTATCTTGGCGCTCTTAAGTGCCATGATCGGTTATGCTGGAATGAGTTTTGTAATGACCGCAACACCGCTTGCAATGATTGGCTGCGGTCTAACCGTTAGCGATAGCTTCAATGTGATTAGCTGGCACGTTGTCGCTATGTTTGGCCCGAGTTTCTTTACAGGCTCCTTAATCGCGAGATACGGAGATTTTAAAGTCATCTTTGCTGGAGCTGTTTTTGGTGTTCTCTGCGTTATCGTTGCCCTGTCTGGCTTAGGCATATCTAACTTCTGGATTGCGCTTGTTTTGCTGGGTCTGTCTTGGAACTTTATGTTTATTGGCGGGACAACATTACTAACAACAACGTACCGTCCAGCGGAAGCTGCAAAAGTGCAAGGCTTTAACGACTTTCTGGTTTTTGGTACCGTTGCGACTGCGTCTTTGTCCGCAGGTATACTTCAACAGAAATTTGGGTGGGACGTCGTTAATATGGCGGTGTTGCCGTTCTTTCTTCTGGTTGCCGGAGTTGCATTATATAAAGTAATTAGCGGAACGCGGGAAATAGCACCTGCTGAATAGGTTGAAAATACCCACAAAAAAACCGCAGATCCTTTGCAGGGTCTGCGGTTTTTTGTGATCTAGGTAGATTAACCGATCAAGGCATCTTTAAGAAGAGCGCCTTTGATCATTTCAGCCGCTTCATCAGCGTCGCCCCAACGTTTGATTTTCACCCATTTATTTTTTTCAAGATCTTTGTAATGCTCGAAGAAATGAGCGATCTGATCAAGAAGAACATCGCGAAGGTCTGTATAGTTCTCGATGTTTGAATAATAAGGGTGCAAGCTGTCTACTGGCACGCCGAGGATTTTCTCGTCTTGGCCAGCTTCGTCTTCCATGATGAGTACGCCAACTGGGCGCGCGCGAATGACAGCGCCTGGAATGACAGGGATTGGGCCTGCAACAAGCATATCAGTTGGATCGCCATCATCTGCCAACGTATGGGGGATGAAGCCGTAGTTACATGGGTAGAACATAGCTGTATGCAAGAAACGGTCGACAAACATTGCGCCTGAGTCTTTATCGACTTCGTATTTTACCGGAACGCCACCGATTGGGATTTCAATAACAACATTAACGTCCCAAGGGACATTCTTGCCCGCGGAAATTTTGGAAATATCCATTTTTTTGCAAGGTCCTTATAAGCTTTAAAACTTTGTTGGCGTTCGCATAACACGTTCAGGAGGCGTGCGCTACAGAGGAATGAAAAAAACGGATATTTTTTTGCTAGTTAGTTGATGAATAGAGTAAATGTTACAAATATTGTATAAAAGTAATTGATCTTTTTCTAAATAATCAAAAGATAAACCTAAGTAATTCCCCTATCTGGTGTTGGTTAATTATTTGTAAATATTTGAATAATCTGAAGTATTTGAAGTAAAAATTATATAATACATATTTTTATTTAAAATAATACTTAAGAATAAATACGAATATTTTGTACCTATAGTAATAATTAGTAAATAAAAACGAGGTAAGAATCGCCTCCAAAAGTCATTCTTGCGCCACAAATATTTATCTGTCATTCTAAATTTTCATCCGAATAGCCAGATGTCTTACGAATTTAGGTGTCTGGACTTCGGTTTAATATTCACACGATCAGCAATAAGGGAATTTGCTGAAAAATAGGGTGGGGACTTATGTCAGAAGTATTGTGGATTCCGATTATCTGTGGGGTGATCGCGTTAGTATATGGTGTTTATGCGGGGCGGTCAGTTTTGGCTGCTGATGCGGGGACCGCTCGGATGCAGGAAATTTCTGCTGCCGTTCAGGAAGGTGCAAGTGCTTATTTAAATAGGCAGTATCTGACAATTGGTATTGTTGGAGTTGTGATATTTGCAATTCTCTGGTTTCTCTTGGGCAGCTTAGTTGCAATCGGATTTGTGATCGGTGCGGTGCTTTCAGGTGCTGCCGGATTTATCGGAATGAATGTTTCTGTTCGGGCGAATGTGCGGACAGCTGCTGCTGCGGCCAAAGGTCTTAAAGAAGGTTTGGAAATCTCCTTTAAAGCGGGCGCTGTCACAGGGATGTTGGTTGTTGGTCTCGCGCTTTTAGCCGTTGCCGGATATTATATGGTGTTGCTTTCAATGGGTGTTGAAGGTCGTGCAATGATTGATAGCCTTGTTGGCCTTGGCTTTGGTGCTTCACTTATTTCAATTTTCGCAAGACTTGGTGGCGGTATTTTCACTAAAGGCGCTGATGTTGGTGCTGACCTAGTGGGTAAAGTAGAAGCCGGTATTCCCGAAGACGATCCACGTAACCCAGCTGTTATAGCGGATAATGTTGGTGATAATGTTGGTGATTGCGCCGGTATGGCCGCCGACTTGTTTGAAACATATGCGGTAACTATTGTTGCAACGATGATTTTATCGTCTATTTATTTCGTCGGTAACTCTGCCATGATGACCTATCCGCTTATGGTTGGTGGTATCTGTATCCTAACTTCGATCATCGGCACGTTCTTTGTGAAACTTGGCAGCGGTACTAACATCATGGGTGCGCTGTATAAGGGGTTTGCTGTTACGACAATTTTGTCAGCGATCGCTTTGTGGCCAATCACAGAGATGACAATTGGGACGGCTACTGAATTCACCATTGGAGCGAAGAGCTTCACGGGTGCAAGTTTGTTCTATTGCGGACTAATCGGTCTCGCGGTGACGGCGCTGCTCATCTGGGTAACCGAATACTACACATCAACTGAATACAGACCTGTGAGAAGTATCGCACGGGCATCTGAAACGGGCCATGGAACTAACGTTATTCAAGGCTTAGCTGTTTCAATGGAGGCAACCGCAATTCCGGCAATTATTATCTGCGCCGGTATTATCATGTCTTATAATTTTGCAGCCCTGTTTGGAATTGCCATTGCGGTAACAACGATGCTGGCGCTTTGTGGGATGGTTGTGGCGCTAGATGCCTACGGCCCTGTTACAGATAACGCTGGCGGTATTGCTGAGATGGCCGATATGGATGCAGAGGTTCGTAAAACAACTGATGCACTAGATGCCGTTGGTAATACGACAAAAGCTGTTACTAAAGGATATGCCATCGGATCAGCTGGTCTTGGGGCTTTGGTTCTGTTTGCAGCTTATACGGAAGATTTAACATACTTCATATCCAACGCAACGCCTGAGAAATATTCGTATTTTCAAGGGGTGACGCTTGATTTCAGTCTGCAAAATCCATACATCGTCGTGGGCTTGATTTTAGGAGGACTGCTCCCTTATTTGTTTGGCGCTATGGGCATGATGGCTGTTGGCCGTGCTGCGGGCTCCGTGGTTCGGGAAGTTCGTCGTCAGTTTAAGGAAATTCCGGGAATTATGGATGGAACAGGTAAGCCTGACTACGGTAAAGCCGTTGACTTGCTGACCCGTGCGGCTATTCGGGAAATGATTATCCCATCGCTACTTCCTTTGCTGGCTCCAATTGTCGTGTTCTTCGTTGTTGAATTGATTGCAGGTAAGTCTGCCGCGTTCTCAACTGTCGGTGCAATGCTTCTTGGTGTCATTATCACGGGCTTGTTTGTTGCCATTTCCATGACAGCAGGCGGCGGTGCTTGGGATAATGCTAAGAAGTATATTGAAGATGGTAATCACGGCGGCAAGGGAACTGATGCCCATGCGGCTGCGGTAACCGGAGATACTGTTGGCGATCCATACAAAGATACAGCAGGTCCTGCGGTTAATCCTATGATTAAAATCACCAACATTATCGCGCTACTATTGTTGGCTGTTTTAGCTCACTAAGATGACGATCAAAAAAGAAAGCCCCCGAAATATCGGGGGCTTTTTTATGCTTGCTGGCTTGCAAACTCGGTGTTGGATTAATTGGCACCCGGGTTGAAGCGGCCAAAGTTACCAAAAATCTGTTCAAAGAAACCAAGTTCGTTACCGCCAGTAGGTGTTTTGCGGTCAACAATGCTAATGTTTTGGGCATCTTCTTTGTTATAGTTCTTGATGCCTTTGACGACTTCGTTTTCATCGAACTGTATGACGATGACACTCTGCTCAAGGATCTTTTTATCTAGAAAGGCAAAATGCTCGGTTCTTTTGGTAATGTAATACCAAGCTTCCCCGCTACCTGGAAAAGTTGAGACGCTAGACGGTGAGCCTAGAGTTTCAATAATACTTTCCTTGGTGGCAATGCCGGTTTCGATATTTTTAACCACTTCAGGGTCAATACGATACCCCTTTTCCTGTTGAACTGGGTCGCAAGCCGCCAACGTGATCGCAACAGCGCCTGCACACAGGGTATAAGTCAAAATTTTCTTCATTCGAGCATTCAGCCTTTAATCACCAATCTATGGGATTGCTACGTTAGGGGGATGAGCAGTTGACACCTGCCAATGAACCCCTTAATTCATGCGTTTATACATGCCACTTTCCGACGGGGGGTGTCAAATTATTCAGGCAATTTGCCGCGTCCTTTTTGGATTATGCTGATTTTCTTGATTCCGCCTTCGTGAGATTGCATATGATTCTAAAGAAGTTGTTCGGCCGGGGACATAAAATAAAAGTTGCAGAAAAGCTGTATACGGAAATTGTCCGTCAGGCTCGGCAGCCAGTGTTTTATTTAAAGGCTGCTGTCCCAGATACCGTTGATGGCCGATTTGAAATGATCTCCTTACAAGCCTTTCTCGTTATGCGGCGCTTGAAGAGTGAAGATGCCGAGGCTCAAGATTTATCACAGGCCCTATTCGATAGAATGTTCGCCGATATGGACCATTCGATTAGGGAGATCGGTGTCGGCGATTTAAGTGTTGGAAAACGAATAAAAGCGATGGCTGAAGTGTTTTATGGGCGAATTATTGCCTATGAAACAGCGTTGGATGGCGGTAACGAAGATCTTGAAGTTGCGCTTGAGCGTAATCATTATGGGACACTTGATACCCCCCCGGATAGTTTTGTTTTGGGGCAGATGGCCGATTATATTCGCCGAAACGATCAAATGTTAAAGTCGCAAACAATTGTAGATCTTAAAAAGGGGATTGTTCAATTTGCTGATTTTGAAGCAGGTCAGTAGGAATTTTGAAGAAAATATGTGCGATGACTTAAGAAATTTCTTGTGTTTACAAGGTGTTATCATAAATATGTAAAACTCGTTGACCCGGTGGGCTGAAACGCTTATTTTCGCGCCTTCGAATTCGAGACCGTAGGTTTTTAGCCACACTCGCTCATTATGATCAAGATATGTTGGAAAGGATTGCTCCATGCAAGATGCCGGGGCAGAATTTGTTAAGTGGGTTGATGTTCAGAAACTGAAACGAGATCCGATTAACTTTGAATTTATCGCATCAGAAAATGAACGAGCTCTGCTGGCAAAAGGGCTTGGAATAGTTGGAATAGACTATTTGAAGGCCAAAGGGACAATAGAGCATCAAGAAAACAGTAAACTTCTTGATTTGCGGGCAACGTTTAAGGCTAATGTTACACAATCTTGTGTGGTGAGCTTAGAACCTGTCACACAGGAAATTGAACTTGAGTTCACAGTGTGTTACACATCCAACAAGAATGATGTGGCTGTTGAAGAGGCAGAATACGTCGTTGGTATGGAAGAGAAAGACCTTCCATGGCTAATCGAAGAGGGTAAAATAGATGTGGTCCATGCGGTCGTTGAGCAAATAGCTCTTGCATTGGACCCCTATCCTCGGGCAGAAGAGGCAAAAAAATCCGTCAGCGCAGAACATCTGCAGCAGTCGGATGAGGAGGCTGAAGGTGGTGACCGTGAAGTTCACAAGCCTTTTGCTAACTTGAGAGAATTGATGAACAAGAAATAATGTATCCGGTTTCTGGTGATACGGAATGAGTTAGCCACCTGTAATGGTGCATGAGTGAGAGATAGAGAAAATGGCAGTACCTAAAAGAAAAACGTCAACATCCAAACGTAACATGCGTCGGTCACACGATTCTTTGACAGGCACGCAAGCTCAAGAATGCGGCAATTGCGGCGAGTTGAAGCGTCCACATCACATTTGTGAATCATGCGGGCATTACGGTGATCGTGAAGTTTTGGATACAGCCGAAATCCTCTGATTCTCGGTAAAAACCAAACATTATTGATTAACAAAAACCGGACGGCAGAATGAGCGACAATGTTATAATTGCCCTTGATGCGATGGGGGGAGATGATGCCCCTGATATTGTCGTTAAGGGTGTCGACATAGTTCGCGTTCAATTCCCTGACGCCCGGTTTTTGCTATTTGGTGACGAAATACGCTTGCAGCCGCTCCTTGATAAATATCCAGGAGCTAAATCTGTTTGCGAAATCCGTCATACAGATGAAGCTATTAAGGGCACAGATAAGCCCAGCCAAGCTTTAAGAAAAGGCCGTAAGAGCAGTATGCGTCTTGCGATCAACGCTGTGCGCAGCGGTGAAGCCCATGGCATCGTTTCTGCCGGTAATACGGGCGCTTTGATGGCAATGGCTAAAGTTTCCCTTCGAATGTTGCCGGGTATCAAACGCCCTGCGCTGGCCTCCATGTTGCCTTCCCCAACGGGGGAGACAGTTATGCTGGATCTTGGCGCTAATGTCGAATGTGACGCAGATAACCTCGTACAATTTGCTGTTATGGGTGCTGATTTCGCCCGTGCAGTTCTTGGACGTGTTCCTCCTCGTGTTGGCTTGCTTAACGTGGGCAGTGAAGAACTTAAAGGTAGCGATACCATTAAAGAGGCAAACGAGCGCTTGCGCTCTCTTGCTAATCCCCCGTTCGAATATTGCGGATTTATTGAAGGCGATGACATCACGCGCGGCGTAGTGGATGTAGTCGTAACCGATGGATTTACAGGTAACATCGCGCTGAAAGCTGCGGAAGGTGTTGCGACACTATTTACCGATTTCCTCACTGCAGGCTTTAAAAGCTCTTGGCTGTCGAAGCTTGGATATTTGTTAGCTCGTGGCGGTTTACGCATTTTGAAGGACCGTTTGGACCCTCGCGCCTATAACGGTGGCGTATTTCTTGGCTTAAACGGTGTGTGCGTGAAAAGTCACGGCGGTACCGATGGGCAAGGGTATGCGAACGCTATCGCCGTTACCATTGAGATGGTCTCTGAACGTATGATCGAAAAAATGATCGCACATTTCAAAGAATTTGATGTAGAAATAAAAGCAGCTTCTGCTGATACTTCAATTGGAGACGAAACCGACACAAGCGTTTCGGAAACCGAAAAGATACAATAACAAAATACCGAGCCTTAAATGGTCGGAGAATGTGACATTATGCGTCGTTCAGTCATTACCGGTACAGGCTCTTACTTACCTGAGCGGATCCTAACCAACGCAGAACTTGCCGAAATGGTAGATACAACTGATGAATGGATTGTAGCTCGTTCCGGTATTAAGCAGCGGCATATTGCGGCTGATGGTGAGCTGACTTCCGACTTAGCAACAAAAGCTGCACAAGCTGCCATGGATGCTGCAGGTCTTACTGCTGAAGATATTGACATGGTGTTAGTGGCAACGGCCACCCCTGACGAGACATTTCCCGCAACAGCTGCAACCGTTCAAAAAAATCTAGGCATTACGCAAGGCTTTGCCTTCGATCTTCAAGCGGTTTGCACAGGCTTTATTTACGCATTAGCAACAGCAGATAATTTCATCAAAGCAGGACAGGTCAAACGGGCTCTTGTCATCGGCGCTGAAACCTTCTCGCGGATTATCGACTGGGAAGACCGGACAACATGTGTGCTATTCGCCGATGGTGCCGGCGCGATAATTATGGAAGCCTCAGAAGAAGAGGGCACCAATCAAGATCGCGGCGTTTTAACCAGTCATCTCCACGCTGATGGTCGTCATCACGATCTGCTTTATGTGGACGGCGGACCGTCTTCTACACAAACAACTGGATATCTTCGTATGGCAGGTAAGGAAGTGTTTAAACACGCTGTCACGAACCTTGCCAGCGTTGTTGGTGAAGCGCTAGAGGCAACTGGCTTAGAGACAAGTGATATTGATTGGCTGATCCCTCATCAGGCGAACAAGCGGATTATTGATGGGACAGGCCGTAAACTTAAGATGGATCCTTCCAAAGTCGTTATAACCGTTGATAAACACGGGAACACTTCGGCGGCATCTGTACCGCTTGCATTGGATGAAGCTGTCCGTGACGGTAGGGTAAAAAAAGGCGATCTTCTCCTTCTCGAAGCCATGGGTGGGGGCTTCACTTGGGGGTCTGCGCTCGTACGGTGGTAATGATGCCTATCCGTCCTAGAGATTCGCAAGTTTCGTCAAAAAATCTCTTCAATGAGCCTAATTTTTAAATAAGATTTTTGTGTTTTTGCCGTTAAATCACAGGTTTACGGCAATATCCTCTCATTTTTTTCCTTTGCTGTTGACGGCCATTCCATCTGTGATAATTCTGTATTACAGGGTGCGAGGTGGGAAATATGACAAAAACAACATTGACTAGAGCACAACTTGCAGAGGCACTTTATCAACAAGTAGGCCTTTCCCGGAATGAGTCCGCGGAGCATGTTGAAGCTGTATTAAGTGAAATTTCAGATCGATTAATTGGCGGCGAAATTGTTAAGATTTCGTCATTCGGTACTTTGCAAGTTCGCCAAAAGAATGGGCGCATTGGCAGGAATCCGAAAACTGGTGAAGAAGTCCCGATTGATCCACGGCGGGTTCTTGTTTTTAAAGCATCACATGTGCTTAAAGACAAAATCAATAGCGGCGACAAATAGTCTGAATATCGGTCAAACGTATGGTAGAGCAACAAAACATGGATGGGCGAAAAGCGCAGAAATCACCTGACGCATTTCGCACAATTAGCGAGGTTTCCGAGGAATTGGAGATCCCCCAACATGTGCTGCGCTTTTGGGAAACCAAATTCTCCATAGTGAAACCTCTTAAACGCGGCGGCGGTCGGCGATATTACCGTCCTGCTGACTTAGAGATCATCCGGGGAATTCGGGATCTTCTTTATACCCATGGATTTACAATTAAAGGCGCACAGAAGCTGCTGAAAGAGCAGGGGGGGCGTATTGAGAATATTGATGTCCTCATGTCTTCCAGACCCGCTGTAGCGCCAGCACAAGAGCCTGCCTCCAAAATGTCCCTTGATATGTCGGGCACACTGCTTCCAAAAATATCTGGAAACCCAGATCCTGCGCCGACTGATACTGAGACTTTGGGGCACCTGAAGGATATTCTGACGGAACTCCGGGAAATCAGAAAACTACTTCCCCGCTGATCTCAGACCCCAAAATTCAGACCATTCCAATCTTTTTTCACCATAGGCACTTGGGCCGTTGCATTGATTTTTTATCAGGGTTATAGTGCCGCCGCCCTCCCCCTTATCGACGGGCAGTAGCGCAGCCTGGTAGCGCACTTCACTGGGGGTGAAGGGGTCGTGGGTTCGAATCCCGCCTGCCCGACCAACTTAAAACCCCTTGAAAACTCCGGTTTTCGAGGGGTTTTTGTTTTGGGGTAATCATCGAAATTGTGAAAATTGGGTCATTTATTGCGTTTTAATATATGGTAGTTTTCTGCGGTTTGTGTGTGTTTGTATGTGGCCCAAATTTGGCCCAAATTAATGCCAGAAAGCCAAAAAAAAAGCCGCTTAATAGCGGCACTTCTTTGCGCTCTGGAGGCGGGGCGCCAATATGATCACCTAGTGCAGCATCACCGGGAGCGTGGCCATAGAATTGATCGGCTTGGCTTGTCATTGGGAAGGCGTCCACAACGGAGCAAACAAGATAGAAACATCCGATGATTTTTGTGTAGGGTTTTGATATGGGACTAGCGGCTATTATATTTGGCGGGCCATCTTATGAAGAAAAGAAATACGCGCTGAAACTTCATCTAAATTTTCAAGCGCTCTTTCTTTCTCAAACCTTACAGTTTCAGACTTTTCGAATTGTCGAGAGTCGACTAAATCTATTTGTCGTGCCTTCAGATTCCGAATGTGGCTTTTAAGTTTAATCTCTTCAGCAAATGCCTTATCTAATTCAGCTGACACTTTAAATGGAGGGATGTCGGGGTGGTTCGAGGAGAGCGTTCGCTTCTCTTGATTTAGGGGTTCCGTTAATAAGTTTTCAGAAAGACCCTCAGGCCCCCAATCTTTTCGTTCTCTAGAATTTTGTTCGGCCGCTATTGCCTCATTTATCCTAGCAGTTTGCGCTATTTCTAATTGCTTCCTGCGCCACATGCGCATTTCTTCTGTTAGGCGTTTTGTTTCTCTAATGAAGTGTTCAGCTTCGACTTCGTTAATCGAATTATTGCTTATTTTGATATCTAACTGTTCTTTTGAAATGGTCAAAAAGCTATCGGGTTTATAGATTAGTATTTTTTGGCCAGTAGTTTTTGAGAATTCGTTAATAAGTTCTGGCCTAGGCCCCAAAGTTTTTCCAGATTCCTCTAACCACCAATCTTCCTTTCGATCATCGGTCACAAGTATTACTGGAGCATTCGCAGAGGTGGCATAATCCATGACCTGTTTCCAGATGATCCAATCACCGAAATTCGACCGTTTATCAGATTCCGATTTAGCGTCCGGATGTTTTTTGCCATCCTTATAGCCGGGCGGGACCTTTGCTGCATATCTTTCTTCGCCTTGCTCAAATATGTTGTTCAAATCATCATCTGCGTAAGCTGCGCCAACCCGGCCATCGAATAGATCTGCAATCTGTTCTTTGATACTGTCTTTGTATATCAGCTCTTCTTGTTTTAGTTTGTTTTTTTCCATTTCGCCGTTGATTTTCTCGACAGCTGCCTCAAACCTTTTTTTGGCGTTTTTTGAAATGAACGGATGCGCGCGCGAACCCGAGAAGGACTTGCGGAGTTTTCCAATATCGCTCTGAGTTGAATCGTAAGAACCAATCTGGCTTTTAATCACGGAAGCCCTATTTTTTAAAAACTCTTCCGCTGCTTGTTCCGGTAGCCATGCCCGATCTTTTAGATTTACCAAAAGTGCAATAAACTCGGTGCGGGTTTCATCCGAATACCGGTACAGATTAAGTAGGACATTGGCGTCAAAAACAAATGTTGCCGTTTTCCAAAGTTCTGAGACCGTTTCATCAGTCTCTTTAAAATGTCCCAAAAATTGTTTACGCATAAATGACTACCCTCAAAAGTATTAATTTACTATTAGGCGATTCAACTGTTGCTGCAACTTAAAAATAGGCAATACACTGGTTTCTACTCACTCTTGCTAGCGTTATCACCATGACCCATGCCTGGTCTGATAGGTTCGATTGCTTTGTCTGCATAGTTGTCTTTCCGCCATCTCACTAGATTAATAAAATCACCACCAGAAATTTTGACCGGATTTGCACATCATTCGCGTCCACTCTTCTGCTCTTGGTCGCTTGCAAATATAGAACAAATGAATAACAATTCGCGCCATGACTAAACTAAATATCCTTGAAAAACTCATCTTTGGCTTGGCTTTGCTGTTGTTGGCTCTAGTGGCCTTTGCTGAAATCTTCCCGGCCTTGTGGGAAATCTTGCCATCGATGGAAAAAGAGGCAACCTTTTCTGGCACCGATATCGCTATGATTGGTTTGACGTTTGGTGTCGTTTTTTTTGCCGGTACGCAGGCGTTTCTCCAATGGAGGCATCACAAATTCGAAAGGAAGATCCGTAAGACAGATCACAACTGGAAGTTATTTGGCCCGCGTACCATGATTTACGATAAGTCGATGCATATTTTTATGCCAAATAGTGCAAGGCGAAAACTTCTTCCAGAATATTCTAGGGAGTTTCTGAGTATTGTCGCTCGGGATGGACATTGCTTGCCTATGGATGTGAGGGAGATAGTTTTTGGAGTTGTAGCGAAGTCTTCGGAATATGTTGGTCTTTTAAGAATGCTTGAAAAATATGAACAACTAAAATTGGCAGTGGAAACGGAGCCTGTATATGAGCATGCTTACACAGGTTGCCTGAAAGAAATTGAAAGGCTAGAGGACTGGTTTGATGATAACTTCTCAGAATTTGTAGGAAAATACTTACCTTTACTTCAAGTATTAGAAGAATTTTAACGCCCTTTAACTCACTACATTATTAGAAATCACCGTCGGAAAATCGGCCGGGGCCGACGTTTTTGGATCCGAATTTGCTGCATTTTAAACGTTTTTCGATGAGTGGGACTGCAGCGTCTTCGCCCAGGGTCTTGATAAATTCCTCGCGATCGATGATCTCATCGGATTGGAAAATTGCATATCAAGCTTCGATTTTTTCGACGCCTTCGAACGTTAGAACGGCGTCATTGCCAAGATCGATGGTGCCTGCGGCATCGTCGGAGAGGAAAATCTCACCTGCATCTGTTGTCTCAACATGGCCGCTAGTCAATGTGAGCCAATCACCAACGTCACCAGATGGCATTCCATCGGCTAACGCGATGGTGTCAGACCATCCACCGCCGTCACCGCCAATGAATGTATCCATGCCATCATTCAGGCCGAATGAATAAATATCGTCGCCCGCGCCGCCATAAGCCACGTCATCACCGGCTCCGCCTTGAATAACGTCGTGACCCGCATTCCCTCGCAGCACATCATCGCCGTCACCGCCTATAAGGGTGTCGTTGTTTGATGTGCCTGTCAGCGTCTCGTCCGATGCCGTGCCGACGGTGTAGTCGCCCGCGCCGCCGCCATCCTCTAACAGTGTGTTATCAGCGTCAGTACCAACGGTCAGTGTGGTCTCATGGGTGTCTGAAATTTCGCCGCTGCTGTCAGTTGCAACGACAGATATGCTTCGATCACCGGCGATATCGCCTGTTGCACCGTCGTTGGAGAAGTTCAAGTCTTGAACAATGGCTTCATAATGCTGGATATCGCCATCCCCAGTTAGGGAGATCGTGATATCAGCTACGTTTTCCGTGATGGTGACATCGATACCAGTTGCGGTGCCATCCACAGTGTAGATTTCGCCGCCAATAATTTCATATGCGCCGCCAACGGAAATTGTATCTCCGGCCTGTACGTCGCTGACGGTGACGAGAATACTGGAAAGTTCGGTGTTATCTATATCGCTGACTGTAAAGGATGATTGACCGTTTTCATCTTCTGAAAATAGCGAGTTGGGGGCATCAACCAAATCTCGGACATCGATTTCAACGGAAAACATACCGTCATTGAAATCGTGATCGCCACCATTCAACAGATCTTCAAAACCAAAATTCAAGACACCGTTTTCAGCGTCTACACCGGCAATGAAATGCTCTGTATAATCTGCATCTGGGTCTGGGTTGAATTCGGCTTGGTTCGTGGAATGAAAAATATTTCCATCCTGCGTGTGTAGTGTTCCATCCGCTTCAACATAAATCAGCACCGGCGATCCGCTGTCATCATTTACATTGTATAAATGATCAGCAGGATCTTGCGTGTTCTCGTCAAAGTCGGGGCTGACAAACATCCATGTGCCAGTTTCAGAAATAGCATTACCATCACCGCTTGTGGCGTCATCTGGGAGGTCCTTGAACCCATTAGAAATGACGAAGAACCCTAAGTTTGATCCTGCTTCTATGCCTTCATATGTGGCGGTTGAGACGCCAGAATCCAACTTGGTGGTGGACGCATCCCCCCATAATAATTGTGCGCTGCTAATTGTGCCAT
>Ga0209826_1000867_pt1 | contig 21658 bp, 17 predicted proteins | sample GOMGulsemesocosm_5_FD_184637 | JGI IMG/M metagenome (GOLD analysis project Ga0209826, IMG submission 184637) | Methane-oxidizing microbial communities from mesocosms in the Gulf of Mexico - GOM15C Gulf of Mexico (SPAdes) (version 2) | ecosystem: Environmental > Aquatic > Marine > Cold seeps... | reverse complement strand
TCGCCTTTGGTTGCAAGTGATTCATTGGGTTCACATACAGCGCGATTATTTCTGAAAACGGCTTCTAAAATGCGGCAATCTTGTCCTGTAACAATATCCAAGGCGTGTTCGCCGAGGCCTTTGCCGGTGATCAGAGAGGAACTGATGGATCCTGCTGTAAGCAGCTGGCTAAAAGTAAGCCCCGCAATAATGGTTCCGGCGCAGCCAGAGAGTGTGAGGCTTAGCACGGTGCAAATAATAATCTTTTTCGCGGTTTGAGCAGCTTTGAGCATCATTATTTTTAATTCGCAATTGTTTTGGTGACTCTACTAATAAGGGATAAACATTACTAACTACTTACTTAAACCGTAAAAATTTTACTGAAATTTGCGTAAGGGTTACTTAAGGCTAACTAAATATTCAAGAGAAGGATCGGTAGAAACGACTTAAAATGTGCAAAAAAACTGTGCAAACAGGGAAAAAGGCTACTAATTCGCTGTATTTTCTTCAACTGTCCTTGCTCTTGCTGTCGAAAAGGGGTAGTACCACCGAGAATTAATGAAAGAGGACTATCTGTCTTCGCAGAGAGCCCTCTCAACCTTATCCGGAGAAAAGTATGGCTCGCAAAAAAATAGCGCTCATCGGCAGCGGAAATATCGGTGGCACACTTGCCCATTTGGCTGGGCTCAAGGAGCTTGGCGATATTGTCCTTTTTGATATTGCTGATGGCCTTCCACAGGGTAAGGCACTGGATATTGCCTCTTCCTCTCCTGTTGATCGTTTTAACTCAAATATTACTGGTGCAAGTGATTACAGTGCGATCGAAGGTGCTGACGTTTGTATCGTGACTGCTGGTATTGCCCGTAAGCCCGGCATGAGCCGTGATGACCTTTTGGGAACAAACATCAAGGTTATGCAGTCCGTTGGTGAAGGCATTAAGAAACATGCGCCTAACGCTTTTGTAATTTGCATTACTAATCCACTGGACGCGATGGTTTGGGTCTTACGCGAAGCATGTGGATTACCGCACAACATGGTTGTTGGTATGGCCGGTGTTCTAGATAGCGCGCGCTTCCGTCTTTTCCTTGCTGAAGAATTCAACGTCTCTGTTGAAGATGTAACAGCCTTCGTACTCGGTGGTCACGGCGACACAATGGTGCCTCTTACTCGTTACTCAACAGTTGCTGGTATTCCAATTCCTGATTTGATTGATATGGGTTGGACAACACAAGAAAATATCGATGGCATTGTTGACCGGACACGTAATGGCGGCGCGGAAGTTGTTGCCCTTCTGAAAACCGGTTCTGCTTTCTATGCACCAGCTTCCAGTGCCATTACAATGGCTGAAGCATTTCTAAAAGATAAAAAACGAGTTCTGCCATGTGCCGCATATGTTGATGGCCAATATGGTCTTGATGGCATGTATGTGGGTGTTCCCGCAGTCATCGGGGAAGGCGGAATTGAACGCGTTGTTGAGATTAATATGAACAGTGACGAAAAGGAAATGTTCGATAACTCAGTCAACGCAGTTAAGGGACTTGTCGAAGCCTGCATAGGCATCGATCCAAGCCTCGGCTAACGGGATGAAATAAAGGGGTGCAACTTAAAAGTTGTGCCCCTTTTTTTTAGAGTGTTATAGTCGAGTTTCAAATCATATATCTGACCAGCATTGAGGCTGATCCAAACAAGCGAATAGCGGAAGAATATGAACATCCATGAATACCAGGCTAAAGGCCTGCTTGCAAAATACGGAGTGACGGTGCCCAAAGGTGGCGTTGCTTACACTGCTGAAGAAGCAAAAACTGTCGCACAAGAGCTCGGCGGCCCTGTTTGGGTTGTTAAAGCTCAGATCCATGCCGGTGGCCGTGGTCTCGGCGGTGGTGTTAAAGTTGTAAAGTCAATCGAAGAGGTAGCTGAGGCTGCTAAAGCGATAATTGGCATGCAGCTGGTAACACACCAGACCGGCCCAGAAGGTAAAGAAGTGAAGCGGGTTTACGTCGAAGACGGCTGTGACATCGCACGCGAACTTTATCTTGGCGCGATCATTGATCGGGCAAAAGATTGCGTAACTTTCATGGCGTCTACTGAAGGCGGAATGGAAATTGAAGAAGTTGCTGAAAAGACACCTGAGAAAATCCATAAGATCAGCATTGATCCAGCGACAGGTATTCAGGCATTTCACGCACGCAAAATTGCTTTTGCCCTTGACCTCAAGGGTAAGCAAGTTGGTGCTGCCGTGAAATTCATTATGGCACTTTATGAAGCTGTGAATGATTCAGACGCTGACCTTGTTGAAATCAATCCGTTGGTTGTGACAGGTTCTGGCGACATTATCGCACTCGACGCCAAAATGAATTTTGATGACAACGCTTTGTTCCGTCATAAAGACATAGCTGAACTTCGGGATCCAGATGAGGAAGACCCATCTGAATTGGAAGCAGCTCAATATGATCTGAACTACATCAAACTCGATGGTAATATCGGTTGCATGGTGAACGGCGCAGGCCTTGCCATGGCAACAATGGATATCATCAAGCTCAATGGTGGCGATCCTGCTAACTTCCTTGATGTTGGTGGCGGCGCAACTAAAGAGAAGGTGACTGAAGCTTTCAAGATCATTCTTAAAGACGTTAATGTTGAAGGTATTCTTGTGAATATCTTCGGCGGAATTATGCGCTGTGATGTGATTGCAGAAGGCGTTGTGGCGGCGGCTAAAGAAGTTGCTCTCAGCGTTCCTCTCGTTGTTCGCCTCGCCGGTACAAATGTTGACCTTGGTAAGAAAATTCTGGCTGAATCTGGTCTTCCGATCCTTTCTGGTGACGATTTGGGTGATGCTGCTGAGAAAATTGTTAAAGCTGTGAAGGAGGCCGCGTAATGGCCGTACTCGTCAACAAAGAAACAAAAGTTATCTGTCAGGGCTTCACAGGCTCACAAGGAACTTTCCATTCTGAGCAAGCGATTGCTTATGGTACTAAAATGGTTGGTGGTGTAACGCCAGGTAAAGGCGGCGAAAGCCACCTTGAACTCCCAATCTTCAACACAGTCGATGAAGCGGTTCACACAACGGGTGCAAATGCCAGTGTGATTTATGTGCCGCCTCCGTTCGCAGCAGACGCAATTTTAGAAGCTGTTGATGCGAATATTGAACTGGTTGTCTGTATCACTGAAGGTATTCCTGTTCTGGATATGGTTCGTGTCAAGCGTGCCTTGAAAAACAGCAAGACACGCCTAATCGGTCCTAACTGCCCAGGCGTTATTACTCCTGATGAATGTAAGATTGGTATTATGCCAGGTCACATTCATCGTCGTGGTAATGTAGGTATTGTGTCTCGCTCTGGTACTTTGACATATGAAGCTGTTGCACAAACAACAGCCGCTGGTCTTGGCCAGACGACTTGCATCGGTATCGGCGGTGATCCGGTGAACGGTACGAACTTTATCGATTGCCTGGAATTGTTCCTCGAGGACGATGAAACCGAATCTATTATCATGATCGGTGAAATCGGCGGATCAGCTGAAGAAGAAGCGGCTGAGTTCCTGAAACAATCTAAAATCAAGAAACCTGTTGTCGGCTTTATCGCTGGCGTTACAGCACCTCCGGGTCGTCGTATGGGACATGCTGGTGCCATCATTTCTGGTGGTAAAGGCGGTGCTGGGGATAAAATGGATGCGATGCGCAGCGCGGGAATTACTGTCTCAGACAGCCCTTCTGCACTTGGCTCAACTTTGGTAAGAGTTTTGAAAGGGTAGTATTGTAATACTCACCCTGTATTAAACTCGACTTTTACTTTAGGGGGCGGGCGTTGCCCGCCCCCATAACCGGAAATGGCTCAGCAATTGGACAACTCTTCTTTCCTCTCTGGCGCTAATGCTGGATTTATTGAGGATCTTTATCTTCGCTACCAGAATGACCCGACTTCAGTAGACGGGAGCTGGCAGCAGTATTTTCAGACTCTTGGCGATGACGCCGAAACAATCGTCGCCGAAAGTAAGGGCGCGCCCTGGACTCCATCAAACGGTATTACACCGGAAGATGAGTATGGGATTCTTGGTGATGCGGCTTATCGTGCGATCGAAGTTGCAGAAAAGAAGGGACTTCCGCAGCAAGATATTCGCGCCGCGGCTGTCGACACTATTCGTGCATTGATGCTTATCCGGTCTTACCGGGTACGGGGCCATTTAAAGGCCAACCTTGACCCTCTTGGTCTAGAGATTCCAAAAGAACACCCTGAACTTGACCCCAAAACCTATGGCTTTGGTGTGGAAGAATGGGATCGTGAAATTTTCATTGATAATGTCCTCGGTCTTGAGACTGCCAGCATTCGTGAAATTCTCGAAATCGTAAAACGGACTTATTGCGGCACTATTGGTGTTGAATTCATGCATATTCAGGAACCAGACCAAAAGGCCTGGATTCAGGAGCGCATTGAAGGACGTCATAAGGAAGTTACTTTTACTGCAGAAGGTAAAATAGCAATTTTGCGGAAATTGATTGAAACCGAAGGGTTTGAGCATTTCCTGAATGTTAAATACACGGGCACCAAACGATTTGGTCTAGATGGCGGCGAATCCCTTATTCCAGCGATGGAAGGCGTTATTAAACGCGGTGGCCAACTAGGCGTTAAAGAGATTGTGCTGGGTATGCCTCATCGTGGGCGTCTTAATATTTTGACGAATGTTATGGCAAAGCCGTTTAGGGCAGTTTTCTCTGAATTTCAGGGAAATCCTGCTAACCCTGAAGATGTAGAAGGATCAGGTGACGTTAAGTATCATCTGGGTACGTCTTCTGACCGTGAATTTGACGGCAATAATGTTCATTTGTCTTTGACTGCAAATCCATCCCATCTGGAAGCTGTGAACCCAGTTGTGCTCGGTAAAGCACGGGCAAAACAATCATTGCTTGGCAGTGATGTGGGCGGGCAGGTTATGCCGCTTCTGCTTCATGGTGATGCGGCATTTGCCGGGCAAGGTATTGTCGCGGAATGCTTGGGTTTGTCTGAACTTAAAGGCTACCGGACTTCTGGTACAATTCATTTCGTGGTGAATAACCAAATCGGCTTTACCACAAGTCCTAAATATTCACGGTCCAGCCCGTACCCTTCTGACGTAGGTAAGATGGTACAGGCTCCAATTTTCCATGTGAACGGGGATGATCCTGAAGCCGTTTGTCATGTGGCAAAAATTGCTACGGAATTCCGTCAATTGTTCCAGATCGATGTCATTATCGATATGTTCTGTTATCGCCGTCATGGCCATAATGAAGGGGACGAGCCTGCTTTCACTCAGCCTTTGATGTATCGCACAATTGCACAGCACCAAACGACAATGCAGATTTATGCAAAGAGGTTGATTGCTGAAAATACGATAACTGAGAAACAGGTAGAAGGCTGGATCAGCGAATTCCGCGACTATCTTGAGAAACAGTTTGAAACGGCGAATAGCTTTAAACCTAATAAAGCCGACTGGTTTGAAGGCCGCTGGCAAGGTTTCGAGAGAGCGGATAAAGGGGCTCGCCGCGGAACAACTTCCGTTGAGATTGATGCCCTTCGGGACATTGGCGCAAAGCTTACCGAAATTCCGGATGATCACAATGTCCATCGGACATTGCAGCGTGTTCTGAAGAACAAGAAGAAAATGATCGATTCGGGTGAAGGGATTGATTGGGCAACAGCAGAGGCGTTGGCTTTTGGATCGTTGCTTAAAGAAAGCTATCCTGTTCGTTTGTCAGGGCAAGATTGTGGTCGCGGTACTTTCTCTCAACGTCATTCTGTCATTGTCGATCAGATGAGTGAAGATCGCTTCATTCCATTGAACAACTTAAGCGGTGATCAGGCTCATTATGAGGTGATCGATAGCATGCTGTCAGAGGCTGCTGTGCTCGGATACGAATATGGCTACACTCTGGCAGAGCCAAAAACGCTCGTCCTTTGGGAAGCACAGTTTGGTGATTTTGCCAATGGTGCACAGGTCATTATTGATCAGTTTATCTCAAGCGGCGAATCAAAATGGTTGCGTATGAGTGGGTTGGTTATGTTGCTCCCTCATGGATATGAAGGACAAGGCCCAGAGCATTCTTCTGCAAGACTGGAGCGCTATTTACAGCAATCGGCTGAAGACAACTGGCAGATAGTGAATTGCACAACGCCCGCTAACTATTTCCACGTTCTGCGCCGTCAGATGCATCGGAAATTCCGTAAGCCTCTTGTCATCATGACTCCAAAATCATTGCTCCGGCATAAGATGGCGGTCTCTACACTTGAGGAAATGGGCCCAGGCTCTACCTTCCATCGCGTTCTTTATGACAATGATAAAGTGTGTGAGGACAAAGACGTCAAGCGGATCGTTTTGTGTTCGGGTAAAGTTTACTACGATTTACGGGCACGCCGGGATGAAGTTGAAGATAAAAACACCTTCTTCTTGCGCCTTGAACAGCTTTACCCCTTCCCAGAAGCAGCGTTGGAAGAGGAATTAAAGCGATTCACACATGTAGAAGAAGTGGTTTGGTGTCAGGAAGAGCCTAAGAATATGGGCGCATGGACTTTCGTCGAACCGCATCTGGAAGACGTTTTCAAAACTGTTGGTATGAAGAATGTGTCCCGCGCCCGTTACGCTGGACGTAAAGATTCCGCGTCAACAGCAACTGGATTACTCAAAATTCACAACAAGCAACAATCCGAACTAGTGGATGATGCATTAGGCATCAAATCCGAATAGGAAAATAGTAATATGACTGTCGAAATTCGTGTGCCCGTCCTAGGGGAATCTGTTACGGAAGCTACAGTAGGCCAATGGTTCAAAAAGGTTGGCGATGCTGTTGCCAAAGATGAAGCCATTGTTGAATTGGAAACGGATAAAGTAACTTTGGAGATCAATGCCTCCGAAGCGGGGCGTCTGGAAGATATTCTCGTGCCTGAAGGCGAAGATGTTGAAGTTGGTGCCTTACTTGGTCAGATTATGGCCGGTGCAAGCGGCGCAGCTTCTGCTCCTGCTGCGAAAGCCGAAACTCCTGCACCAGCAGCCCCAGCAGCAGTCGCTCCGGCCCCTGCAACTCCGGCTCCTGTCGCTCCAGTTCCTGCGGCTCCTGCAAATGCAGGGCCTGCTGAAGTGTTGCCTGCGGCACAAAAAATGATTGATGAGAATAACCTGAATGTCGCGAATATTCGCGGTACTGGTAAAGATGGTCGCATTACTAAAGGGGATGTGCTCGAAGCCATGGAAAATGGTGGATCTTCTCCTGCGGCGGCAGCACCGGTTGCTGCCGTAAGTGCGCCAGCAGCTCCGGCCGCAGCACCTGTTCCGGCAGGACCGCGCGTTGAAGCTGAACGGGAAACACGGGTTAAAATGACTCGTCTTCGTAAAAGCATTGCAACACGCCTTAAAGATGCCCAAAATACTGCGGCTATGTTGACCACTTATAATGAAGTGGATCTGACAAATCTGATGGCGCTGCGGGCAGAATACAAAGATTTGTTCTTGAAAAAACACGGTGTAAAGCTTGGCTTTATGTCCTTCTTCACAAAAGCTTGTGTTGCTGCATTACAAGAAATTCCGGCTGTGAATGCTGAAATTGAAGGCGATACACTTGTCTATAAAAACTACTATCATATGGGGGTTGCCGTCGGTACACCAAATGGTCTGGTGGTTCCTGTTCTTAGGGATGCTGAGGCACTTAGCTTTGCCGAAGTTGAAAAAGGAATTGCAGAACTTGGCAAGAAAGCCCGTGATGGCAAACTGAGTATGGCTGACATGTCTGGTGGAACTTTCACCATCTCTAATGGCGGTGTTTACGGATCATTGATGTCATCTCCAATTTTGAACGCACCGCAATCTGGTGTGCTTGGAATGCACAAAATTCAAGAACGCCCCATGGCTGTGAATGGCGAGATTAAAATTCGTCCAATGATGTATTTGGCACTGTCGTATGACCATCGGGTCATTGATGGCAAGGAAGCGGTTACGTTCCTTGTTCGTGTGAAAGAAGCATTGGAAGATCCACAGCGCATGCTGCTTGATTTGTAATTTTATAAAAGACTTCCCTTGAGGGGCGAAAAATGAGTGACGATATTTTTGACCTGATCGTTGTTGGCGGTGGTCCCGGCGGTTATACAGCAGCTATTCGTGCGGCACAGCTAGGCATGAAAACAGCCTGTGTTGAAAAACGCGGCGCTTTGGGTGGAACATGCCTCAATGTTGGGTGTATTCCGTCAAAAGCATTACTGAAGTCTTCTGAACTATTTGAAGAAGTTCAGCATGATTTTGAAGGCCGCGGCATTAAAGTGGGTTCCGTGAAGCTAGATCTGAAAGCGATGATCGGTCAAAAGGACACAACTGTGTCCGGTTTGACACAAGGTATCGAGTATTTGTTCAAGAAGAACAAAGTGACCTATATCAAAGGCGCGGGCGAGCTGCAAGGTGGCGGTCGTGTTGAGGTTACTGGTGACGAAAACAAGGTTATTAAAGGTAAGAATATTCTGATTGCAACAGGATCAGAAGTTACACCATTGCCGAACGTTGAGATTGACGAGAAAGTAATCGTCTCTTCTACTGGTGCTTTGGAGCTTCAGAAGGTCCCTAAGAAAATGGTTGTGATCGGGGCCGGTGTTATCGGTTTGGAGCTTGGGACTGTTTGGCGCCGCCTTGGAGCTGAGGTTACAGTTGTTGAATTCCTCGACCGCATTTTACCTGGAACTGATAATGAAGTTGCTAAAACCACTCAGCGGATACTGAAAAAACAAGGCATGAAGTTCATGCTTGGTAAAAAAGTAACCGGCGCGAAGAAATCCAAAAACTCAGTGTCCTTGACGGTCGAACCTGCAAAAGGGGGAGATGAAGAAGTGTTGGATGCGGATGTGGTTCTCGTCGCCATAGGTCGCCGACCTTTCACTAACGGCTTGGGCTTGGATGACTTGGGCGTTGAGCTGGACAAAGCGGGCCGCATTATTGTGGATAAAACCTTTAAATCCAGTGTCGATGGCGTCTATGCAATTGGTGACGTGATTGAAGGTCCAATGCTTGCTCATAAAGCGGAAGATGAAGGGGTCGTTTGTGTTGAAATGTTGGCCGGACAAAAGCCTCATATGAATTATGACACGATCCCCGGGGTTATATACACTTGGCCAGAAGTTGCCACTGTTGGTAAATCAGAGGAAGATCTGAAAGCAGCTGGTATTGAATATAATGTGGGTAAAGTCCCGTTTGCTGCGAATAGTCGCGCACGAGCGAACGGCTTTACTGATGGATTTGCCAAAATTCTGGCTGATAAGAAAACAGACAAGGTGCTTGGTGTTCATATCGTGGGACCAGATGCAGGTACCGTCATTCACGAATGTGTTTTAGCCATGGAATTTGGCGCATCAGCGGAAGATATCGCACGCACATGTCATGCGCATCCAACATTGAATGAAGCGGTTAAGGAAGCAGCTCTTGCCGTTGCAGGACGTACTTTGAATAGTTGACCTTTCGTTCCAATATAACCAATATGCAAGGGCCGGTTAGCAATAACCGGCCCTTATCTTTTACATATCCCCCTCGTTTAGGAGACGTCATGAAGCTCTGCTATAGTCCAACCTCGCCTTATGTCCGAAAAGTTCTTGTTACTGCGAAAGAGCTTGGCCTTTTTGATCAGATAGAAATGCACGGGGGCGACACAACGAATATATTCGTTGGAATTAACCCTGCGAACCCTTTGGGAAAATTACCGAGTCTGGAAATAGAAGATGGTGTTCTGCTGTTCGATTCTATTGTTATCTGTGAATATTTGGACAGCCTTTCAGATTCAGCTGACTTGTTCCCGGGAACAGGTTTGGAGCATGCCAAATTAATGACATTACACGCTTTGGCGAATGGTATGACCGAAGCGGCTTTTCAACGGCGCTTTGACAGCTCTGCGATGCCAGAGGGGGAAGGGTCCCCAAGTTGGTGTGCTCGGTTGAAAGTCTCCATGGAAAATTCATTGAACGAATTGGAAGCTCGTGTTTCTCAATTTGACGGAAAACTCGATATTGCGACCATCGCTATTGGTTGTGCTCTTGGATATCATGATTTGCGTTTTTCTTTTGAAAATTGGAGAGAAGGCCGTCCGCAATTAACTGCGTGGTATGATGATTTCTCTAGCCGGCCTTCTATGACGGATACTGTTCCGCCAGAAGCCTAATTGATAATAACGCCCGTATGTCTTCTCTTAAACTGACACTTCTACTGTGTTTGGCCGAAATACTATTTATGACGGCCTTCGCTACTTTTCCGGCCTTAACACCCTACTATTTTGACAATTGGCATCTGAGTGGGGCAGAGGCTGGGTGGATAAACGGAGCGTTTTTTCTCGGTTTTACGATGGTTGGGGTTGTCGCCTCAACTCTGACTGACAGGATAGATGCGCGGCGCGTCGTCTTGGTTGGGGGTGTTACAGCCTTCATTGGGGCGTTTGGCTTTGCTCAACTAGCATCGGATTTCTGGTCAGCCTTGCCTTGGCGATTTGTCTCCGGTGCGGCTCTTGCCTGTACTTATATGCCGGGCCTCAAGCTCCTGACTGATCGGATTGAGGCTCCCGAGCAATCCCGGTTTATTGCTTTTTACACAGCGTGCTTTTCAGCGGGCTCAGCCTTATCCTTCTTGCTTATCGGGCAGATGAATACATGGCTTGGGATAGAGGCGGCTGTATATTCTGCTGTCATAGGCCCGCCCATTGCGATCTTTATTCTTCTCAATTGGACGGGTGCCCAAATTAATCAAACCCCACGTTCGTGGCGTCAGCTGCTTAATTTTAAGGTCGTTTTGCGCAACCGAAGAACCATGGGATATGTGATTACCTACTTTTGCCACACGTGGGAACTGATGGCTATGCGTACTTTCCTCGTGGCATTTTTGGCTTTTGCCCATAGTCAGACCAATGCACCTGCGTGGATGGATATCAGCGTGATTGCAGCAATGATAATATTTTTAGGACTGCCTTCCAGCATTTTGGGAAATGAACTGTCTTTGAAGATCGGACGACAGCGGGCTATTACCTTGATTATGGGATTAGCGTTGGTCACTGCGGCAGGGCTTGGGTTTACTGCTAACTTGCCATTTGCCTTGGTGGTTCTTGTTGCTGCTATCTACGGGTTCCTTGTAACAGCTGATTCGTCCTCCATCACATCGGGAGCAGTCTTGTCTGCATCATCTGAAAATAGAGGGGTGACAATGGCGGTTCATAGTTTGATTGGATTTAGTGGCGCCTTCGCAGGGCCCGTTGTGGCAGGGATTGTTTTGGATTTTGGTGGTGGTCACGAAAGCCTTATTGCGTGGGGTTTTATGTATTTATCAGTAGGGTTGATCTCTCTAGGTGGGCCGCTCGCTCTGCGTATGACCCGATAAAAGGCTAATCTTTTGGATGGCTTTTTTGATAAACCGCTAAAAGTTTCTCTGTGTCCAGATCAGTATAGCGCTGAGTGGATGAAAGGGATGCATGACCCAAAAGCTCTTGAATAGTACGCAAATCCCCACCACTTGCCAGAAGATGGGTAGCGAAGCTATGGCGTAAAGCGTGAGGCGTTGCTGTTTCTGGAAGACCCATTTGTCGACGAAGATCTTGCAATCGTAGTTGAACCTGTCTCGCGCCTAATCTTTTGCCTTGTTTGCCATAAAATAAAGGGCTTTCATCTGAAAAAGGGAGAGGGCAACTTTGAATATAGTCATTAATCGCGTGGCGCACGATTGGTAAAATGGGAACCAACCTTTCCTTTGACCCTTTTCCTAGGATTGTCATAGAATTGCCTTCGGGCCTCTGATGGAATTGCAGGGAAAGCGCTTCACCAATACGCAAGCCACAACCATAAAGAAGCGTAAAGATTGCCATATCCCGTTTGTTAATCCAATCAGCTTGCCCGGATGGCTCCCTGCTTTTTTTCAAAAGCTCCTTAGCATCTATTTCGGCCAATGGTCGGGGCAGACGCTGAGGTTTTTTAGGGGAACGGATGGTCTTAATGTAAGGGTTATGAAGTCGCTGGTCTTTTTCCAGTTTCTTGAAAAAGCTGCGCACAGACGATAAATTGCGAGCGAGGGATGTGGGGCTAATGCCATCGCCTCTACGATAGGCAAGAAAGGCACGAAAATCTGAGGCCTTTAAAGTTTCTAGGTCATGCAATGCCGGCGATTTTCCAAGATGCCCACTTAAAAAGCTTAAGAATTCAGACAGATCCCGTTCATAGGCCTCAAAAGTATTCGGACTTACCTTTTTCTCCAGCCTTAGCCATTCTTTCCAGTCTGTAACAATCGTGGATAGGGGAGGGGCTGTGTTCATGATGATCAGATATTTTTATTTTCCAGCCACATTTGTAGGCAGGACTGAATGCAGGTGGCAAGGAAAGACATAAATTCCGTTCCCTGATCCGGATCAAAATGACCAGATTCCCGACTGCCGATAGCAAGCATCGCACTGGCATGGAGTGATGGAGCGTTTAGTTTGATGCGGGCATCAGATTTTACCAAATCCATAGCAGGGCCGAAAACCGCTTTTGAGGGCGGAGCTTCGGAGCGCATAATAATATTTCCGCCTGTCCAATTCGCCCGCTCAATATTTCCAGATTTAAGCCGTTGTAGGCCTGTCATCTCTGGAAGGGGGACCGGCCCGTCTTCAACACACAAGGTGATGACATCAATTTCCAGAATTTCTGGCAAATCCTGGGTGAGTATATGGACGAAATGTGTGAAGCCGGTTGCGGTAAGAAGTGTTTGAATCGCCGTATGAATCATTTTCTGAGTATGCAGATTGATCCGGGCTGTTGAGACAAATTCATCTTGCAGGCGCGTTAGATACTTAACTTCCTTTTGCAGTCGTTCGACCAAAAAGGACTGCATATCGACAACGCTCTCACCCGATTGTCTTTTAGATGGGATGGCTGAGGCTAAAAGATCAGTATTTTTTTCAAGAAATTCCGGGTGGTCAAGAAGCCACTGCCGAACAATTTCTCCGGACATGGAAGAGAGCTTATCCATCTCTTCCATTTCTTTATCTGATTCTTTTGCCACAGCAAAATCCTTTGTAAAACTTGACTGCTTAAGATCAGTCCAGAATTTTTTGGCCAGTTTTTTCCCAATCAGCAAGGAAAGCCGCAAGGCCTTTGTCTGTTAGGGGATGAGATACCAACTGTTTTAGAACTTGTGGCGGAACAGTGCACACATCCGCGCCCATCAAAGCAGAATTTACGATATGTATTGGATTGCGGATGGAGGCCACCAGTACTTCCGTTTGCAAGCTAGTGTAGTTGCCGTAGATTTGCACAATGTCTGAAATCAAGTTCATACCATCTTGCCCGATATCGTCCAAACGGCCAACAAAGGGGGATACATAGGTTGCACCGGCTTTTGCCGCCATAATGGCTTGGGCCGCGGAGAAGCATAAAGTGACATTCACTTGCGTGCCGGCTTTTGAAAGTTGCGAACAGGTTTTAAGGCCTGCCATGGTCAAGGGAACCTTAACCGCAACATTTTCTGCTATGCCAGCAAGGCGTTTGCCTTCTTCGATCATGGTTTCATAATCAGTCGCTGCGACTTCAGCGCTCACAGGGCCTTCAACCAAATCACAGATTTCTTTGATGACTTCAAAAAAGTCGCGTCCAGATTTTGCGATTAAGGATGGATTGGTTGTTACACCGTCTAAAAGGCCGGTATCTGCAAGCTCACGGATCTCTTCTGTATCTGCTGTATCAACGAAAAATTTCATCTCTATGTCTCTGCGTCAAAAAATTTGTGCCAAAGGGCGAACTAGATTCTTCTATAAAGGGTTTGGGCTCCAAGAACAATTCATAGTATGGAAATGTTTGGTGCGATCCTTAACTTGGGATAGGAGAAGCCCCTTAGGCGAGCATACTTTAACAAGAAGCCAAAGACTAGTGCAGGATCAGAGTACGGAATGACTGTCGTAGAACAACAACGGGTTCAAGTCTTGCTGCCTACCAGTTTTGGGGCGGCATACGACTATCAAGTGCCTGACCATTTAACAGTGGGGATAGGGCAGTTTGTTAAAGTCCCTCTGGGCCCGCGAGAAGTGGTCGGCGTAGTTTGGCAGTTTGCTGCGGATTCCAAAGTCAAAGCATCTCGCATAAAAGATATTCTCGAAGTTCTTCCCGTTGATCCCTTGCCAGAACCAAGTAGGATTTTTGTCGACTGGGTTGCTAAATATACCATGCAACAGCCGGGTAAAGTGTTGCGTATGAATATGAGCGCCCCCGACGCACTCTACCCCAAAGCTCCCAAAATTGGATATAGGATTGCCTCTGCGGCCCCTTCTAAAATGACTTCCGCTAGAAAACGAGTGCTTGATGTGCTGGAAGGCGGTATTGCCCGAACCGCTTCTGAAATAGCAGAGATTGCCGGTGTCAGTACGTCAGTTGTGAAGGGATTGGAGAAAATAGGCAGCCTTATCGTCGTTGATCTTCCCGCAGAGGAAGAAATTCCAGAGCCAGATAATGCAAAAGAAGGGATGTCTTTATCTGATTTGCAACAATCCGCATCGGACATTCTCTCTTCCCTTGTTCTAAAAAATGAATTTTCAGCAACCCTTCTTGAAGGGGTGACAGGATCCGGTAAGACCGAGGTTTATTTCGAAGCTATCGCTGCATGTCTTGCCGAAGGGCGTCAATCGCTCGTGTTATTGCCTGAAATTGCGCTGTCATCACAATGGCTCTCCCGTTTTGAAGCACGTTTTGGCGTGAAACCCGTTGAATGGCATTCGGATTTAAGTCAGGGAGAGCGGCGACGCAATTGGCGGGCTGTCATTGAAGGGCGTGCGAAGGTTGTAGTTGGTGCGCGGTCTGCCTTATTTCTGCCGTTCCCTGAGCTCGGACTTATCGTTGTGGATGAAGAACATGAAGCATCGTTTAAGCAGGATGAGGGCGTTGCTTATAATGCCCGTGATATGTCGGTGGTGCGGGGGCAAATTGGGGAATTCCCAGTTGTGCTTGCGTCTGCGACCCCGTCTTTGGAGACACTTGTCAATGCGCAGAGCGGTAAATATGAACATGTAAAACTACCGTCTCGGTTTGGCGGCGCCACTTTGCCCAGTGTGACTATAATTGATTTGAAGCTGCATCGCCCCGGTGCGCAGCGATGGATTTCAGCCCCCTTGCAAGAAGCGATTACGGAAACTCTTGCTGCAGGTCAGCAGGCAATGTTGTTTTTGAACCGCCGGGGATATGCGCCCTTAACCTTGTGTGATGCGTGCGGCCACAGGCTACAATGTCCTCATTGTAGCGCATGGCTTGTGGAACATCGTTTGGCGGGAAGATTACAGTGTCATCATTGTGGTTTTGCGACATCCCCTCTTAAAAATTGCCCTGATTGCGATGAAGTTGATAGCTTTAAAGCATGTGGTCCCGGAATTGAAAGGCTGACTGAGGAAGCACAAATCCTCTTTCCTGATCATAATGTGGCGATGATGGCCAGTGATACTGTCACCAGCCCGAAGGCCGCCGCAGATTTTGTGGATGCCATGACAAATGGGGATATCGATCTTCTGGTCGGGACGCAGATCGTTGCTAAGGGCTATCACTTTCCGAATCTCACCTTGGTGGGGGTTGTTGATGCCGATCTTGGGCTTGCAGGGGGGGACTTGCGTGCATCTGAGAGAACTTTTCAGTTATTATCCCAAGTTGCGGGGCGCGCTGGGCGTGCCGAGCATCCGGGTCGTGTGTTTTTACAGTCCCATATGCCGGAACATCCGGTGATCGAAGCTTTGACCAAACAAGAGCTTGATGTGTTCATGGCTTCAGAATCGGAAGCCCGGCAGGGTGCGTCTATGCCACCATTTGGTCGCTTGGCCGGCATCGTCGTATCTAGTCTTGAGTCCGAATCAGTCGTTTCATTTTGCAGAGAGCTAGCCAGAACTGCCCCTCATGGAGACAATTTTCTGATTATGGGGCCGGCTCCGGCCCCCCTTTCCATGATACGAGGACGTCATCGGTTTCGGTTCCTCGTGAAGTCTGCCAAACACGTGAATATTCAGTCGATCATCCGAAAATGGCTTGAGGGCAAAAAGATTCCGTCTAATACGCGGCTACAAATAGACATTGATCCCTATAATTTTATGTGATTTTGGGCTCAAAAAGCGCCAGATATGAAAAATTGGTGAATTTTGAGCAAGAAACTACCCTTGGGGATATTGCTTCATAGAATTCGCTGTGCTAAGAACCCGATGCCTTACTAAAGGGGGCTGGTTTGGTTGTCTGTACGTGATGGCACCTCATTTTTTGGTTTGACGCGTTTTGCGTCTTTTTTTCGGGCTTGGGGATCTATCCTTGTCAGCTGAGAACACAATAGTTTCCGGTATCGCTGGCCGATATGCCACAGCGTTGTTTGATCTTGCTTCTAGCGAGAAGCAGATTGACGTTGTTGCTGCAGATTTGGCTACGATCAAAACATGCATGGATGAGAGTGCGGATCTCGCACGGCTTGTCCTTAGTCCACTTGTTAGCCGAGATGATCAAGCGCGCGCCATGGCGGCCGTTCTTGAAAAACTTGGCGTGAGTGATTTGGTTCGTCGTTTCGTGGGCACAGTGGCACAAAATCGCCGCTTATTTGCTTTATCGGACATGATTGACGGCTTTAGCAAGATGCTCGCTGCTGAACGCGGTGAAGTAACAGCTAAAGTTATTTCTGCTAAAAAGCTAACGGTTAAGCAGGTTGAGGCTCTTACTAAAGAGTTGAAAGCTTCTATCGGTAGCGATGTCGCCCTCGAGGCGGAAGTCGATGAGAGTATCATCGGCGGTTTAGTAGTGAAAATCGGTTCGAAAATGGTTGATAGCTCAATCAAGACGAAACTTCAAAATCTTAAGTTTGCTATGAAAGGGGTTGGGTGATGGACATCCGCGCCGCAGAAATTTCCGAAATTCTTAAACAGCAGATTGCGGGTTTTGACACGCAAGCTGAAGTTTCAGAAGTTGGCCAAGTACTGTCCGTTGGTGATGGTGTAGCTCGCATTTACGGTTTGGATAACATCCAGGCTGGTGAAATGGTTGAATTCCCTGGTGGAATTAAAGGCTTGGCCCTTAACCTTGAAACTGACAATGTCGGTGCCGTGATTTTCGGTTCTGACCGTGATATTAAAGAAGGCGACACTGTAAAGCGTACAGGCGCCATTGTTGAGACACAGGTTGGTCGTGGCCTTTTGGGTCGCGTCGTAGACGGTCTTGGCAATCCGATCGATGGCAAAGGCCCGATCGAAGACGCTGAACCTCGTCGTGTTGATGTGAAGGCACCGGGCATTATGCCTCGTAAGTCTGTTCATGAACCAATGATGACAGGTTTGAAATCTGTTGACAGTCTTGTTCCTATTGGACGTGGCCAGCGTGAGCTGATCATTGGCGATCGCCAAACCGGTAAAACAGCTGTTGCCATTGATGCAATTTTGAATCAGAAAGCAGTGAATGCCTCTGATGATGAAAGCAAAAAGCTTTATTGTGTTTATGTTGTTATTGGGCAGAAGCGCTCCACTGTTGCACAAGTTGTGAAAACACTGGAAGAAAACGGCGCCATGGAATATTCCATCGTTGTTGCCGCGACTGCATCCGATCCGGCACCACTTCAGTATCTCGCGCCGTTTACCGGTTGTGCAATGGCTGAATATTTCCGCGATAACGGCATGCACTCATTGATCATTTATGATGATTTGTCCAAGCAAGCTGTTGCATATCGTCAGATGTCACTTCTTCTTCGTCGTCCTCCAGGACGTGAAGCTTATCCTGGTGATGTGTTCTATCTTCATTCTCGCCTATTGGAACGTTCTGCTAAATTGAACGAAGACAATGGCCTGGGTTCAATGACAGCATTGCCTATCATTGAAACACAAGCCGGCGACGTGTCAGCCTATATTCCAACAAACGTGATCTCCATTACTGATGGTCAGATTTTCTTGGAAACTGAGCTTTTCTATCAAGGTATTCGTCCAGCGATTAACGTGGGTCTTTCCGTGTCTCGTGTGGGTTCAGCTGCTCAGGCAAAAGCCATGAAGCAAGTTGCGGGTACGATTAAGTTGGAATTGGCTCAGTATCGTGAAATGGCTGCCTTCGCGCAGTTCGGCTCCGATCTGGATGCTTCTACTCAGCAATTGCTGGCTCGTGGTGCTCGTTTGACTGAGCTTTTGAAGCAGCCTCAATATTCACCGCTGACTTTGGATGAGCAGGTTGTTGCTATCTTCTCTGGTGTGCGCGGTTATCTTGACCGTATTGAAGTATCTCAGATTGGTGACTACGAAAAGCAGTTGCTGACTGAAATGCATGCAAAACATCAGGACCTCATGGATACAATCCTTAGTGAAGGAAAAATATCCAATGAGACTGAAGAGAAGCTGAAGGGTATCCTGGAAAGCTTCACAACCACTTTTGCGTAACTGTTGAGCTGAAAAAGGGGGTAGCCTCAAATGGCGAACCTTAAGGAACTCAAAAATCGGATCACCAGCGTCAAGTCGACGCAGAAGATCACCAAGGCCATGAAGATGGTGGCTGCGGCGAAACTGCGTCACGCTGAAGAATCTGCTAAATCTGCCCGCCCATATGCTGAGCGGATGGAAGGCATGATGGTGTCTCTCGCTGCCGGTCTTGAAGGCCGGGAGGGACCCAGGCTTCTTCAGGGAACTGGATCTGATCAAAAGCATTTGATTATTATTGCAACTGGCGAACGCGGATTGTGCGGCGGCTTTAACAGCTCAATTTCAAGAGCTGCAGCAAAGCATGTTGATAGTCTGGTTGCTGCTGGAAAAGATGTTCAGATTTTGTCCGTAGGCAAAAAGGGTAACGATGCCCTGAAGCGTAAATACGGTCATTTGATCATTGATTTGGTAGATTTATCTGGATCCAAGAGAATTGGGTTTGGTGATGCACTACCGATTGCACAACGTGCTTTGGCTATGTTTGGAAATGACGAGTTTGACGTTTGTACCTTGTTCTATGCCAAATATGTCTCTGTTCTGACACAGGAAGTAACTGCACAACAGCTAATTCCAGCGTCTATACCAGAGACAACAGAGGGTGCCGAAAACGAAATCGATTATGATTACGAGCCCGAAGAGGAAGAAATTCTAGCAGATCTCCTGCCTAGAAATATTTCAGTTCAGGTTTTTCGTGCACTTCTTGAAAATGCTGCCTCCGAGCAAGGAGCCCGGATGTCAGCAATGGACAGCGCAACACGTAATGCAGGCGACATGATTGATAGATTGTCCTTGCAATATAACCGTGAACGTCAAGCCGCTATTACAAGTGAGCTGATTGAGATTATTTCCGGTGCGGAAGCCGTTTAAACGGCTTTCAAATCGGTTTTTTGGAAGAATTAAGTGACCCTTTAGGGAGCATTAAAATGGCGAATAAGTCTGTCGGCAAAATTACCCAAGTGATGGGTGCCGTCGTGGACGTTCAGTTTAGCGGTGAATTGCCGAAGATCTTGAACGCCCTTCATTGCGAAAACAACGGTCAGCGATTGGTGCTGGAAGTTGCTCAGCATCTTGGTGAAAATACAATCCGTGCAATCGCAATGGATCAAACAGAAGGTCTCGTCCGCGGAACTGAAGTTACTGATTCTGGCGATGCCATTCAGATGCCAGTTGGCCCTGAAACACTTGGTCGTATTTTGAATGTTGTTGGTGAGCCCGTTGATGAACGCGGTCCTGTGAATGCCAAAAGCTTCGCACCAATTCATGCTGATGCGCCTGCCTTTGCAGATCAATCTACTGAATCTGAAGTTCTGGTAACCGGTATTAAGGTTGTTGATTTGCTCGCACCTTACGCGAAGGGCGGTAAAATTGGCCTCTTCGGTGGTGCTGGTGTTGGTAAAACAGTTTTGATTATGGAATTGATCAACAACGTGGCCATGGGCCATGGTGGTTATTCCGTTTTTGCTGGTGTTGGTGAGCGTACTCGTGAAGGTAATGACCTTTACTACGAAATGATCGAAGGCGGCATTATCGACCTTGAAGGCGATAAATCCAAAGTGGCCCTCGTATATGGTCAGATGAATGAGCCTCCAGGAGCCCGTGCTCGTGTAGCGCTATCAGGTTTGACAATTGCGGAATATTTCCGTGACGTAGAAGGTCAGGACGTGTTGTTCTTCGTGGATAACATCTTCCGCTTCACGCAAGCCGGTTCCGAAGTGTCCGCGCTTCTTGGTCGTATTCCATCTGCTGTGGGTTATCAGCCTACATTGGCAACGGATATGGGTGCTTTGCAGGAACGTATTACATCAACTAACAAAGGGTCTATTACCTCTGTTCAGGCGATTTATGTTCCAGCCGATGACTTGACTGATCCGGCGCCTGCGACTTCTTTTGCCCATCTTGATGCGACAACAGTTCTGTCCCGTCAGATCGCTGAGCTTGGTATCTACCCAGCCGTTGATCCGCTTGACTCAACATCTCGTATGCTTGATCCAGCAGTTGTTGGTGATCGTCATTACGGTATCGCACGTCAGGTTCAAGAGACGCTGCAAACATATAAATCTTTGCAAGACATCATTGCCATTTTGGGTATGGATGAATTGTCAGAGGAAGATAAGCTTACCGTGGCACGCGCTCGTAAAATTCAGCGTTTCCTCAGTCAGCCTTTCCATGTTGCTGAAATCTTCACAGGCACTCCTGGAGTTTTTGTTAAACTTGATGACACAATCGATGCGTTTGAAGCGATTGTTTCCGGTGAGTATGATGATCTTCCAGAAGCTGCATTCTACATGTGTGGTAACATCGACGATGTGAAAGCAAAAGCCGCTAAACTTGCAGCAGAAGCTGCTTAAAGCATAGGGTTGAGGAGAGCGAATTATGGCTGATATGGTAACCATGGACTTGGTGTCACCTGAGAAGCTTTTGCTCTCGGATACATTTGAAATGGTTGTTGTGCCAGGTGCGGAAGGCGATTTCGCTATCATGGCCGGGCACACACCAATTACATCTACCCTACGTCCCGGGGTCATTGCCATCTATGAAGGTGATGATGAAAAAGATCGTATTTTTGTTAATGGCGGCTTTGTCCAAGTTGCTGACGACAAAATTACAGTGCTCGCTGAAGAGGCTATTCACGTGTCCGACCTTAGTCGGGCTGACGTTGAGCAGCGTATTCAGGATGCCTCCGAAGACGTAGAAGATGCTAAGGATGATGAAATCCGACGCAAAGCGCAAGAAAACAAAGATCATTTGGAGCAGTTGCTCGAAGCAATTGGTTAAATTTCAAAGTTTTAAGAAAAAGGGGCCTCTTGTGGCCCCTTTTTCTATTAATAGGCTAATTGCGTTGAAGTGATTTAGTAAATATTCGAATTTTAGTAATATAAGGCAATAAGGCATTGTCTTTTACCTGTTTACTCTTCATTTACCTTTACAAATTATTGTTGCCAATAACTTTTTACTTACCTTTATTGTATTTTGTGCACCTCAGGTTATTGGCTGTATGGGTTTTTCTGAGAAATTACTACACAAGTTCGGTTTTATCGAACTACCGATAAACAAATTCACCTTGCGTTTTTTCGACAAGGAAGTTGAATCACGGCATACGGAGACAGAACTTCAAAAAGCACTGCCGATGATACGCCTTGCACTTGCAGGGGGTGTTGTCATATATGCCTTGTTCGGTATTCTCGACTATTTCATTATTCCCGAAATTCATACCATTGCTTGGGTCATTCGTTTTGGCTTGATCTGCCCAATCTTTTTATTGGTGGCTTTATCTAC
>Ga0209826_1000865_pt1 | contig 21689 bp, 16 predicted proteins | sample GOMGulsemesocosm_5_FD_184637 | JGI IMG/M metagenome (GOLD analysis project Ga0209826, IMG submission 184637) | Methane-oxidizing microbial communities from mesocosms in the Gulf of Mexico - GOM15C Gulf of Mexico (SPAdes) (version 2) | ecosystem: Environmental > Aquatic > Marine > Cold seeps... | reverse complement strand
ATTTGCTATTGAGTAAATAAAAAAACCAGCAATTGCTGGTTTTTTTGTAACTTGAATAACTCAAGTGAGTGGCTAGGCAAAAACTTCTTGTAACGGGGGCACTACTTGTTTCTTACGACTAAGTACGCCATCAAGCCATACTTTTCCATCGGTAGTTGCTTTACCAAAAGCGGCTTGTGCTAAATTATCTTTGTCACTTACTACTAGAAGCTCTGAACCTTCTTTCATAATATCTGTTAATAATAACATGACAGTGTGGCGGTTACCTTCAGCTTTCAGTTTAGCAATATCAGCTTCTAGATCCGCTTTCATGTCATCGAAAATAGCTAAGTCAATAACTTCTAATTGACCAATGCCAACCTTGTTACCATTCATATTAAAATCTTTAAAGTCACGCTTAACTAAATCACGAATTGGAGTCCCCTCAACCGCTGATTTTACTTTGAACATTTCCATGCCAAGTGCTTTAAAGTCTTCTATCCCCGCAATTTTGGCTAACGCTTCAACACATTTAATGTCAGCTGTAGTACAGGTTGGAGATTTGAAAATAACGGTATCGCTTAAAATAGCGCACATCATAGCACCAGCAATATTTTTTGGTATTTCAACATTGTGAAAATCATACATCATTTTAATAATGGTGTTGGTACAACCTACTGGGCGCACCCAAATTTCTAGCGGTGTTGCCGTAGTTAAGTCACCTAATTTATGGTGATCGATAATACCTAAAATGGTCGCTTTATCAATATCATCAGGGGCAAGTTCAATATCGCTGTGGTCAACAATATAAACACCATCACCAGCATAGCTGGTTTTTAGCATCGGTTGATCAAAGCCAAATTTGTCTAATATAAATAAGGTTTCTGGGGTTAGTTTACCTAAACGGGCTGGAACCGTTTCTTCACCTAAGGTGGTTTTTAAATACGATAACGCGATAGCTGAACAGATAGAATCTGAGTCTGGAATCTTGTGACCAACAACATAATTTGGCATAAAAAAGTACTCTCCTTTAATTTGTTACTATTCTACCAAAATCTTCATTGCTTGGGTATATAGCAAAAAGTCTAGTTAATGCTATTGCGGATAATAATTATTGTAGTGAAAATATTGATAGCTTAATTTTATGTTATATAAAGAATAAGTGATGAGCGGTCAATCATGTGTCTTTTTTTTAATTTAACATTAAGGAAAAATATAATTTTTGCACTAGGCTTAAACATAAGCGTTGCTCATCCTTGGTTGTAAATTAGGAGATAATAATGTTTAAGAAACTACTGCTTTACTCATTGGTGGCATTTGTTACTTTAATTGCAGCCTTAATTGGCTTTAATTATTTCTCGCCATCAGAGTCGTATGTTATTCGACAAGTAAAAAAAATAGCACCTAAAATAGATAACCGATTACTGCACATCACCAAGCACATAAGCTTACATGCAAGACCGATAGATACCTTTAAATTCCCTATTAAGCTTGGTCAACATGGACCCCAGCAAAGTCTATATTCTGGTAGTATTCAATACCCATTTTATTGTATGACTGTCGACTCAGGTTTAGGGCAGCCCTTGGTTGATAATCAAGCAGGTTATGGCGTGCCTGTGTATGAGGATATTTCAAAGCCGTCTAAAATAATTGGCTACAGTAAAGACTGTAATATGGCGGCAAAATTACAATATTATTCAATAGATCAACGTGGTGAAATTAATAAGCTGTCTGTATTGAACATCGACGACTTGGTTAAAAACACTTCTGAAGAGGTATTGATCAGAGTTGAGCAGGGTACTATAAACCGCTTTATTTACACGCTAGTTATGCCAATTAACCTAAATGAAATTGGCCAACGTTTATCTAAATCTCGTTGGAATAAACGTTTAATTTATCAATTCAATGGCGGCTCCGGCATTGGCTATCGTCAAGGAAAACAAAAGGCAGCACGAGTTATAGCCCGGCAAAAACAACAATTGTTAGACGGATATGCGGTTATTAGTTCAAGTGGCAATAAAACCAGCTATACCTACAACATGCTGCTGGCAGAGGATACTGCAAGACGAGTAAAAAAACATTTTGTTAGTTTATATGGTCAGCCGCTTTATACGGTAGGTATTGGCGGCTCAGGAGGCGGCTTAGCTCAATACTTGATTGCTCAAAACAGTACAGGAATATTAGATGGCTTGATCCCGCTTTATTCTTATCCAGATATGATTAGCCAAACTACTTATGCTTTAGATTGTGATCTGCTTAACAACTACTTTACTTTTCGGGCAAAGAAAAAGTCGCAGTGGCGTGATTGGCAAAAAAGGCAAGCCGTAGAGGGAATGAATGCGTTAAACAACTTCCCACAACGAGCGGCATACTTACAACCGGTTAATCAAATTATGGCAGGATTTGTGCCGTCATTACCTAGTGGTAATAGTGAATGTATCAATGGGTATTTTGGTTTATCAAGTTTTATTAATAATCCAAGACAAGGTTTTTTAAGAAAATTTTTTAATGGTGACGTAGTTAAACAGGTTAAATGGAGTTTTTGGCAAGACTTAGTTAATGTTCTTGGGGTTGATAAGCAAGGTTATGGTCTGTCAACTTGGGACAATGTTGGTGTTCAGTATGGTTTAATCGCTTTGCAAAATGAAATGATAACAGTAAATGAATTCATTGACCTCAATAGCAAAATTGGTAGCTGGAAACCACAAAGTGAGATGAAAGCTGAGCATATATGGCTACCTTTTGGTCGTAAAATGCCTTTTTGGTTATCTTTATGGGGTAATCAAAATATTACGAAAACTACTCAAGGTGTTGCTAGCAGACATTCAGGCTCAATTAAAGCGATGCAAGCAGCTTATCGAACCGGTCAAGTATTCATAGGTAAAATTTCTTTACCAGTAATTGATGTCCGTCATTATTTAGAGAAGGACTTAGACATGCATCATGTATCAGCTTCCTTTTATTCACGATTAAGGATAACTGAACACAATGGACATAATAATAATCACGTTATTTGGATCTCCGATAAAAACTATAATCCAGCGGTTTTAGCTTTTAAATTGATGGATGAATGGCTGTTGAGGTTGAAGAGGGAGCCCGAACTTTCCGTAACTGATGCAAAACCTAAATCTTTATATGATCAATGTTTTTCAGCCACTGGAGAAGTACTTTTTCAGGGGGGGAATACTTGGGATGGTCAATGGAATAATAAAGGTGAAGGGGAGTGTCATAAAATATACCCCATGTATAGTACCAGTCGAATTCAGGCTGGCGGAACTTGGTCTGGAGATATGTTTAAATGCCAGCTCATGCCCGTGAATAAAGCGATTAAAAATGGGGTTTATGGCTCAGTAGATATGCAATTATATCAACAAAAGCTAGAGCAAATATTCCCTCAAGGAGTATGCAATTATGATGGAATTGATCAAGGGCGGCCTAGTGATTTATAAATTCAGCGTAACAATTTCACCATGTGATACTTAAGCGGTATACAAGCTTCACCAAAGTAAGGTTAAACGGGATGATTTTCTTAATTTTAGTGGATTTAAATAGATTGTTTTGTTGGAGAATTTATGTGAATCTTCAAATGAAATGAGTGCGCATTTGATATCATAGACTTAATAGTCGACAATCCACTTTCAATTAGCACGCTTTTAGAAGGTGAATATTTATGGCACGAAGACTACCTCCTTTGCATTTACTGCAACTTTTTGAAGCGGCTGGACGTCATTCAAGTTTCAAAAAAGCAGCCGAAGAACTTTTCTTGACACCGTCAGCTATTAGTCATCAAATAAAATTATTGGAAGAAAACCTAGATATAGAGTTATTTAAACGAGTAACAAGAGGTGTGAAGCTGACGCCTGCTGGTGAAAAATATATTGCGACCGTGCAAGAGGTTTTTCATTTGCTAGACAATGGCACGACATCGCTCAAACAAGAGTTTTCTGCACAAGCTCAATCAACATTACTGAAAATATCAACGATTTCAACTATCGCAAGTAATATTATCATACCCAATTTAGGGTTATTTCAACAAGAATTTCCATCTATTGAACTCAGAATTGAAACATCGATGGATCTGATTGATTTACGCTATGATGACTTCGACTTAGCGTTAAGGCTTGGCGATGGCAATTATCCCAAGGTGATATCTGAAAAAATTTTTGACTTACAAGTGACTCCTTTATGCTCGCCAGAATTTGCTGAGAAGCATAACCTGTCCCATTTTGAGCAAATGCAGTCGGTGCCGTTAATTCAACACGCTAATATGAAGGATAGCTGGTCACAATGGGGCGATAGCGTAGGGATAGCCAAAGTAGAGCCAAAACCTAGTCTAAGTATTGGCTCGTATGATGGCGTGATTCAAGCTGCGCAGCAAGGATTAGGTTTGGCATTAGGTGCAGTTCCTCTTGAAAATATGGCGTTAAAGCGTGGGATTCTGGTTCAGCCATTTAAAGAAAAAATTGACTTTGCACCTGCATGCTTCGCTGTTTATCATCCTCGAGATAAAAAGCGACATGACATTCATTCATTCATTGGTTGGTTCAAGCAGCTAGTTGAAAAAAGCATGGGTGAATAACATTCACTTATAACATTAGTATTTTACGTTTGTCGAGGGTCACGCGTATCAATATAGTAGTAACTCAAGCAATACAGGAGATTACTATGAATATTCACAACATTTTTTATAACAGCATTCGTACAATAAGTTTTATATCTATTTTAGTTATATTAAGTATCGGATTCATTCTGCCTATTTCATTCGTCCAGGCACTGGTGATTAATCCGATAATATTAATTTCCTTGATGGTTATTATTGCTGTATCGAATGAAAAACTTAAAACGCTCACACAGGTAGCTGACATTGTTAGCTTGCCGAACAACTCAAAATGTAAACTATGTGTTGTAAGTAAAGCGGCTTAAAACAAAAAGTGAAGGTTAGAATTTATCTCCGTATTCATTTCTCGCATATTCAACTCTTTCGTGAAAAAAGAGTTGAATATGTGAGTAATAATTTCTACTTATAATAACTCAAACAAGTTTCAACTTCATTTTTAGAACCCATAATCACTTCAACTCGTTGATGAATACTGGTGGGTTCAATATCCATGATACGACCTTGACTAGTCATGGCTGCTCCTCCTGCTTGTTCAATTAAGAATGACATTGGATTGGCTTCATACATTAAACGTAATTTATAAGGCTGTTTAGCGTTTCTACTGTCAGTTGGGTAAGTGAAAATTCCCCCTCGACATAACACGCGATGTATATCACCCACCATGGCGGCAATCCAACGCATATTAAAGTTTTTACCGCGTGGGCCAGAATCACCAGCAATTAAGTCATTAATGTAATTTTGCATTGGTTCTTGCCAGAAACGTTGATTTGACATGTTAATAGCAAATTCTTGAGTCTCTTCAGGTACTCGCACACCGCGTTTAACTAAAAGGTAACCACCGTGAGTTCTATCAAGTACATAAAAATGAGTACCACTACCCGTTGTCATCACTAACATGGTAGCAGGGCCATATAGCACATAACCGGCACAAACTTGTTTGTTACCCGATTGCTTGAACATATCTGGATTGTTAGCATCCATATGCTCTGGCGCTTCATGAATAGAAAAAATAGTACCAATAAGAGAATTGATATCAATGTTTGAGCTACCGTCTAAAGGGTCAAAAGAAACAATATATTTGCCAACAGCATTACCGGCAACTGAGCTATCTTCTTCTTCTGATGAGATGGCTTTAACAAAACCTGATTCAAGTAAAATATCTTTAAAGAGTTCATTGGCAACAACATCTAATTTTTTTTGTATTTCGCCTTGAATGTTTTCATCTAGAGTTGAGCCCATTAAACCACTCATATGAGCTTGGCTAACACGGAATGAAATCTCTTTTGTTGCCGCTAATATGGTTTTGATCAGCGCAATAAGATCTAAAGGAACATTGTCTTGACGTAGAGCAGGTGCGAGTCGTTGCATTGGGTTACCTAATAAAGTTGTATACTTTATAATATAAGTGAATAATGGCCATTAATAAGGGGGCACTCTTGTTAATAGCGGTTTAGTGCTTAAAAGATTCAGTAATTTTCTTTGTGATTATCCATTTTTACTTTCAAGGTAATTATAACAAGTTTAACTTTGCTTTCTAAAGCCTTAACTTATATTTATTGAGAGATTATTAATTAATCATTCAAATTTAGTTCAATTTATAGGAAAAAAGATGAATTTTATCAGTCGTCTGCTGTTTGTATTGCTTTGTTTTATTTCAACATTGAGTTTTGCTGAAGAAACGCCAGTAAGTTTTACTGATTTTATAAAAGATAAAACGGCACAACAGGGATATTTTTCGTTTTATCATGATAAAAGCCAAGGTAAAGTTTATTTGCAAATAGATAAGTTCGAGCAAGAATTTTTATTTCAATCTAGTTTACCTCATGGTGTTGGTTCAAATGATATAGGTTTAGATCGAGGTCAACTTGGTGAAACTCGTTTAGTGCAGTTTGAACGAGTTGGCAACAAAGTTTTTCTTAAACAGTTAAATACTTATTATCGGGCAGATTCTGACAATCCGCTCGAGCAAAAGGCCATTGATGAAGCCTTTGCAAGCTCTATAATTTGGGGCTTTCCAGTTGCTAGTGAAATGGTTGATACGAATAAAAACACCCAAAAAGTGTTAATAGATTACACACCTTTTTTACTGTCAGATATACATGATATTAGCCAAAAACTAAAGTCAAAAAAGCAAGGTAGTTTTAAGGTTGATGTCAGTCGCAGTGCTTTATATGCCAAACGTACTAAAGCTTTTCCAGAAAATACAGAATTAGAAGCGATGGTCACGTTTAAAGGTACAGGCGCTGGCAATCATTTAAAATCAGTAACTCCCGATCCTAATGCGATGACAGTACATTTACATCATTCTCTGATTAAATTACCCGATGACAATTATCAAACTAGGAAATTTCATCCATACAGTGGCTTTTGGTCAATAGAGTATGCGGATTATGCCAGCGAGATAACCGAGCCATTAATTAAGCGTTTGATTCCTCGTCATCGGCTGGCTAAGAAAAGTGGTAAGAACACTGAGAAAAGCGAAGCCGTTGAGCCAATTGTGTATTATCTTGACGCTGGCGTACCTGAGCCAATCCGCAGTGCGCTTATTGATGGTGCTATGTGGTGGCAACAAGCATTTGCCGACATTGGATATAGTGATGCATTTCAAGTGAAAATGCTGCCTGCGGATGCAGATCCCATGGATGTTCGTTACAACGTTATTCAGTGGGTACACAGAGCTACTCGTGGTTGGTCATATGGCTCTTCAGTAATAGATCCTCGTACAGGGGAAATTATAAAAGGTCACGTAACGCTTGGCTCTTTACGGGTGCGACAAGATTATTTGATAGCATTAGGGTTAACATCTCCTTTCACAGATAAGAATACTGATACAAGTACAATGAAAGCTATGGCTTTAGCTCGTATTCGCCAATTGGCGGCTCATGAAGTGGGTCACACGTTAGGCATTGCTCATAACTTTGCAGCCAGTGTTAATGACAGGGCTTCTGTAATGGATTATCCACATCCGTATATAACACTAGATATTAATGGAAAAATCGATTTATCAAATGCTTATAAAGAAAATATTGGACTTTGGGATAAATACGTAATCGCCTATGGTTATGGTGATTATCACAATGATAATAAAAGTGAGTATCAGCAGTTAATAGATTTAGTTGCTGACACACAAGCTGAGGGCTTGCAGTATACTTCAGACCCTGATGCCCGATCTGCTTCAAGCGCACATAGTGCTGGCCATTTATGGGATAACGGTAGCAATGCTGCCGATGAATTAACGCGTGTGATACAAGTACGTGAAAAAGCGTTGTCTGATTTTGGTATGAATTCAATTTCACCAGGCACGCCGTTGTCAGAATTAGAGCAAGCTTTAGTACCTATCTATAATTTTCATCGTTATCAAGTAGAAGCTGCAGTTAAGCTAATAGCTGGTATTGAATATGCCTACGAAGTAAAGATTCATAATTCAAAAGGCGTAGATAAACAAGGTGTGCAAACGGTTTCTGCAGCTTTACAACAACAAGCTTTATCGTCGTTGTTGGCAACACTTGATGCTAGCTTCCTTACTCTTTCAGAGGACATTCTTAGCTTAATCCCGCCAAAAGCTTATGGCTACAATCGCACCCGAGAAAGTTTTAGTTCACAAACTGGGCTTACTTTTGATCCCGTTACTGCTGCTCAAGCAAGTGCTAAGCATACGTTAGCGCTATTATTAAATGAAGAACGCTTAGCGCGTTTACAACAACAGGCTAGTCGTTCATCTGAATCAGGTGAAAAAGAACAGGGTAAAAATAGCATTTTCTCTGCTGATGAATTAATTTCTCAACTAACAGCAAAAACGATAGAAAAACGTCCTGAAAACGGTTTGAAATTATTGGTGCAACAGCGAGTGAATCAACAAGTCATTGAGCAGCTTCTTGAACTCTGGCATTCGAAAGAATCAGTTCCAGAAGTGCGAAGTGCTGTTTTTACAAGCTTAGAAAGTATCGCACAATGGCTAGATGAAAATAATGATCACCGCCACTACAAGCTGCTTTCAGCACACTTTAAATTACTTGAGAAGCAAATTGAGTTTAGCTTAGCGCAAGGAAAGCAAGTCATTAACCCTAAAAAAGTCAACATGCCTCCAGGTTCACCTATTGGTGGCTAATTTACTCGCTTAATATTGCGAATGGTAAGTATAAAAAACGACATAGCAGGAAGGAGCCGCTATGTCGTATGCTATTGGCAGGAATGCCATCAGCATTAAACATTTACTGTTTGTTTGAAACTGAATAATCGTCGTAATGTGGTTACTTTAGTTAATACCACTATATTTCCAAGTAAAACGAAACTTAGACCTATAACCGTGTACTCACTCCAATTGAAGTCTTCAACAACCGTTGAAATCAATACCGCAATAGCAGGAAAGATAATATTGGCGTATGAAGTTTTATGGGCACCAATACGCGTCATCAAGCTTAAATAGCAGCCAAAAGCAATCACTGAACCGAACAGTGATAAATAAATGAGAGAGCCTAAATAAGCCGGTTCAAATGAAAAGGTGAATTCTTTGCCTTGCACTACCACGGCTATACTTGTAAAAATCGCACCATATAGCATTCCCCATGCATTGGCTTGTACAACAGGGACGTTGTTTTTTTGATTTTTAATGGATAACATATTGCCAACAGAAGCAGAAAAAGTACCAAGTAAACAAAGGCCTAGACCTAAAAATGTTGCAGCACCTAACTCTATATCAGTTAACTGTGGCCAAAAAAGTGTCACTATGCCAAATAAACCAAAAGCGCCGCCCAAATATACTTGATTGGTAATGTGGGTTTTAAAAAAAACTTTAGCATTAACAATGTTCATTAACATTAATGTTGAAAAGGCAATGCAAGCCAGAGCTGAATTAATGTGCTGCTGTGCGTTATAAAGTAATAAATAATTTAATCCAAATAAACAAATCCCAAAAGCAGCAAATAAGCCATGTTGTTTAAGAGAGAAAAGCATCGGTAGGTTTTTCATTTTAGCAAAAAGAAACAAAATCAAAGCGGCAAGGGCAAACCTATATGTCACAGAAGCTTCGGGGGCTACATCACCCAGTTGGTAATTAATGGCAACCCAAGTCGATCCCCATATTAGGACAGTGATCAGATATAGAAAACTATTGCTCATTGTTTGACCTCTTTGTTGTTTGGTACTTATACCAAATGAATTAATGCAAGTTGAAGATAGCTAATGACATTGTAGAGATTATTTGTTTTAATAACATATACAAAATAATGAAAATGAAACCTATACAGTTTTGCTTTGCTAAAGATTAACAATATGCGATTACTTGATAAAACATCACCTGCTTTTTTATATCAGCAAGTCATTGATTTTGTTGGATACCAACAAAAAACAGGTGCTTTATCTCCTGGAGATAAGTTACCGAGTTTACGGAAACTAAGCCGTCAATTTGAAATAAGTGTACCTACGGTAAAGCAAGCATACATTGAATTAGAACGCCAAGGCCGCGTTTGTGCCCGGCCACAGTCAGGCTATTACCTAACGGCACAACAAGCTCGAACATTAAAACCTAGGCCAACAAAATGGTCTCATTGCGCACCCGCAACTGTTCAATGTCGCAATATGATTGAACAAGTGTATGAGGCTGTACATATGCCTGATACTGTTGCCTTAGGTATTTCAAACCCTATTCAAGCGAACCCACCAGATAAAACTCTGGCAAGGTTGATGCGCTCAGTTATATCAAAAGTATCTGAAAAAGCAGTAAGTTATGGCCCAGTAACGGGTGATCCAAAATTGCGAATGCAATTGGCTTTTCGTTATCAAGATCAAGGTGTAGCAGTTAATCCTGATGAAATAGTTATTACCAATGGCGCGCAAGAAGCGCTATCTATTGCACTGCAATGCGTTGCACAAAGAGGCGATATTATTGCCGTAGAATCACCATGCTTCTTCGGTATGATTGAGTTAATTGAAACCCTAGGCATGAAGGCACTGGAGATTTATACTTGCACAGAAGATGGTGTTTGTTTAGATGAGTTAACTACTGCAATACAGCAACATCCAATCAAAGCTTGCTTGTTTTCTACGGCTATAAATAATCCTTTGGGTTCAATGAAAACAGATACACAGCGACAAGCCATGGTTAGCTTGCTTGAGCAATATGATCTTCCCTTAATTGAAGATGATGTATATAGCGAGTTGTACTTTACCGAACAAAAACCAAAACCTGCTCAATTATACTCTGAAAAAGGTTTGGTGATGACTTGCTCATCATTTTCAAAAACTGCTGCTCCTGGATATAGAACAGGTTGGTTACTGCCAGGCAAGTATGAAGAACAAGCCAAACGAATAAAACGAGCTCAATCATGTTCAACGCCAATGTTACAACAATGGACATTAAACGAGTATATTCAAAGTGGTGATTATGACCGCCATTTGAGCGTTTTACGTAAGAAATTAGTCTATAACTGTGAACGTATGCGCGCTTTAATTGCGGAGCATTTTCCCCGCGAAGTTTGTATCTCTAAACCTCAAGGAGGAAGCGTGCTGTGGGTAAGATGTCAGTCGCACGTCAATACAGGTGAATTCTTTCAAGAAGCGCTTGAGCAAGGCGTTAGCTTTGCCCCTGGCATAATTTTCTCACCTTCAGGAAAATATGCTAACTATATGCGTGTTAGTTTTGGCGTTAAGTGGAGTATGCAAGTGGAAAATGCAATAAAAACGTTGGGAGCCTTAGTGTTTGATTATTCATTTAAAGATAATTCTCATAAACAATTTAAGCATAAGTGTAAATAACAATGAAGTCAGACAACTCACTACAAGTATCACTTAAACTACTCTTACCGTTACTCGCATCAATAATAGCAGTGTCACCATTAGCTATTGATATGTATTTGCCGGCAATGCCTATTTTAGCCGAGCATTTAGATACGGATATGCCAATGGTACAGAATTCATTGAGCATATATTTATTGGGATATGCTTTGGGCTTAATTTTATTTGGCCCAATGGCAGATAAATATTCTCGCAGGAAAATGGTGCTATTTGGGGTCAGTGGCTTTTTGATAGCGAGTTTATTAATCCCCTTTGTTACTAATATAGAGCAATTTTTATCATTACGTTTTATACAGGCGTTCATCAGTAGTGCCGCAACAGTCGTTGTCCCAGGTACAATCCGTGAGTATTATCAAAAAAATACTGCTAAAGGACTGTCATATGTTTCAATGATAATGATGTTAGCGCCAATGATAGCGCCTAGCATTGGGAGTATTTTGTTAGTTGCTCACAGTTGGCAGCTTATTTTTTATGTATTGGGTTTTTACAGTGTAATTGTATTATTACTGGTAGCAAAATACTTACCAGAAGTCGTTAGAAGTAACGTTGAGCAAAATAAGCAAATTAGTTTTTTAACTCGATATAAAATTGTGTTTTCCAATAGAGAGGCACGGCTAGATATTGTTAGTTCTATGATTATATCACTGGCTTTTTTTGCTTATATTACGGCAATTCCTTTTGTTTATTTAACCGTTTATAAAGTGTCAGAGTTAAGCTTCAGTGTTTTGTTTGGACTGACTGTGGTCGCGTTAATGGCTGCACACTTCATTAATACTCGCCTAGTTGTTCGTAACGGCTCAAGAAGAATGTTGTGGTATGGTTTAACTTTATCTGTGATTGCTTCTTCCTCATTATTTTTAGTAAATTTATTATCAATGCCACTTGTTTTTACTGTGATGGCAATAATGCCATTAATGGGCAGTATTTCAATGGTAGCCGTTAACTCAGACGCTTTAGTGTTAACTAAATTTCCCGAACAATCAGGCACAGCAACAGCCGTAATAGGTACCTTGCGTTTTGGTATCGGGGCTTTAGCAGGACCTATCTTAGCGTATTATGATGATGGCACCGCCTTACCTTTTGCCGGGCTGATGTTTTTTTCTGTGTTGTTGGTGCTACTATGTCAATTAATAATCAAAATAAATAATCAGCGTAAGCTTTTAGTGTAAAAGGTAAGGATAAATAATGAAAAAAGTAGCGGTAGTCCTAAGTGGTTGTGGTGTTTATGATGGTAGTGAAATACATGAAGCGGTATTAACTTTATTAGCGATTGAACAAAATGATGCAAGTTATCGTTGTTTTGCTCCAAATATTGCTCAGCATCATGTTATCAATCACTTGACGGGAGAAGTCAGTGAAAATGAACACCGCAATGTGCTAGTAGAGTCGGCCCGTATTGCTCGTGGTGATATTGAAGACTTGTGTGAATTAAGAGAACAAGATTTCGATGCCTTGATTGTACCGGGTGGCTTTGGTGCAGCAAAAAACTTATGTAATTTTGCGCTTGATGGCGATAATTATGAAGTAAATGAACAAGTATTATCTGCTTGTCAAGCATTCGCCAAAGCAGATAAACCTGCGGGCTACATGTGTATTGCTCCAGCCATGTTGCCATTAATTTACCCTAAAGGCGTGCAAGGAACCATTGGCACTGATGCAGGCACAGCATCGTTAATTAGCGCAAAAGGTTTAGTACATAATGACTGTAATGTTGAAGATATAGTTATTGATAATGCGCATAAATTAGTGACTACTCCTGCATATATGCTTGCAACATCAATAGCTGAAGCCGCTTCAGGTATTAATAATTTAGTTAAAAACGTTTTGGCTTTAGTAAAGTGACAGTTAACTTTTTGAACAACAGTAAATTACTTTCTTTTTCTTTTCTTTTAGTTTTTGGTTTTATTACCCTAAGTGTTTGTTATGCTTTACCTAATAATTTACTACCAAACAAAAATGTACCGAATCATCTTATGACAGAACATATTGAATTACCGAACTTGTTTTCTGATTTTGAAAGACAAATTGCAGCTAAAATGGCATTAGATATCCGTTATTTCTGCTCTGAAAGCTCTGTTGCTCAAACGGGACAATGTTTGCAAGCAGTAACGAAATTACCATCAATGTTAGCAGAAATGATTACTAAAACAGGTATTGGTAGCGTGGTACTTTTTGCAGAAAACTTAGAGTCAACAAAGCAAGTAATTCAGTTAACTCGTGACCTGCAAGAAGCGGCTGTTCATTCTAAATCAGGACAACCATTAATTATTTCCATCGATCAAGAAGGCGGTCGGGTAGTACGTTTGCCTCAGGCAACATCGTTCGCAGGTAATATGGCAATAGGAGCTACTTACCTTGAAAGTGGTGCTAAGTTTGCCACTGAGACAAGTACTGTTATTGCAAAAGAATTAAAACTATTGGGCATAAATAATAATTATGCCCCTGTTGTTGATGTGAATACAAATCCAGATAATCCAGTAATCAATACTCGATCTTTTGGGGAAAACCCACAACGTGTAGCTGAATTAGGAGTCGCCGCAGTAAATGGTTTTCAAAAGCAGGGAATAATGGCAACGTTAAAACATTTCCCCGGGCATGGTGATACCCATGTTGATAGTCATTTAGGTTTACCTCTGGTAGCGCATGATTTAGTCACAATAGAAAAAAAAGATCTAGCGCCATTTCAGTGGGCGATTAAGTACAGTTCACCTGCGATGATCATGACAGCGCACATTCAGTATCCAGCGTTAGATGATTCAACTATTAAAAGTATTATGGGTGATAAAATCATTCGTCCAGCAACGATGTCCCGCAAAATATTAACTAACTTATTAAGAAATAAAATGGGCTTTGATGGAATCATTGCTACTGATGCGCTCGATATGGCGGGTATTGCTCATTATTTTAATGAAGTTACTGCAGTGGTTGAAACCTTTGTTGCCGGCGCTGACTTAGCGGTAATGCCCTTTAAAATAAGAAAAAGTGAAGATATTGAAAAGTTTTATGTGTTTGTTAAAGCCGTTGCTCAAATGTTGCAACAAAAAGGTGATAAAAATGAATTTTCATTGGCAGAAATAACACAATCTATAGCGAGAATAAACCGCTATAAAGCGAAATATATAGAATTGCCTAAAACGACAATAACAGAGCAAACAACTTTAGCTGAACAAGAAATAGCGCAAATTCAACATTTAGAGCTTGAGCAAGCCTTAGCTGACAATTCAGTGGTTTTACTAACGAATAAACAAGATAGATTACCGGTAGATGCTGACAAAATTATTCGCATACATTTGTTTGTTTTGAACTGGCAAGAATTTCGATCTTTAAAGCAAGCTATTACAATGCATTGGCTGGAATCGGGTAAATTAGCTCCTCAAATTAGTGCAACAGTGGTAGCTGAAAATGATGCTCATTCACAGATTCAAAGTGGTGAAAAGTTAACAAAAGCAGATTTAATCATTGCTACTATTGATACTAAAATAGCTAGCGCAGTAGATATTGGTGGTGCAGAAGATGTATTATCTGAAGCGCTTTCTAGAAATAATGAAAAAAATAAAGTAAGTTATAAACAACTACTTACCTATCAATTACAACAAGCACAACAGAATAAAATAACAAGTGTATTAGTTGTTAAGGGATCACCTTATTTGCTACAACCTTATACTGGATTAGCCGATGCAATTTTAGTAACTTTCGATGATAGAATTTATCAAAAGGATAACGAGACACTATACAGTCCGGGTTATAACACAAGTATTGCTATTGTTCTCGGTATGAAAAAAGCATTAGGAAAACTACCTGTTACATTATAAGCGGATTAGCAACTACAGTTTAACAAAGCACTAATTTATAACCAACACTATAAACAGATTGCACTAATTCGTTGTCAGACTCTATGGCGTTTAGTTTTTTTCTTAGCTTTTTAATATGACTATCTATGGTGCGCTCACTAACCACACGGTTATCTTGATAAACCATATCAATTAACTGTGCTCTAGAATAAATGCGCCCTGGTGAGTCAGACAGAATTTTAAGTAGATTGAACTCTATGGCAGTAAGGTCTATCTGTTGCTGATATATTTTTGCCTGATAGTTTTCAATATTTAGCTCTAATACATTATTCTCGGCTTTAGCTTCAGTGCTAGAGCTACCAACATGGCTCACACGTCTTAAGATCGCTTTTACTCTAGCGACAACTTCTCTCGGGGAAAAAGGCTTGCAAATATAGTCATCTGCTCCTAACTCTAATCCTAATAAACGATCTATTTCGTCAACACGTGCGGTTATCATGATAATGGCAATTTTGCTAAATTCCTTTATCTCACGACAAATGGTTAAACCGTCTTTACCCGGCAACATTAAATCTAATAATATTAAGTCGAACTGCTGGCTTTTAACGGTTGAAACAACATTATTTCCGTCAAGTAAAGTTGTAGTTTGATAGCCAGCTTTAGCCAAATAATCAGCTAACAAAGTTGCAATCTTTTTTTCATCTTCAACAATTAATATATGCGGCATCATTAAATTACTCTGTTTAGATTCTAAGTTTGTTAAGTTATTAGTGGAAAAGTACAGCAAATTTCAAGTCCACCAAACTTAGAATGAGTAGCGTTGATAGTCCCTTGATGAGCAGACATTATTTTTTTACATAAAGCTAATCCCAATCCAGAGCCACCCGTTTTCCTATTTCTTGAACTTTCAATTCGATATAAATGTTCGAATAACTTAGGTAGCGAATCATCAGGTACGCTAGGAAAACTATCGCTAATAGTTAGTATAACTTGGGATGTTGTTTTTGTGAGCGAAATATGAATAGCACCCGGAGCTTGCGTGTACTTAAAGCTGTTATTGACTAAATTGTCTATAAGTTGGTTAATTCTAGTTTCGTCTGCCCAGATAGTAAAGTGAGTGCTAGCGATATGTTGACTGATGGATAGTTTAAGCTCGTTGGCTTTGTGGTCGTGGCGTATTAAATTGTGCTCAATGACTGTGGCTAAGTTTAACGGTTGTTTTTGGTAACGCATTGCGCCTATTTCAGCATTTGATAAAGTTGATAAATCATTTACTAATTTATGCAAATGGTTAACTTCTTCATTTAGTGAAGATAGACTATTGAAATCTAAAGGTCTAAGACCGTCTTGAATCGCTTCAATTTCACCTTTAATAATAGCAATTGGCGTGCGTACCTCATGGGATATATTGGCTAACCAAGTATTTCGTGAACTTTCATTTTGCTCTAATGTTTTCGCTAAATCATTAAAGTTTAAGGATAAGGATGATAGTTCATCATTACCAGTAACATTAATTTTTACTTTAAAATCACCATTGTTTAATGATCGCATCGCATGCTCCAACCGTTTAATAGGCATAACAAAGTGGCGAGACATAGGAGTGGCGATAATAATAATAAGTATGAAAAGTCCTAAAACAATATAAAAAAGATCTTCTTTTGTTTGCTCTAGAAATGCTAAATCGAAAGCATCTGTTAATTGTGTTTTTGGCGGTAAAGCTAAGTAGCCAATAATAACTCCATTTAAATAAATTGCTTGTAAATTGAAGTCATCATTTATCAGGCCTAATACTCTATGTTTTCTTGCGTTTAATAAGCTTGGAAGTAGTTCGCCCTCATTTTGTGCTGGTCTTTGTTTAGGTTCAATTGCCCTTGGTCGGTGTTGAGGGGGAGGGAATGCTGACGGCCTTTTTCTTTTTGGGCGAAAGTCATTGTTTGTCTGTAAATATTGGTCCACGTCATCTGGTAGTTCTATCCCATCAACCGAAAATTTGACTATTTGATGCCACTTTTTACTTGGTCTGAATTTGCCTTTTTTGTCAGGCTTAGGCATAACAGATCGACCTTGCGGTCTTGGGGGAGGGCGTCGGTCGACATTACTGATCATTACCAGAGGCTCCCAACTTTGTGCTTGTTGATAAAAGCGGGCTAAGTTTTTCGATAATAACTGCAAGCTTGCCAGTTCTTTTTTATTAACGTATTCCAGCATGCCACGATCGAAGCTCCATTGCACTGCAGAGTATATGACCGTCAGCAATAATAAGCTTGTAAATAGCAAGATAAGTAATAGCTTGGTGAATATTTTCATTGAATAATCTATAAATGTTGATTTAACTAGCTTATCAATGAGTTGTCATTTATTAAACCTTTTTGACGAGAGCGACTCTCATATTCGCCATTCCACAGCTTAAAAAGTTTGAAGTACTCTTCTATTTCTTGATCTGTTAATGAAATATAGATGATTTTTTTCATCAGTTCATTAAATCTAGAAAGCTGTGGAATTGTCATTTTATTTTCCTTTTTTTGTTACTCATCACTTAATGTTTCTAGAAAAATGATTAAGTCATCAATTTCATTAATGGTCAAATTCAGTTCACCTAGCCTACCTCCTTGAGCAATGTTTCTATTTACTTCAGGGGATTGGGAGAACGTGGTATCGCGGGTATTATAAAATTCAATAACCTCGCGTAGTGTGGTAAATACTCCGTTATGCATGTAAGGCGAAGTATCAGAAATGTTCCTTAATGTGGGGACTCTAAATTCACCATCATTTTGTCTATTACCACTTACTGCACCTAAGCCTAAATCAATAAAATTAGGATCATTAATAAATGCAGGCAACAGAGGATTGCTAGGAACACCGATATTTCTATAGGTGAAATTAGAAAACACTTCCCTATTGCCGTCGTGACAAACCTGACACTGACCCTTTGTATTAAAAATATTGAATCCTCTGCTTTGTGCATCAGTGAAGCTTGCGGTTCCTGCTTGTACCTGATCAAATTTGGAAGAAAAAGGAGAGAATATAGTGCTTCTTTCAAAGGCAGCAATGGCATCGGCAACATAGTTATATGCTTGTTCAGCATTTAATAAAATGTCATCGCCAAATAATAATTCGAAGTCTGTCGCATAAGTACTGATCGCAATCTTGGTAATCACGTCTTGTTCCGAGGTATTGCCCATTTCTGCAGGATTTAAAAAAGGCCCTTTAGCTTGTTCTTCGAGAGAATCAGCACGGCCATCTAAAAATAAACCGCCTATTAATCTTTGTGTTCCTCTTTGTGTAGTTACTAATCTTGGTGGTGGGATAAATGCACTATAGCTTGCTGTGGGAGAGTTACGGGTACCAAAACTATGTTGGTCAGCACCAATAGAGCTGGGATTTGCGCTAATGGGATCATCAAAGCCAGTAGTCATATCATGGCATGTAGCACATGACTGACCAACAGGGTTAGACAAATTAGTATCGTGGTAAAGTAAATTGCCTAAATCAACCAATTGTTGCGTGTTGACAACTGTGCCATCGATTAATCTTGTCGTCTCTGCATTTATTGGCGGTTGTGGCTGTCTAGGAGGTCTAGGTGGTTGAGGGGGCCTAGGCCGTTGCGGTGCAGCGTTAATATTTACCCCAGATTGGTTATTTTGTATGGGTGAAACCGATATTTCATTTCCTTCTGTGTTTGAGTAAGCTGGAGTTGATATTGATAAGGTGAATAAACTTAATTTTAGTAATTCTACTGACTTCAATCTTGTAATAATTTTCATGGCAACTTCTCTTCGCTTTTATATGGCCTATATAAGTTAGCAATGAAAAGTGAAAGCAGTATGCAGCAAATAAGGAAATAATGTGCAAATGTTGTTATATGTTGCTCAATAAAAAACCCATAAAAAGTTTTATGGGTTTTGATTAATATACTTAATGAATTAAATACATTTATATGATCAGCTTAATAAAATGTATCTTCTTTGTTATGTGCTTGTGGATCTTCTATGATCTCTTCAAATTCTACTTCAAAATTATTATTATTGCAGGTGTCTGCCATGTAAATTTTGCGGGTTGAACCATCTATCCAGGTTACAGTTCCACTGCCTTTTCTACTGCCGCATTTCATACCGATGTGAATATCATTAAATTCCATAGCCTCTCCTATTTATCAATTCAAAAGATGCAAATATTTATACCAAAACAAATAAAGATGTGACCATTCTAAATGGATTAAATATTCCAATACGTGTTACTTTCAATCCTAATAGCTAGCTATTACTCAATCAAGCGCCTCGTTCTTGAATATTTATCCTCTTTGGTATTCGATCACTAATATACTCGCATTGGTATTAGACGGAATAATCAGTTGTTAGTTCATTTTGTTTGTTGTTTAAGTAACAAAACGAACAGGTAGATTGCTGTGAAAACCATCAAATATTGCTGTTTTTTCATTCTTTGAATGATTCATTATAGAGGTAAAATTAATCTTTGCTAGTAGCAATTATGGTAAATACTCATTGCCAAGGGTGCAACTTTTGCTAGCCCCCGTAACCGCTGGCATACTGCTTAAGAACTTTTTGTCATAAGCGAATGCCAGCCAAGCAAAGGCTATTGCTTCCAATTGGTCACTATCGATATCTTTCTGATTAGTAAGAAGAAGTTCGTAGGTTTTCAACTGCAGTTTTAGCTGTTGATTTATCTGGTTTTTTAATGCTTTGTTATGAACACCACCGCCACAAAGATATACTTTAACGATATCTTTGTTATCACTGCAGTGTTGTTTAATGGCATTAACAATAGTTATTGCGGTGAATACAGTCAGCGTAGCTTGAACATCTTGGTTGGTTGTTGAGCCAACCATATTTAGTTGCTTCTCTAACCACGGCAAATGGAAATATTCTCGGCCAGTGCTTTTAGGTGGTGCAAGCTGAAAATATTCATCAGATAATAATTGATTTAATAACTCTTCACTTACTGTCCCTTCTGCTGCCCAGCTCCCATTTTTATCATACTTGCTTTTGCTCTTGGGGTTTTGTAATTGAAACCAGTCATCCATTAATGCATTCCCTGGTCCAGTATCATAACCAATAACTTTCTGCTTGTTAGTTGCAGGAAGATAAGTGAGGTTGGAAATACCACCAATATTAACAACGAAAACATCAGTGTTCTTTTTTATTAAGCCATCAGTAATAGATATTTCACTAACAGTATTTTCACGGAATATGGTTTGATGAAAAGCAGGAACCAATGGAGCCCCTTGTCCGCCTAAAGCCATATCTTTACGTCGAAACTGTCCAATAACACGGATATTAGTTAAAGTTGCTAATGTTTGGCTGCAACCAATTTGTAAAGTAAAAGGATTAGCGGCTTGCGGTCGATGGCGAATAGTTTGCCCGTGATTACCAATAGCTATAATGTCAGCACAACCCAAATGTTCTTGCGCTAAAAAAGCGTTGACCGCTAAGGAAAAAAGTTTTGCTAGTTCAACATCTAAAGAAAAAGCGCGATCAATTTCATTATTGTCAGGGTTATTATTTTTAGAGGTATAAAGCGATTTAATCTTTGCGGCAGTTTCATCACTATAGGCTTGATAGTAACTGGCGTGGTGTTTAAGCTTTTTATTATGATCAAAAGTGACTAATGCCAAGTCGATTCCGTCGGCACTGGTACCTGACATTAAGCCAATATAATACTTTTGCTTATTTGAAATACCTGACTTTATATTAATCATCGCTTTGTTGTATACCTTCCTCATTAGTGGACATAGTTAGCATGGCATTTTTGGATCCTGCTAGTTCTTGCAAACGTTTCTTCGCTAGTGCGGTAAATTCAGTTTTATACTTTTTAGCAATGGGTTTAGCATCCGGTAATTTTACCGTTCTAGGATTACGATGCACACCATTGAGTAAAAACTCATAGTGTAAGTGAGGACCAGCAGCCAATCCAGTCGCTCCGACTTTGCCAATTAGCTGCCCTTGTTTTACTCGTTGACCTTTTTTAACTGCTCGTTTAGAAAAATGTAAATATTTAGTCACTATGCCATTGCCATGTTGAATAAAGACATAATTACCATTGTATTTATTATAGGTTGAGTGGGTGACTTTACCATTACCGGCGGCTACTACAGGGGTACCTGTTTTCGCAGCGTAATCGACGCCTCTATGGGCTTTCCAGCGTTTTTGTACTGGATGAAAGCGATTACGTTTAAAGCTTGAACTGATATATTTAAAATTAACTGGCGCACGTAAAAAAGCTTTACGCATGCTTCTTCCATCAGGACTATAATATTCATCATCGGTAAATTGTACTGTTTGGAAGCGTTCATCTTGATTGATAAACTCCGCGGCTAAAATATTGCCAGTACCAATATATTCTCCTTCAACATATTTCTTTTCATAAATAATATGAAAGCTATCGCCAGAACGTATGTCTAAAGCAAAATCAATATCCCAACCAAAAATATTAGCAAGTTCTATAATTTGTCCGTCTGTTAACCCCGATGAAGTGCCGGCATTCCAAAAATT
>Ga0209826_1000864_pt1 | contig 21702 bp, 18 predicted proteins | sample GOMGulsemesocosm_5_FD_184637 | JGI IMG/M metagenome (GOLD analysis project Ga0209826, IMG submission 184637) | Methane-oxidizing microbial communities from mesocosms in the Gulf of Mexico - GOM15C Gulf of Mexico (SPAdes) (version 2) | ecosystem: Environmental > Aquatic > Marine > Cold seeps... | reverse complement strand
TAAGTTGTTTTAATACGTCAAATGGATTCGGCTTCTCAAGCTCTTCAGGCAACTCACCCCAAACACTATCTGCATCAGCAGAACAGTCTTCGATTTCGTGCCTTGGGATTAATGGAATCATGAGTAATAACTCTTCTTCCACTAGCTCTCGCAAGTTTACTTCACCATCTTCATTTAATTCTATTACATCATAATATGACGGAATATTTATCGCAGCTTCTTCATTTTTTGCTGGACTAAAAGTAAAGCTTACTTTTAGCTCATTATCAAAAACTTCATTACACCGCTGACAAGTTAATGCAACTAATGCCGATGCGGTGCCAGACATTACAGTCAAACCACGCTCATCCACATCAAACTTAACACTAACTTGAACATGCTCGCTGCGTATTTCACTAACAGCAAGCAGTCTAGTCATTTCCGATATTTTAAACACACCCTCACACACAAGTCTACGTTGTGCACTTCGGGTTGGGCTAATTGTTATCGGAAGCTTAAGATTCTGCATAAGGCGCGCATAATAAAGCCCCTAGAGTCTAGTGTCAAAAGAAAATTAGCATATTTCGTTTAAAATCTATAGATTGACCCAATAATAGCAGGTATATAATAATTTTTGCCTATTTGTTCATCAAAGCTGAATAAATTTTATACTTTTTAAGGATTACCATGAAAACCTTAGTTTTAGGCTCTACATCTCCATTTCGTAAAAGCATTTTAGAAAAACTTAATCTAACATTTGAATGTGCTAAACCCAATATAGATGAAACGGCGTTAGTTGGAGAAACACCACAAGCTTTAGTTGAGCGCTTAGCTATTGAAAAAGCGCAAGCCGTCGCTAGTGACTTTTCCAATGCACTTATTATCGGCTCTGATCAAGTTGCCGTTTGTGACGGTGAGATATTAGGTAAGCCACATACTTTTGAAAATGGTATTAAACAGCTAACAAAATTTAGTAATAAAGCGGTAACCTTTTATACAGGGTTATGTGTACTTGATAGCACTACTAATACTGTAAAATCATTGATAGAGCCTTTTGTTGTCCATTTTAACAAACTTTCACAAGTTGACATCGAAAACTATTTAAAAGCAGAGCAACCTTATAACTGTGCTGGTAGCTTTAAAAGTGAAGGATTGGGTATTTGTTTGTTTAAAAGATTAGAAGGTGATGATCCTAATACTTTAATCGGTTTACCATTAATAAAGTTGGTCTATTTACTTAAAGCACATGATTTAAATGTATTAGCCGAGCAATAACTGGTGCAACTCGCTTAATGAGTCTACCACCGCTTTAGGATTGTATTGTTCAAGCACTTGTTTGTTATGCACTCCAAAAGTAACACCAACGCTATCAACCCCTGCATTTTGGGCCATCTTTAAATCATGGCTTGTATCACCAATCATAATGGCTTCATGCGGGGCAATAGCTAACTCAGCTAAAATACTATGGAGCATTTGAGGGTCAGGCTTTGACCGCATTTCTCCAGCGCAACGTGTGGTATGAAAGTAATCACTTGTTTCACTAATATCTAATACTCGATCTAAACCTTCTCTACCTTTACCCGTTGCCACAGCCAACAGCTTATTTTTTTGTTTTAACTGTGTGAGTAAATTAATGGCGTGATCAAATAAAGGCGTAGGGGTATTATCACCATCAATATATTGATACTTATATTGCAGGCGCATTATTTCAATTCGCTCATCAGTAATACCTGTAAACAGTTCTTTTAGTGCTTCAGGAATACTTAAACCAATAATTTGTTTTACTGCATCATTTGACGGCACTGCTAAACCAACAGCTATTGCGGCTGATTGCATTGATGACACAATACGATCTACTGAATCCATTAAGGTGCCATCCCAATCAAAAATAACTAACTTATAATCTTGCATAATTCTCTTCTACTTACTTCTACTTAATTTCGTAACGTAAATTACTCTTTTACTAATTTCGTTAGTAATTTTTCTAAACTTGGCTCAAGCGGTGCTTCTATTTTTAAACGCTCATCTGTTTTAGGATGTGTAAACTCAATACTAGCGGCATGTAAAAACAAACGTTTTAAACCCTTGTTTTTCATATCTGCATCAAACACTTCGTGGCCATATTTAGCATCCATGGCAATTGAATGACCACTGACTTGGCAATGCACTCGTATTTGATGAGTTCGTCCCGTAACAGGAAAGGCACGAACTAACGTTGCACCACGGTAGCGCTCTAATACTCTATAACGAGTTTCAGATTCTTTACCATTAATGTTATCAACTATAACCACTCGCTCGCCTGATTTAAGATCGTTCTTCCTTAATCCTTCTGTGACACGAGTTAACTTAGTTGGCCAATGACCTTTTACTAAGGCATGATAAAACTTTTGTACTTTTTTATTACGTAATTGTTCATGTAGATGTCGCAAGGCTGAACGTTTTTTAGCAACCACCAAACAACCTGATGTATCTCTATCTAACCGATGAACAAGCTCTAACATGCGAGCATCAGGGCGTAAGGCTCTAAGCGCTTCAATCAAACCAAAGCTTAAACCACTACCACCATGTACTGCCATACCTGAAGGTTTGTTGATAACAATAAGCCTGTCATCTTCAAATAAAATTTGTTTCTCAAGGTTAGCCACAATACTTAAACCAGTAGAAACATTATCCGCTTTTTCTGACACGCGAATTGGTGCAATACGCAATACATCATCTACTGCCAATTTATAAACAGGTTTTATACGTTTTTTATTTACTCGTATTTCTCCTTTACGCATTAAGCGATATAAATGACTTTTCGGCACGCCTTTTAACGTTCTAAGTAAAAAATTATCAACACGTTGACCTGCATCTTCACTGTCAATAGTAATAAAACGAACTTTAGGGCGTTCATCATCAGGTGTTTTTACAAAGCTTGATTTTTGCTGCTCTGACTTTTGTTGCTCTAATTTTTTTACTAATGGCTTTTGTGACATGGCTTGGCGCTTATATTTAGTGTCGATTCTGTTATGACGCGCAGTTTAACACCTTTTTTTGCCTGATTTTGACATTTAATCTGTTTTTTTATTGGCTTATCTAACTTTATAAGGGATAATAGGTAGGTTAATGCTTATAAAGCATTAACCTTTAGAAAACCCTTAGAAGCTCTAAAGAGAGACGTAAGAGGCAAACTGCGGCCACATTAGTGTGCACTACCCGATTCAATATACTTGAATAAGGTAACTGACTCACCAATAGTACGGCCAATTGCAATAACTAACGCGTGTAACTTGTTAGGAAAAGCATAAACAGTTTTATCACTAAAAAAGATACTTGCCCGGCTCCATAAAGCAATTTTATTAAATTAACTTACCCTGTAAAAACTGTTTTAAACTAACAATGGAACATAGCCATATACAAAAGCGTAAAAAGTCGCTAGGCAAAATATATTGTTAACTAACGGTAAGGTAAGTACGCACAGCACACTCGCTGAGCACATAAAGAAACAATAACATTATGATTTTTGAATAAATCAATATCATAGTTAATTTTAAACAATCAGAATTTATAATAGCTTAGCGTGGTTTTATGACACGTTAATATTGACAACCGTGAGGCTGACAACACGCTGTTACATCACCACAGATTGCACTGCTTTGTGTACTAAGCAGCTTTGTGTACTAAGTGAAAAGTGTTGTGACTAAATAATGAGTCACACAAACTATGAAACGTATGTTAATAAACGCTACCCAATCAGAAGAATTGCGCGTAGCACTTGTTGATGGACAAAAACTTTACGATTTAGATATCGAAAGCCCTGGTCATGAACAAAAAAAATCAAACATCTACAAAGCGAAAATCACCCGTATTGAACCTTCTTTAGAAGCCGCTTTTGTTGACTATGGCGCTGATCGTCATGGCTTCTTACCAATGAAAGAAATCGCTCGTGAATACTTCCCTAGCGGCTATTCTTTTAAAGGTCGTCCAAACATAAAAGAAGTATTGCGCGAAGGTCAAGAAGTCATTGTACAAATAGATAAAGAAGAGCGCGGCCAAAAAGGCGCAGCATTAACTACCTTTATCAGTTTAGCAGGAAGCTATTTAGTATTAATGCCAAACAACCCTCGTGCTGGCGGTATTTCTCGCCGTATTGAAGGTGATGAGCGTACAGAATTAAAAGCGTCTCTTAGTAAGCTTGATCTACCAAAAGGCATGGGCTTAATTGTTCGTACAGCAGGTGTCGGTAAAGCATATGAAGAGTTAGAATGGGATTTAAGTGTATTATTACATCATTGGAAAGCGATTAGTGATGCTGCTGAATCTCGCTCTGCCCCGTTTTTAATTCATCAAGAAACAAACCTTATTTTACGCGCTATTCGTGATTATTTACGTCGTGATATCGGTGAAGTATTGATCGATCGTCCTAAAACATTCGAGAGTGTTAAAGAACACATTGAAGTTGTTCGTCCTGACTTTTTGAACAAAATTAAACTTTATAATAGCGATGTACCTTTATTTACTCACTATCAAATAGAAACACAAATTGAAACAGCCTTCCAACGTGAAGTACGCTTACCTTCTGGTGGTTCAATTGTTATTGATCCTACAGAGGCAATGACCTCTATAGATATTAACTCTGCCCGTGCAACCAAAGGTAGTGATATTGAAGAAACAGCATTTAATACCAACCTAGAAGCAGCAGAAGAAATTGCTCGCCAATTACGCTTGCGTGATTTAGGTGGCTTAGTTGTTATTGATTTTATTGACATGACACCTGTGCGCCATCAACGTGAAGTTGAAAACCGTATGCGTGATTCTGTTCGCCAAGACAGAGCACGTATTCAACTAGGTCGTATTTCTCGCTTTGGTTTGCTTGAAATGTCACGCCAGCGCCTACGCCCTTCAATAGGTGAAACTAGCCAAGGCGTTTGTCCACGTTGTAGTGGCACAGGCCAAGTACGTGGTGTTGAATCATTAGCTTTATCTATATTGCGTTTAATGGAAGAAGAAGCCATTAAAGAAAACACTCAACATGTTCAAGCACAAGTACCTGTACCTGTAGCAACATATTTGTTAAATGAAAAGCGTCGCTCAGTTATGCACATTGAAAAGCATCATGGTGTGCGTGTTTTAATCATTCCTAACCCTCATATGGATACTCCACAATACGAAGTATTGAGAGTTAAAAAGGATGAAAGTGTTGAAGAAGCAAGTTACAACATATCTATTAAAGAGGCTGAGCTTGAAGAAGCTAAAATGCCTAAATTTGATAAAGAAGCAACTAAACGCGATGCGCCTTTAATTCAGGCTATGGGTCAAGGAATGGCAGCTCCAAAAGTTGCTCCAACGAATGAAACAACAAATACACCTGTTTCAAATAATACAGCGCAATCAGAAACTAAGCCAACAGGTTTCTTTGCTTGGTTAAAAGCTTTATTTGTTTCAGAGGAAGTTGTTAAAGAAGAACCAGTAGCTGAAAGCAAACCTAAGCGTCAAGAAAACAGTGGTCAGCAACGTAGTCGTCAAAGTCAACGTCGTGGCAATACACGTAACAACCGCAGTGGCAATAAAAATGATGATCGCAATAACGATCGTACGAACAACAAAAATGCTAAAACTGGTGATAAAAACCGTAATACACGTAACGATCGCGATGATGCAAACAAGCAGAATACCAAAGCGAAAGAGCAGAACCGTAAACCTGAGCAAGACAAAAATAAGCCAGTTAAAGAGGAAGTTGTAGCTGAACGTCGTCAACGCAGAACTAACCGTAAAAAAATACGCGTTAACAAAGCTAAAACAGAACAAGAAGCAATAACTAATTTACCTATAGAAGAAGTAACTCAATCTGATAACGTTGCTAATAAAGCAAACTCAGAAATAAAGAGTAAAGATCAAAACGAAAACATTGTAGAGCAAGCAGCATCTCCTGAAGCAACATTAGAAAATAAGAGTAATAAGGAAGAGCGTCCACGAAATAGACGTTCTCCAAGACATTTACGCTCTAACGGTCAACGTAGACGCCGCGAGAAAAAACCAGAAGATGTAGCACAAGATTCATCTGTAAATGTTGTTGAAGAAAACAACCAAGCTATTGAAGCTCGTTACCCTAAAACAGAGACCCCTGAAACAGAAAGTCCTAAAGCAGCAACCTCTGCTGCAGTTACTGTGCAAGAGCAAGTATCTGAAGAAGCTCAACAAGACTTGCCTTTAAACGATGTTAACATTGAAGAAGCTCCAACAAAAGACACCGTTGCGAGTGAAACAGTTGAAAAATCTGATGAAGATAAAGTAGCTGATGAAAGTATTGTCAATGAGTCTAATCAATCAACTCCTGACCTAGCTGAACCTGTACAAGCTGAACCTGTACAAGTAAATGAAACACCTAATACTGCTGAACCTATTCAAGAAACAATTGAACTGGAAAAGACAGATGAAAGTGAAGCGAAGAAACCAGCACCAAAAGCTAAGGTGAAAAAAGCTGCAGCTAAAACAGTTAAAAAAGCACCTAATAAAGATAAGAAATTAGCAAGACAAGTGAAAAAAGCTAATCGTTTATCTGGTCATGCTTCATCGCCTATGACAAAAACAGAAACTATTACCACCATTAATGAAATTCCAACAAGCTTTATGGCTAACGAAGATCGTATGGCGCACCAAGTTTCAGGTCGAAGTGCTATTTCAGCCGATGCTATAAGCAGAAGCTCTGCTGCAGCGACAAACCCTACGTTGTAAGCAGAACTTCCCGTACATAAAAAGCCAGTTGTTAGTCATAACAACTGGCTTTTTTATATTAAAATTAAAACTTAAAATTAAATCTCTACTTCAATTTCTTTTCCCAAAAAAGTGCATAACCTAAAGTTGGATCAAGCTCATACCCTGAAAAACCTAATTTTTTATAAGCATTTTTTGCCACCTCATTACCTTGCAACACTTCTAAGGTTAATTTGCAACAACCTCTTTCTATGGCGATTTTCTCTACCTCTGCAAACATTTTCAAGCTAAGACCAAGACCACGAAATTTTTCTAACACCCCACAATCATGAATATTAATTAATGGCTTACAATTAAAGGTTGAGAAGCCTTCAACACAATTAATAATACCCGCAGGCTCGTTATCAACATAACAAAGTACAGTAAAGACATCATCACGCTTAGATAAAGTTGCTACAAGATTTTTCTGCACAGTAGCCGATAAAGCCCCACCTCCACCCATGGGATCAAGTGCATATGCGTTTAATAACATCATTAAATCTTTTCCATGTTGTTCATTGTTATAGTCAGCTTTAATTAATTTGATAGTCATATATATCCTTCATACAAATTTGAGTAAGACGAACTATACTCTAGCTATGATCAAAATAAAGCCCTTATGCCAAAGAAGCTTTTACAGGTAGCTATCCCTTACTCTATTTACTATTGTTTTTGTAAAAAATGACTAGGTATTCCCTGTTACGCAACAAACAACCAAGTACTTTTTAATATTTACGTTAAAATTATAATTTATTACTTTTTCAACACTAATCTCCCTGCTAGAATAGCGATAATTTTATTTGTCTTTATGCGGCTTAACTACAATTTAGCTTGCATGTTTTTTTCGGAAATTAGTTATCATGCGTACCAGTCAATACTTATTGTCTACCTTAAAAGAAACTCCTGCTAGTGCTGAAGTTATTAGCCATCAATTAATGTTACGTGCCGGACTGGTACGAAATCTAGCTTCAGGCTTATACACATGGCTACCAACAGGTCTACGTGTATTAAAAAAGGTAGAAAACATTGTTCGTGAAGAAATGCAACGCGCTGGCGCTAATGAAATATTAATGCCAATGGTTCAACCTGCTGACTTATGGGAAGAGTCTGGTCGTTGGGATGATTATGGTCCTGAGTTGTTACGATTAAATGATCGCCATAAGCGCCCTTTTGTTCTAGGCCCAACACATGAAGAAGTGATAACAAAGCTTGTTGCGAACGAACTTAATAGTTACAAGCAATTGCCATTATCATTATTTCAAATTCAAACAAAATTCCGTGACGAAATTCGTCCTCGCTTTGGTGTAATGCGTGGTCGTGAGTTCTTAATGAAAGATGCCTATTCATTTCATTTAGAACAAAACTGTTTAAACAAAACCTACCAAAACATGTTCGATGCTTATTGTCGTATATTTGATCGCTTAGGTTTAAATTATCGCCCTGTATTGGCCGATACAGGCTCAATTGGTGGAGATGCTAGCCATGAATTTCATGTATTAGCTGACTCAGGTGAAGATGATATAGCCTTTAGCGATAACAGTGATTTTGCGGCAAATGTTGAAAAAGCAGAAGCTTTAGCGCCTACATCAGAACGTGCAAAGCCAAGCTTAGAACTGACTAAAATCGCAACACCTAATGTTAAATCTATTGAAGATGTTGCTAAATTTTTAAATGTTGATGTAAAAGCAACCGTTAAAACATTGCTTGTTTGTGGTATTGAAAATGAGCAAGGTAACACACCAATAATTGCCTTAGTACTTAGAGGCGATCATCAGCTTAATGAAGTAAAAGCAGAGCATTTACCACAGGTTTCATCACCATTAACTTTTGCTACTGATGAGCAAATATTAACGACTACGAACTGTAATGCTGGCTCTATTGGCCCTGTATGTCTTAACATTGACGTTATTGTAGACAGAAGTGCAGCTCAGTTAAGTGACTTTGTTTGTGGTGCTAACGAAAATGACCTGCATTTAACTGGTGTAAACTGGGAAAGAGATTGTTCAGAAGTAGAAGTTGCTGATATACGTAATGTTGTTGATGGTGATCCTAGTCCGTGTGGCCAAGGTAACATCGTGATAAAACGTGGTATTGAGGTAGGTCATATTTTCCAATTAGGCACTAAATACGCAGAAGCGATGAATTGTTCAGTATTAAATGATGGCGGAAAAAACCAAACATTAACCATGGGTTGTTATGGTATAGGCGTATCTCGCATTGTTGCTGCAGCAATAGAGCAAAACCATGATAAATATGGAATTAAATGGCCTAAAGCGATTGCACCTTTTCAAGTAGCCATTGTTCCTATGAATATGGCTAAATCTACTCGCGTAAAAGAAACAGCAGAAGCTTTATACGAGCAATTAAATCAAGCGAATATCGAAGTACTCTTTGACGATCGTAAAGAACGCCCCGGGGTTATGTTTGCTGATCATGAGTTAATAGGAACACCACTATTACTTATCATTGGCGAGCGTAATTTAGATAGTCAACAAATTGAAATAAAGAATAGAATTACGGGAGAAAAGTCATTAATGGCTATTGACGATGTAATGACATTGTTTAACATGGCTATATAACTAACTCAGGATTTAGTTGTAAACGTCATCTTCGAAGTTTATGATCGAAGATCCATTGTTTTTTAGACGCTGGATTCAGGAGGATATGCTCCATGCATTCTCTAATAAGTGGCATCCATGCCACGTCCGATTAAAACACCACGGGGATGACGAACCTGTGTCATATGCATAGGCACGTTGTTTAATTAATACCAAGTTAATTTCTATCAGTATTTAAAAGGAGCGCATTGCTCCTTTTTTGATGGATTTTTGCTCTATTTGTCTAATCAAATGCCAAAAAAATAAATTTTTACGAAAAAAGTTGCAAGTAACTGTTTCAAAATGCATGATTCTTAGCAACAATAGGCGATTATCTTAAACTCATACCAATACTAGTAAATTAGTGGTTAAATATTAATTTGTATTCGTATTACATACTAAAGAAGTAAACTCATCATGAAAGCTATTCTAAAGTCATCTAAATTAAACAATGTTTGTTATGAAATTAGAGGACAAATAGCAGCCGAGGCACGTCGCTTAGAAGATGAAGGCCATAAGATCCTTAAATTAAATATTGGCAACCCTGCCCCTTTTGGTTTTGAAGCCCCAGACGATATATTAAAAGATGTTATTCATAACTTACCTAATTCCCAAGGTTATAGTGAGTCTCAAGGTATCTATTCTGCCAGAGTAGCTGTAATGCAGTACTTTCAACAACAAGGGATTAAAGATGTTCGTGTCGATGATATTTTTATTGGCAATGGCGTTAGTGAACTTATTGTTATGGCTATGCAAGGGCTACTAAATAATGATGATGAAGTGCTCATTCCAGCGCCAGATTATCCTTTATGGACTGCTGCAGTAGCGTTATCAGGCGGAAACCCTGTACATTATACCTGCGATGACAAAAACTTTTGGTATCCAGATCTTAAAGATATGGAAAGTAAAATATCCGACAAAACCAAAGCTATCGTTTTGATCAACCCTAATAACCCAACAGGTGCTGTTTATCCTAAAAAAATTCTTCAAGGCATAATAGAACTTGCTAGAAAGCATAGCTTGATTATTTTTAGTGATGAAATTTATGATAAGATTTTATACGATCAAGCTAAACATATTCCAACAGCATCACTTGCCCAAGATGTCTTTATTATTACGATGGGCGGCTTATCTAAAAACTATAGAGTTGCTGGTTTTAGAGCAGGGTGGATGGTTTTATCTGGCCCTAAAATTCACGCTGAAGATTATTTAGAGGGTTTAACGATCCTGTCTTCAATGCGTATGTGTTCTAATGTGCCAAGCCAACATGCAATTCAAACGGCTCTAGGCGGCTACCAAAGTATTAACGAGCTAATTTCAGGTGATGGTCGTTTATTAAAACAACGTAATGTTGCCGCAAAAATGATTAATGAAATAGACGGGTTATCGTGCCATCCAGCCATGGGCGCTTTGTATTTATTTGTGAAGGTTGACGTAAAAAAATTCAATATCACAAATGATGAAAAAATGATTTTAGACTTACTGAAACAAGAAAAAATATTACTTGTTCATGGTAGCGCTTTTAATATTAAGGAGCAGAACTACTTTAGATTAGTATTTTTGCCTCATGTAGATGAGCTTGTTCCTGCTTTAGAAAAACTTAAAAGCTTCTTCTCTACTTATAAACAAGTATAACTAACTGTACTAACTATATTCTAATGGTCTAATGGTCTAAATCTGTTCTCAAATAGCTAATCTGGACGAGAAAGCTCGTCCAGTGTTTGCATACAAGCAGGAAACTGTGACTGAAAAAACTCATTAACTTCTGGCCACTGTTGGCAATGCTTATTTACCCTCTTTTCTAGTAATTTAGACGCATCTATAAATTCTCGATTACCGACGTTTACCTCAGACAAACTGTAATGATATGCCGCTAAATCATCCGCAGCTTTAACAATAGCTTTAGTTTGTTTATCTACATTTGCTTGGATCACTAAAGGTGCCATAGCTTCATGTAAATACTCAGGTAAGCCTTCATAAACCATAGAATGTTCTACTTCGCTTTCTATTTTCTTTATTTGCTTTGTTAAATCAGGATTATAATATTTTAATGGGCTAGGAATATCACCAACACCACCAGATTCTGATGCTTCATGGTAGAGTGCAGCTAAAGCAATAGCTGAAGGATCATACTTTTTATTAAATTTAACCTTGCCAATTAAAGCAATTTGATGACTAATCAATGTAACTTCAAACGAATGCTGAGCACACGTTTCAGGCTCTCTAGATGTCATTAGCGGCCATCGTATTATTTTTCTAAGCCTTAACATCCATGCGCTAAAACTACCTTTTTTGTGATGAAACATAAAACTTACCTGAAAATATATTTTCGACTACGAACTAATGATTATCAGGGTATTGTGCTCTAATTGCTACAAATTCATCAAAGTTATTAACCATTATGTCGACTAAGTCTGCATCAAATTTTTTATTTTTTTCTGCATAAATAAACTTTTTAATTTCTTCATCTGACCATGGCTCTTTATAACAACGTTTAGAGCCTAAAGCATCAAATACATCGGCAATAGCCATAATACGAGCTTCAATAGGTATATCCTTTCCAGCTAAACCGTCAGGGTAGCCTGAACCATCCCAATTTTCATGATGATAATGAGCTAACCTTGCGGCTAATTTGGACACACTAACAGTCGATTTTTGTAACATATCACCACCGACTTGTGCATGAGTTTGCATAATTTTCCATTCATCTCCCTCAAGCTTACTGGGTTTATGCAAAATATGTTCAGGTATCGCTATTTTACCTAAATCATGCAGTGGTGCAGCTAAACGGAGTGCTTCAACAAACGCGTCTTCTAAGCCTAATTTTATAGCTAACAACTCACAAATTAACGCAACACGCTTAACATGAGATCCCGTTTCTTTGCTACGCGCTTCTACCGCCTCACCTACAATAAAGAGTAATTCTTTCTGTGTTTTTTCAATCTCTTTCTGCTTAGTTAAACTCTCTAAAATCAAAGCAACATTAGTAGCAAATAACTCAGCCAAACTAGCCTTAAAGTGTTCGTTGTCATCTTCAAACTCAATAAAAAGCACAGATGCGGCATTAGCCGAGGCTTGATAATAACCAACAAAACAATGTGCATCACTGTAATGAGATTTTTTATTAAAAACTTGTTGGATTTTTTCTTTTACATCATCAGAAATATCAGATAATTCTAAAGAATCTGATTCACAAACATATTTTCCAGTGCAAGCAATAATCAAACTAGTGGAATGTTGAGCAAAATCAACCTGAGTTCGAGCAATATATAACGCTGAGCTGTCTATATTCATTAATGTAAGTAAATGATTTAATGCGGCAGAGCCAAATGATTTAAATTGATCCATTTTTAACAAATCATGCGTTGCTTCTATCAACTTCTTAAATGCATCCAAACTACGCTGAATTGTCATAATGTCACGGTATGCTCTAATACTTGCATAAACCGTGGTGATCATTTTATTAGAGGTGAAATCTGTTTTTTCTTTATAATCATTTATATCGTAGTCTTTGATAACTTTTGCTTCAGGGGCTGAACCTGCTTGCCCTGTTCTTAACACAAGGCGTATAAATTGATTTTTCAAATCTTCTCTGATCCATTGAACTAATTCTAAACCAGCATGATCAGTTTCCATCACTACATCAACAAAAGCCATACAAAAATTATTATCTTCTAAAAGCTTTTTTTTGGCTTCTTCCATAGAATATACAGAAACTATCTCTAATAGACGATTTTCAATTTCGGCATCAGCCAACACTAATTTAGTAACCTGATGTACAGAATCGTCATCGTCAATAACCAAAACCCGCCATTTTTTATGCTGTTTCACAGTAACGGTACTATTACTTTCTTCTGGTTCTTCTTTAAAAATAAAGTCGGTCATTTGTTTCGTTTAATACTTTAAAATAAGCCTTATCTTTCAGTGTAATATAGAAAACCAAATTTGCACTAAAATATTAAAAATAAACAAAAAAAGCGACCTAAGTCGCTTTGTGATACTAAAAAGTTTCTAAAATTATTACGTGCCTATGTATTTAGCTCAGGAAAAAATTTAAAAAGCCTGTAGGAGGAAATTTATTCCCGATCTTTTTAAAGATCGCAGTTACGTCACATGGAAGTGACTTATTAGAGAATGCAGGACGCATATTCTCCTGAAACCGCTCCCACAAAGAATAATACCGAACTTAATAAATACTCCTGAGTTATCTACACAGCCATGAATTATTAAAACTGAGCAACCACTTGGCTAACAACACCTTTAATCATAGCCGATGGGGCTTCTTTATCATCAGAGGTTATACGTTTAATAGCCCAACCATGCCATGCTGGCTGATGAGTTTTAACATCATAAACATCAATAGCTAATTTGCCTTCTGTATATTGACGCACACGAGTTTCTGTCCCCATACTCGCTCCATACATACCACCGTAATAGCCACCATAATAACCTCTTCCCCAGCCAAAGCTTGAATTGTAGCTTGTAGGATAACTGCTTACTTTAATTTTATCTCGGTTACCTACAGTATAAGAAATAGCAAAATCAGCATTCTCTGCATTAGCCACTAGTTTATAACCTTTTGCTATAAATGCTTGTTCAATTTCTTCATCAACACGCAATTTCATTACTGGGTTTATATCTTCTGCAGGTGCCATAATTTTACCCGAAGTTAACCAAGCAAACGTTTTATAATTTGATATATCTACTTTAGTGTTTGTATCAAAATTAACTTTTGCTTCATTAATACTGGCACAACTAGCCACAACAGTAACTAATGCTGCCACTAATATTTTTTTTATATTATTCATAAATCCTTCCATCTTTTATTTCACTGTTGATATTTAAATATTAACTTAAAGATTGAACTAATATTGTCAATAAATGTAACTTTATTAACTATAATTCATAATTTAAAATTAAAATAGTAAAAACAAATATTTAGCGTTATTTTCTACTTACCTCTTAACTAGTATGAATATCCCATTAAATATAAATAAAACAGTACCTTTTTTATTTAATAGTTGACACTCTTAGCTAAACACTTTAAAAATAGAGCCAAGCATCAACTTTGTTTAACAAAACACTAGATTTAATTAACCTATGTCCTTAATTAGCAATAATAAACTCAATGTCGTCCTCATGGTCGTAGTGATAGTCAAATCACTTCGAGGATTAGGTTGTGCTAATTGTTAATTTTTTAATAAAACAAATAAGCTAACAAATAACCAAACCCTCGCTCTAATTTAGGCCGAGGGTTTTTTATGTTCAGGATGAACGGTATGTCGCGGTGCTAAGGATGGCAAGGAACGTGTATTTCAACCATCAACATGGCAATAGGTATCAACATGACAACAGAGCTTTTTACTGGTGCAGAAATGGTAGTAAAAGCGCTATCAGCACTTAAAGTAAAGTATATTTTTGGCTACCCAGGTGGCTCAGTTTTAGATCTTTATGATGCAATTTTTCAGCAAGATGAAATTGAACATATTCTTGTACGCCATGAACAAGCTGCGACTCATATGGCAGACGGCTATACTAGAGCTACAGGTGAAGTGGGGGTGGTTTTAGCTACTTCTGGCCCCGGCGCCACTAATTGCGTAACAGGTATTGCTACGGCTTACATGGACTCAATTCCTATGGTGGTGTTAGCTGGGCAAGTACCAACAACATTAATTGGCAATGATGCATTTCAAGAAACAGATATTGTTGGCTGTACTCGTCCTATTATTAAGCACAGTTTCAATTGTCGTGTTTTAGCTGATATCCCTAATGTCATTGCCAAAGCATTTTACATTGCCAGTACTGGGAGACCAGGCCCAGTAGTTGTTGAACTACCGAAAGATTTACTCATTCCACAAAATAAAGCACCATTTAGCATTGAAACAAAAGTTAAAATGCGCTCTTACAATCCAAATATTAAAGGTCATCCAAAACAAATTCGCAAAGCAGCAAAAATTATTACTGAAGCGAAAAAATTAGTTATTTATTCTGGTGGAGGTATTGTATTAGCAGATGCTTCAGAGCTTTTAACCACATTGGTTGAAACCTTAAAAGCGCCTATTACAAATACTTTAATGGGGCTTGGCGGCATATCAGGTATTCATGAAAACTTTATTGGTATGTTAGGAATGCATGGTAGCTTAGAAGCAAATAAAACCATGGCAAATGCTGACGTTATTCTTGCCCTTGGTGCTCGCTTTGATGACAGAGTTACCAACAATGTTGAAAAATTTTGTCCTAATGCAACAATTATCCATGTTGATATTGACCCAACATCAATATCAAAAACCATCAATGCCCACATCCCTGTTGTAGGTTTAGTTGATGTGGTAATGCAGCAGTTGCTCGATGAACTTAGCGCAACAAATTATAGCCCGAATGAAGAAGCCCTAAAAAGTTGGTGGCAACAAATTCACCTATGGCGTGACATGCGCACGGTAAGTTATAAGCAAGTTGAAGGAGAAAAAATTAAGCCACAGCGTGTAGTAGAGGCCATGTATAAAATTACTAATGGTGAAGCTTACGTAGCTTCTGATGTAGGACAGCATCAAATGTTTGCCGCACAATACTACCCTTTTGCTAAACCTCGCCAATGGATCAATTCAGGAGGAGCTGGCACAATGGGCTTTGGCTTACCTGCTGCTATGGGCGCAAAGCTTGCTTTCCCTGACAAGCATGTAATATGCATAACAGGCGACGGGTCAATTCAAATGAACATTCAAGAATTGTCTACCTGTATGCAATACAACTTACCTGTGGTAATCGTTACGCTAAATAACCGTTCGCTAGGAATGGTTCGCCAATGGCAAGATATGGTTTACGATGGACGCCATTCCTCTTCTTATATGGAGTCATTACCCAACTTTGTCAAAGTGGCCGAAGCGTATGGTCACGTAGGTATTAAAATAGATACACTTGATGAGTTAGACGCAAAACTAGAAGAAGCTTTTAACATCAAAGATAAACTCGTTTTTGTTGATGTATTAGTAGATGAAAAGGAACATGTTTATCCTATGCATATTCGCCAAGGTGGTATTGATGATATGTGGATAGCTAAGGGAGTAAAAGCATAATGCAGTATATACATAAAGACAACATGCCAATTTATAACATTGATGATATGTGGGCTGATATAAATAACCAAGGAGTAAAAGCATAATGCGTCATATTTTAGCTATTTTATTAGAAAATGAACCTGGCGCTCTATCTCGCATAGTTGGACTTTTTTCACAGCGTGCTTTTAACATTGAAAGCTTAACTGTTGCCCCAACCAATGATAACAGCTTGTCGAGAATTACTATTGCGACTATTGGCGATGATAAAGTATTAGAACAAATCGTAAAACAAGTGAACAAATTAGTTGATGTGATCAAGATTTCTGAATTAACAGATCGTAAACACGTTGAACGCGAATTATTACTTGTTAAAGTAGCCGCAATGAATGATAAGTCACGAACAGAAGTAAAACGAGTTTGTGACATTTTTAGAGGCTCTATTGTCGATATTGGTAAGCACATTTATACTGTAGAGTTAACAGGCAGCAGTGAAAAGTTAAATGCATTTATTGAAGTATTAAGCAATGAAACTGAGATTATTGAATCAGCTCGTTCAGGTTGTGTTGGCATAGCCCGAGGCGAAAAAGCACTAAGAGTTTAAGACTCATAAATATTACAATTACAAGGATGTAAATACTTAGGTTTTGTCTAGAACAAAACTTCTGCCCGACAAAGGGCAATAAATTACCCCCTACAATAGATATTATTTTTTCCTGAGTGAAGAAGTGCATAGACACATATTTTAAAGAGAATACTTATGATTAAATTAGGAAAGTACCAACACTTCAAAGGAAGTTATTATCAAGTGCTTCATCTTGCAAGACATAGCGAATCAGAAGAATACTTAGTGGTATATCATCCTTTCGATAATAAAAATGATATTTGGATACGACCTTTAGAAATGTTTAAAGAAACCATAATCAGAGATGGAAAAAGCATACCGCGTTTCCAGTTCATAGAAGATTAACTTTTAATTTAAACTGTTAGCTAATAGAAAAAAAACTATGCTCTTGCCAATCAACTTTCTTTTGTTGCATGCCAGTCACTTCTGCTTGTTCTGGGCCATGCTTCAACCAAGATAACATCTTTTCAACATTTTCCTCTTCTCCTGAGAGAAAAACTTCTACGTCACCATCAGCTAAGTTTCGAGCATAACCACTTAAACCATAATCAATAGCTTTTTGCTGACTAGATACCCGAAAAAAAACCCCCTGCACTCTTCCTGATACATGAGCAATGTAACTAACATTCATAATACTTACTCTTTTTATTTTGCTATAAATTATTTGTTATAAACTAGAGTATAGACGCTTTATTTTAAACAGAGAGGAAAACTAAGAGAAAAGCGAGAAGTTAAAACTAACTATTTATTGCTTGTTTCACTTTTTCTTTATAACTTCGGCTAACTTTTAATTCTTTACCATTTTTCAATACTAAAAAATACTCGCCATTAACTTGACTAGAAAACTTTTGAATATAGTCTTTATTAACAATGGTTGAGCGATGATTTCTAATAAAAAACTTAGGATCTAAATGCTCTTCAAGTTGTTTCATGGTTTTTCTTAAAATATGAGTGTTTTCTTTAGTTTGATCATTAGAGTGATTACATGCATGAACACACATATAATCACCCGCAGCATCTATCCATATTATATCCTTAACAGGCACTCTACTGATTTCTCCTGCATCTTTAATTGCTAATATGTCAGAGTAATGAGATAAACTAACAGGCTGATTGTTAGCAAGCTCTGCTAGAATTTGTTGGCAATCATTACCCGTCACATCACTCACTAAGCGAATAAGTTTTGATTTATGATCAGCATCAGTGCTTGATTTAAAATACAGCCTAACTTTATCTACTGTTTTGATAAGACGTTCTTCATTAGTAGGTTTTAAAATGTAATCAAGAGCGTGCACCTCAAAAGCTTTAATAGCGTATTGATCAAAAGCTGTAGAAAAAACCACCATAGGCATTTTTAAGCCTTGTTTAGCAACTTCTTCAATTACTTGGAAGCCATTTAGTCCTGGCATTTGAATATCGAGAAACATTAAGTCAACATGATAGGCTCTAATGGCTTCAACAGCTTCCCTACCATTACTGCATTGAGCAATAATATCAATATCATTAAAGTCTTGAAGGCGTAGACTTAAGCCTTTACGAGCAAGAGGCTCATCATCAACAATAATAGTGCGAAAGGTCATGGCAAAATCCTATTTGCTAATATGGTTATGTGAAGTTTTTATGCACATTAAGATAGCTCAAATGGCATTCGAATACTTACTTTAATACCAGAGGGACTATTATTGGCAACAACTAGCGAATAATCGCTTTTATAGAGTGCTTGCAACCGCTCGCGAGTATTAACTAATCCGACACCATTTTCTCGGTGTAAATTACCATCAACTATTTCAGCGCCCGGCCCATCGTCGGCAACCTCTATCATTAAGTCATTTGCAAAATGACTAACAGAAATTGTTATGCTACCGCCTTGCTCTTGTGTCGCAATAGCATGTTTAATAGCATTTTCAGCAATAGGTTGTAAGATCATACTAGGTACTAAAGCTTGCTCGCAATTTTCATTAATATTAAAACGTACTTGTAAACGCTCTTCAAAACGAACTTTCTCTATAGCTAAGTACAACTCTAGGGCTTGAATTTCACTATTCAATGTTACTTTTTTCATCGGATCTTTATCAAGAGAGTAGCGTAAAAACTCACTCAACTTTGTTACCATTCCATTGGCTGTAACATTATCTTTTAAAAGAATTAGTGTAGATATGGCATTTAAGGTATTAAACAAAAAATGTGGGTTAAGCTGATAGCGAAGCATTTTTAACTGAGCTTGATGGGCAACTGTATTTGCTTTAAGTACGTTTTGTTTTTCAATTTGCAGCATTTGATAGTATTTGCTACTAAAATACACAACACTCCAACTAAGAATGATATAAAAAGACCAAACGCTTGATTGCGTATACATCAACCAAAAATCGGGTTTATAGCCATGTTTATAAATTTCCCAATAGTTTATATTTTTGACGACTTGCCATAAAACCCCAGTAAAATAAGAAGCAAAAAGAATAACAAATGCAATTTTAACTGGAGGAAAATTCCATACACGACGGTACAGATAGCGTAGTGGCACTGTAAACAACCAACCAGCATAAGCATTAAGAAATATAATCACTACAAAAATATCGCGCAATTCATGAAGTAAAGATCCCAGATAATGCACTAGTGCAAAGCCAAGCCAACCAACTGAATGGGCAAGCCAAAAAAGGCGGTTTCTATTTTCGAGTAATTCTTTCCAGTTCACATAAAATCCTAACAAATACAAAATAATTATCTTTGTATTTTAATTATGCGCTAGTCAAAACTTAAGTACACTGTCTTTAATCGTGACTTTGCAACCGTTTGTCGCTTTTTCACCATCAATAGATGGCTAAATAAATAACTTTGCTCCTAATTTCTGACCTCCAAGTAAATGCATATGAATATGAAAGATCTCTTGACCCCCATCTTCATTACAATTAATAATCAAGCGATAGCCTTTCTCATCAATTCCCTCTTCTTTCGCTAATTTTTTAGCGACGGTAATCATTCGCCCCATCGTTAATTCATCACATTCACTAATATCATTAATGGTGGGGATATGCTTATTAGGAACAATTAAAATATGGGTACTAACCCTAGGTGCAATATCTCTAAAGGCACTTACTAATTCATCTTGATATAGCAGTGGTGTAGGAATTTCTTGTCTGATAATTTTAGAAAAAATAGTTTCTTCGGTCATAAGGTACTCAAGTGCTATAAATTTTATCGACAGTTTACGTTAATTAAATTTACGACAAAACAACTATCAGTTTTTTTATTCAAATATTTATAGAGTTCAACCACTTTTGTTGACCTTAATCAACACCAACTTAACTAAATATATGACATGCTAACCACATAGAGTACTTAACAATTCAATCAAATTATTTGTAGGTAATAATATGGACATAGATTATAGCGAGATAAACTATCTACAAGATCCCATGTGGCAAGACCTACATGCGGATTATGAACAATTTCTCCTATCAATGACTGGACCAACAGTTATTGATATTACTGGTTTAAATACTAAAAAATGCAGAGTTATTAATACGTTATTACAAGGTAATGAGCCTTCAGGTTTAATTGCATTGCACCGTTGGTTAACCACTAGAGATGAAAAAAAGCTACCACAAACCAATATACGTTTTGTGATTTGCTCTATTGAGGCGGCATCGAAAGGCCCTTTATTTTCTAAACGCTTTATTGAAAGTGGTAAAGATATCAATCGCTGTTTTGGAAAAGCAAAACAAAAACACGGTGTTGAAGAGATTACTATTGAACAAAAGCAGCAAGGTAGCTATGAAAGAGCTCAACTTATTGAACAGGCAATACGTGATGTAAATCCAGAAATGGTGATCGATCTTCATAATGCATCTAGTCCTGGTCCAACATTCTCTGTTAGCTCAGTTATTACCACAGAAACCCTCTCTCTTGCTTCATTTTTCTGTCAAACCTTAATACTGTCAGATTTAAGAATGGGTTCACTAATGGAACAACATTTCAACTGCCCTTTTATCACGATAGAATGTGGTGGCAGTCTTGACGAACAAGCTCATGAAGTAGCATATGCCGGAATTAATCACATAGCAAACTGTGAAAACATAGGCTATATACACCAAGAAAAAAATGTTGAAGTGATTTATCGCCCGCTCCGGTTACAAACAAAAAACAATGTGAATTTATCTTTCGCAGAGCATGACGAAGGCTATAGTGGTGTTACATTAAAAAACAATATTGAATATTTTAATTTTGGTGGTGCTCATCAAGATGAAATGATCGGTTGGATTGATGGCAATGGTATTGAAAACCTTCAGTTAATTGATGCAAAAGACAATAACGTTATAGATGAATATTTTTACACCCGTGAAAATCAGTTAGTGTGTCGACAAAATTTACGCATATTCAAAGCAACAACGAATAAAAAAATTGCTTTGAACGATTGCTTATTTTATGTAGTAAAAAACTGCAATAATGAAACTTAACGCGTATTTATTTTTAATATACAGCCTATACCGTTTACTATGAGTTCCTGAGTAAACGTCATCTTCGAAGTCTCTGATCGCAGATCCATTACTTTTTAAACACTGATTTCCCGATTAAGACATAACGAGGATGACGATCCTGAGCCATATTCATAGCCATGTTAATATATTACTTGAGTTTCAGCAATTGGCTCATCTGATAAGTTAATTGAGTCAATGTATTGTTTACATGCTAATTCAGCACTTTCAAGTGAGTTTGC
>Ga0209826_1000859_pt1 | contig 21744 bp, 13 predicted proteins | sample GOMGulsemesocosm_5_FD_184637 | JGI IMG/M metagenome (GOLD analysis project Ga0209826, IMG submission 184637) | Methane-oxidizing microbial communities from mesocosms in the Gulf of Mexico - GOM15C Gulf of Mexico (SPAdes) (version 2) | ecosystem: Environmental > Aquatic > Marine > Cold seeps... | reverse complement strand
CTCGACCTACGCCACCTGGTGGATTCGTCAGGCGATTACTCGCTCGATTGCCGATCAGGCGCGCACCATTCGTATTCCGGTACACATGATAGAGACCATCAACAAACTCAATCGTGTTTCACGTCAAATGCTGCAAGAGATGGGTCGTGAGCCCACCCCAGAAGAACTGGGTGAGCGCATGGAAATGCCAGAAGATAAAGTTCGCAAGGTACTGAAAATTGCCAAAGAACCTATCTCTATGGAAACTCCCATCGGCGACGATGAAGACTCACACTTGGGCGACTTTATTGAAGACGGCACCATTACTTCACCGGTTGAATCTGCGACCTCACAAGGTCTCGAAGAAGCCACCAAAGAAGTACTGGCGGGCTTAACAGCGCGTGAAGCCAAAGTATTGCGTATGCGCTTCGGCATCAACATGAACACTGACCACACCCTTGAGGAAGTGGGCAAACAGTTCGATGTTACCCGTGAGCGTATTCGTCAAATCGAAGCCAAAGCATTGCGCAAACTGCGCCATCCTTCGCGCTCTGATCATTTACGTGGCTTTATCGACGAGCAGTAATTACTAAAGGTAATTTCAGGCTAGTCATAGACAGCGGGGCGCACTATAATGCGCCCCGCTGTCGCTTTAAGTGCTTGATTTTAAAAGTACCAACTAAGCAACACCGCCTCAGACTATGCTCTCAAGCACACTAAGCTCGAAAGGATAGTTTGACGCAGGACTTTTGTTCACTGGCTAGAAGCCCCGCAGTTGAGGGAGGAAACATACATAAAGTATGTGACTGACTGAAACGAGGACGCGACGCCGCCAGAGAGCAAAAGGACAAGTCAAAGGGCCCGTAGCTCAGCTGGTTAGAGCATCCGACTCATAATCGGCAGGTCGACAGTTCAAGTCTGTCCGGGCCCACCATACAAAAATAAAAAGGCTAATCCGCGAGGGTTGGCCTTTTTGTTATTCGCCATTTATAGTCGGGCAATACGCCCTCGGTGACCAACATGAACCGTCGTAAAAAAGCTAAGCAGATATTCAAAAAAAGAGTGAAGAGAGATAAAGCCAAGTTAAAACCGGAAAATCAAAGCGGCGCAAAGCCTAAATATGTTTCCAAAGCCGATCGAGCAAAACTGGCTGAAGAACTAACAACCGCTATTCCACCTGTGACACCTGACCCATAAATCTGACAACCAGACACTCTTTGGTGTAAATCAGTGAAGGCGTTTTCAGCTCATCGCCTCTGCGCTATGACAAGCTGATAAGCAAACGTGTCATCATGGCCCACATGTTAATCCTGCTGAATTGAACCCAGACATACCCACACAAATAACATAGCGATATCTGGCAACCTCTATCGCTGAGAAGACTGTATACGCGGCAACATCCCTAACCGTCCATAGTTGTCTTCAACTCCAAGCTCTATCACAATGGCTGGAGAAACTTTGGCAACAATCAACGGCCTAACTTGGGCACGATCAACACAGAAGGATTAGATATGGCCACCAAAAAACATTATGTCGTATGGGTCGGCCAACAGCCTGGCATCTACTCCACTTGGGCAGAAGCCGAGCGTCAGGTAAAGGGCTTCCCTAAGGCCAAGTATAAATCCTTCCCCAGCCAAGCCGAGGCCGAACAAGCTTTTGCCAACAAACCTAAAGCAGCACCCACAAGATCGACAACCAGATCTTCAGCTAAACCTTCATCCAAGAAAGCAGCAACCTCTACAGCAACCGTAGACCTCTCTGCCGATATCAGCATTTTCTGTGACGGCGCCTGTGACCCCAACCCGGGTAAAGCCGGTACCGGCATCGCCATTTATCACAAAGATAAACTGGAGCATCTCTGGTACGGCTTATATAACCCCGCTGGCACCAACAATACCGCAGAGCTGTTAGGCCTTCATCACTCACTGATGTTCGCTCAGGCCGCCGTAGAGAAAGGTCAAAGCGTCACCATTTATTGTGACTCCAAATACTCAATTGATTGCGTCACCAAATGGGCTAATGGCTGGAAAGCGAAAGGCTGGAAAAAGGCCAACGGTGAAATCAAAAACCTCGATATTATTAAACCTGCTCACGCTCTGTATCTTGAGATTGCCAAGAAGATTAACGTTGCTCATGTGAAGGGGCATGCTGGTGTTGAGGGAAATGAATTAGCGGATCGCATGTCGGTGGTGGCGATTGAGCAGAGAGAAATAGATTTATGTCGCTATGAGGACACGGCCTCAATCACTGAACTGCTAGCCATGGCCCGAGGGTAGGCATCGACTGAAGAAACGTAAACAGGTTTTTACCAAAAAACTTTAAAAAGCCAAAGCCAAGCTACAGCCCGACCACAAGAAGCCTCGCTATACTTCTAAAGCTGATCGACCAAAGCCGAACAAACAGAGACAAAGACTGACGATCAATTAAATTCACACATTCACTGAATCGGTATATGAGGAAGCTGTGAATAAATTATGGCAGCCTATAGCTTGCGGGGCATTAGAAAAGCTGTGTGATTTTCAATCTAATCTATCAAAGTCTGCGTTATCACTCACTATTTTGATTCTGATAAACAGTCGCCGCCTTCTCATGCTGCAACTGACGGCGCAATAGGTATTGCTACCCCCTATCATCCAACGCTTTTTCCACACGCCTAATCACGTATTCCGTCTGTTTTCTATATGAAAATAGAAATAATGCCAGCGACCCAAATATCAGAACAATCAAAGATCCCTCATCACTCAGAGTCACATGGCAGAACCTTAAAGACAGTATTGTGCTCTCACTACCATCGAATATCATCACTTTATGTGACTCCTTTGGAATAGCAAAAAGACAATCACCAAAAAACAGCTGGATTTCTGCAACGCAGGGATCCAGCTGTTAGGAGAACTAACAATTCAAAAAAAATCGACTAAAATTGATACCTAACACTTGCCCCCCACCAGCGCGGACTTCCATAACTATTAGTAGTCATTCCAAACGGGGCCGGAGCTAGATCCACTGCCACGATTCGATATTCTTCGTCTGTTAGGTTGTTAACAAAACCTGAAATGGTCCACGCTTCGTCGTTTGTTGTATACGATACACGAGCGTTGGTAATAACGTAGCCATCTTCTTCGACATTTGGTGAATTTTTCAGCTGGAAATAGTGCTTATCCATATAATTAAAATCCGCTTGCACCGCAAATTTACCCGCTAATACCGGCCATTCATATCGAACTAAACCGTTGATATTCCACTCAGGAGTCATCGGCGCCGTACGATCTATGGAATCACCGTTCGGCAATATATAGGCATCCTCAACATTGTTATTGATATAGCCGAGACCTAGCATCACATCCAATCCGGAAATTGGTGATGCCTGTAACTCCAACTCAGCCCCACTTACCGTGGCATCTGTGTTGAAGACATATTGGGTCAAACCTTCAAGCCTAAAGGCTTGATAATCTTGATAGTCGTAGTAATAAACAGCCCCGTTAAGACGAGCCAGCCCGTCCATGAATTCAGTTTTGAACCCTAACTCATAGGCATTGAGAACCTCCTCGTCAAACTTCATTTCAGAGGTTCCGCCGTTACTTGGATCCCCATCAATTAGATCAGCCGGATCCAACGGCGCGTTAAAACCACCCGCTTTGATCCCTCGGTTGTAACTCATGTACACCAAAGTAGCATCGCTCGCACGCCAGTCCAATTCCACTTTTGCGGTAATCAAATCTTTTTTGATTTCCCCAGGGCTACTACTCCCAGGATTCAATTCGAAACCGGCGCTGTAGGCACCCGCTTTACCGTAACTAAATAGCGGCGCTCCCAACCCGAAAGGATCTGAATCAATAATTGTGGAGTCTGAGGCTGAAGAAAAAGATACAATCGACGATCTATATTCGGACGTTTTATCTTCTCTAGACCAACGCACACCAGTGATTAGAGTAAAGTCTTCAGCGAGATCGAATTCAACTTGTCCGAATAATGCATAGGATTTAGTTTCATTTTCAAAGGAATTGGCTTGGCCGCCGCCCGGTATACCGATCAGGTTCGGCGCCCATCCACCACTGTAAAACTCACCATCTATATCTAAATAATAGGCCCCAGTCACCCAGCGCAAGCCCTCATCCGTTTCACCAGATAAACGTATTTCCTGCGAGAACTGATCAAGGTCACTGCCGACTAAAAAATTGTAAAGGTCGTTAGGACTCCCATCTGAGTCTTCACTATAATCTTTTTCAAGATTCCAATAATCTGTGACTAAAGTTAAATCAAAACTCTCAAAACCCCACTGTAGATTGCTGGTTATACCTCGGGACTTAACTTTGTCAAACCCTATATAACTATACGACCCTTCGTGTACCCCATTATCGGGCTCCTGCCAAGGAGTGGTACCCGGTACACTTGCGAGATCGGGACCGTTGTGATGTTCCCCTAATCCTGTTGATGGATCAACCCTTGCTGAGCTATGTTCAAAATAACCTGTTGTCGTATCAGACTCTGCGGCACGAACGCTTATCAACCAATTGGCGTCATCGTTAATATCAAATAACAGCTGCCCCCTTAGAGACCAATCATTGCCGTTGTTCAAATCTTTACCTATGGTGTTTTTGATAAAGGGATCGTGTCTATTTTTCACAAAAGAAATTCTGCCAGTAACACTTTCAGTTATGGGGCCACCTATCGCTCCTTCAATTTTTCGTTTATTGAAGCGCCCAACACTTGCCTCAACGTACATATCAAACTCATCGGACGGTTTCTTAGTAATGTAATGGGCCAATCCGCCAGTGGCATTTCGACCAAACAAAGTACCCTGCGGTCCACGCAGGACTTCTGCACGCTCTATATCAAATAGTGAAAATCCCACACCTGAGGAAGCGCTGACATAAGCTTCATCTACGTAGACAGCAACCGGTGACTCTTGATGGTCACCGGAAAAGTCATTTTGGCCAACCCCCCTAACGCTTAGAAAAAACGACGTGGGGCCTGCTGCAATAGTGGTTACGCCTGGTGACATTGCTGTAACTTGCTGTGCATTCGTGTAGCCCAGCTCTTTAAGCTGATCACCCGAAAAAGCCGTTACCGCAATTCCAATATCTTGGACGCTTTGCGCTCTTTTTTGCGCCGTGACAACAACCTCTTCAAGAACAGCAGCATGAGAGGGAAGGCCAAGCGCGATCGCACTAGCCAACATTGTAGGCTTCAGGTATTTCATATGTATCTCCTCATTTTTTATAATGTAATTTTATTTTCTACAAAGATAACAATATAGAACGATCGTCCTATTTTTAATTAAAAACTAGTCAGAACATAATTTAGGCACTTCCCAGTCGACTCAACTCTCTTGGTTACCGGCCTTAGCCAAAAGCTTGCCGCATGTAATACATGCAGCTGTACACTGTGGACGAAAAACAACATATCGTTTAGAAACAACAATGACGTCCCTACATCCACATTAACAAATAGAAAAGAAAGATCTATATGCAGATAGAAATTCTAGCACTCATTCCTCACAACTTAAATAGTCCGCTCGGTCTATTTAACTAAATTCTCCCGACCGAAAAATGGATAATCATCTACAGTGGTGAAATGGACAACTCAGATAAATGTGGAGCCCCGCAAGCATACGGCCACTCCCCCTGAGAAACCGATTTCTGCGAGGCGTCGATCTTAAAATCCCGATCAGTCGCTGTAGATAAGAGACAATTTTTCTGTCAAAATCCCCCAAATTTGTCGATATAGGTACACGCCATGCCAAAGATTGTTGATCACGACGCTCATCGCGAAGAGCTTGCCATACGGGCGTTCCCGCTATTTTCACGATACGGCTATCATGGTTTGAGCACACGTAAAATAGCCGAAGAGCTAGGAGTTTCTAAAAGCGGGTTGTTTCATTACTTTCCATCTAAAGCCCACTTGTTCGAAGCTTGCACCTCCGTATTTATACATAGAGTTCAAAGAGAACTACAATCTTTGGGTGAGTCACTAAAAACCCCGAATACCAAGCAAAAACTGGCTGCACTACAAGGTATCTACAATCAAATTTCGAATGAGTTTGTTGATGAGTTAAATTTAATATTTAATTACACTCGAGATCTATCTCCGAATGAAATCGAGAAAGACAATTCAATGACTATGTTCAGATCGACCTATCGGGATTTTTTTGTTTCAATAGTTGGCGAAAAGTTAGCTGACGCCGTATTTAGCATGATCATGGGCCATTTGCTGTGGTGTCACTTTTCAGGAACTGAAAACGATTTTTCCGCGATAAAGCCTAAAATTTCAACTCTTCTGGAAAGCCAACGAAAAGAATAAAGTAAAACACTTACATAGAGATCTAAATTTCAAAGTCCTATGCACTACACCGAAGCTTACGCCCCTTAACATCGATGACATGCCAACCGTCAAGAACTTTCTGACAGGACAGCCTGCCATTCATCTATAGCGCTAGAATAGGACTTATGCCCTCAGCACTCGATAAATAAAGCGGCACAAGAAACGTCAAAACACCTTGAATTATACGCTACTGCCGATACTGCAGGGTTACTCAAGGAAAACGACCGCAATCTATTCACCATCAAAAATGTGCTTACCCGAAATAATCAAACGGCAATACAGCACGCTGCAATCACACGCAACAACTTACCAAATAGAATATTCAACATAATTTTTTAGCTCAGGCACATTGGAAACTGACCTTGTAGAATAGAACCAACAAGGTACTGAAAGCGGAAGTCACACAAAACGGGTGCAGCGTAGAATTCTACCAAATACATCTAAGGGGTCAAAATTCGCAAAACTATCGTACTCAAACCCCAAACTGGAAGCCCTAAATTTCGACTAAAAACCATATTAGAGTTGATACCGGTCTGACCTAATTAAGCTCATTGGAACGATTGGCTTAATCCACTTCAGATGCTCGGAAAAAGTCTTTCCTATCAATCCAATTCTTAAATAATCGAATGACGGGAACCCATCGAACTCAGACATGTGATGTATACACCGCGCACCTGAATTACCACAGGCCCCATAAAGCACTCAGCGTGTTATCTATTTTTAGAAAATTGAACGTCAATCAACCGTGAGACTTTTTACTGACTCTAGATTTTCGAGTGGTCGATATGGCTCCTCTCTCACCGCATGAGAGAATACTAATTTGATAATAAAAATTGGCGCAAGCCATTCCAACCCTACAGGGGGAACAAATATCATTTCCCCAATTAGAATGGAGATCATAACGACACCCAACGCGACTGGCCGACGAAGATAGAGCGGTAGCGCATGAACTGAAATAATGGAAATCATCATAAATGCGTACCAAAAAATCGCATACCCCCATGAAACATCAAAGCACAACGGCACTAAGAACATTTGAAAATGAATCGCAGGGAAAATGTACTTTGATTGAACCAGCTTTGCCAAGAACGATAACTCCATATCTTGATTGGAATATAAAAGGCGCTTCATTGAGCTTAATGAGTTGGTGATGACTCCACCAACCATGTCCAACAGCAAGATACCGGCAACAACAATCTGAACCCACGACCAACTCAAGGACTGCCAAGAAAGAAAGTACATTATCACTGGCGCGATGAAAGCGGCATAGTTAGCTAATAGTGACTCGGTCTTAGTTGCACCATAGCCAGTAGTAAAATTGAACTTTCCTGAGCACTCCCAGTTAATATGGGGTTTTTCCAAATTCAAGCTATTGTCTTTCACCATGATTTCCTCGTAACTCTAATTGTTTTGAAATTCTATTACCCTCACCATCTTGATGCATAGTTAGCTTTCAGGTAAATCAAGAAAACCAACACCAAAATAAAAGACCACTTGGACCATAATAATAAAACGAATTTGAACTGTCAAACACCCATCAACTGTATTGTTGACCTGTACAAGCGTGTAATTGATGCCTAAATTTGAAAAGCGCTCTTTTTCCGGCACCGCTAGTGCCGTATCATCTTCGACCATACGCAACACATGACGGCGCCCAGCAGACGTTTCAGTGAAAAGATAAGTCACTAAGAAATACCGAATTTGGCCAGAAATCAGTAAAGAACGTGAGCGAGAACTACCCTACTTAAGCAGCCAGTCTCGATAACATTTAGTATCCGCGTAGAGGTCGGGTAAAACTGGCTGAAGAACAAACGACCGCTATCCCACCAGTGACACCTGATCAATAAGCCTGACAACCAGACACTCTTTCGTATAAATCAGTGAAGGCGCTTTCAGCTCATCGCCTCTGCGCTATGACAAGCTGACAAGCAAACGTGTTATCAAGGCCCACATGTTAATCCTGCTGAATTGAATCCAGACGTACCCGCACAAATAACATAGCTATATCTGGCAACCTCTATCGCTGAGAAGACGGTATACGCTGCAACATCTCTAATTTTCCATAGTTGTCTTCAACTCCAAGCTCTATCACAATGGCTCGAGAAACTTTGGCAACAATCAACGGCCAAACTTGGGCACGAACAACACGGAAGGATTAGACATGGCCACCAAAAAATATTACGTCGTATGGGTCGGCCAACAGCCTGGCATCTACTCCACTTGGGGAGAAGCCGAGCGTCAGGTGAAGGGGTTCCCCAAAGCCCGCTACAAATCCTTTCCCAGCCAAGCAGAGGCCGAACAAGCTTTTGCCAGCAAACCTAAAGCAGCAGCCACAAGATCGACAACCAGATCTTCAGCTAAACCTTCACCCAAGAAAGCAGCAACCTCTGCATCAACCGTAGACCTCTCTGCCGATATCAGTATTTTCTGTGACGGCGCCTGTGACCCCAACCCGGGTAAAGCCGGTACCGGTATCGCCATTTATCACAAAGATAAACTCGAGCATCTCTGGTACGGCTTATACAACCCCGCTGGCACCAACAATACCGCTGAGCTGTTAGGCCTTCATCATTCACTGATGTTCGCTCAGGCCGCCGTCGAGAAAGACCAAAGCGTCACCATATATTGTGACTCCAAATACTCGATTGATTGCGTCACCAAATGGGCTAACGGCTGGAAAGCCAAAGGCTGGAAAAAGGCCAACGGAGAAATCAAAAACCTCGATATTATTAAACCCGCTCATGCACTGTATCTTGAGATTGCCAAGCAGATTAAAGTAGCCCACGTTAAAGGGCACGCTGGCGTTGAAGGTAATGAGCTAGCGGATCGCATGTCGGTGGTAGCGATTGAAAAGAGAGAAATAGATTTATGTCGCTATGAGGACTCAGCCTCAATCACTGAACTGCTAGCCATGGCCCGAGGTTAGGAATCATAGTGAATCGGTTAAAGAAGCTGCCGACAATATCGACGCCAATGAAACAGCTGAACACTCAACAGATTAAGCCTCTCACTATTGGCCATTCAGGCACCTAAAATCAAACTCTAGTGAAAACGTTAATAGACTTCTCACGACCCAACATCATCCCAAAGCGCTGAGCTACCAGAGATAAGTGCTGGGACAACATGGCTAGCAACTCCTCAGCTAGCGCCACAGAAGACACCCAATTGTTAGAGCTCCCCAAGGACCACAGACTCCGCTTTTGACACCATCAAACTATAGTCCATCCCATCTTGCCACGACTCAATTGACACCTATACTGAACAAACGCTATTCTTTTCAGGCATCGACGATACTGCTTTATTTTCGACCACCGCCGCCCCCCAATACCTTGTGCGGACGACCTAATCGTCAGAATAGATATTTTTGGGCATACATATATTTATGCCAACGTGCCTTGAGAATCAGGCAGAGCAATCCACCGAACGGAAATTGTCGTATTTTACAACTTGTAAATAGATGCCTCTGGATGGGAAAGAACATGATAATGAAGGCATCAACTTTAACGATAGCAGCTGCACTTTTGATAACAAATTCACTTTCTTCACACTGCTTCTCTTTAGGAGGCGAAACTGCCGATGCCAGTTATACCAATACTATTAGAGCGCCTGTTATGGCCACTTACTGAAACACTCCTGATTTTGATGTTCACTATAAGGCTTTTGTTATAGACGTGGCATTGAAATTCGTACGCGCGATGGACAGCTTATAATGCGAGACCCAATAATAAAAAAGTACCTGAAAACAGAAAAATGACGATACAGGATCGCGCTTATACTTCGCCAAACTGGTAGATGCCAAGCCAATAAAGTTCAACAAGGATAGGTTATTATGAAAACATCAGTTATTGCACTTTCTATCGCACTATCTTCCTTTTCTCAGGCATACGCCGGAGAAACCAATCTTTATTGGGGTGATACCCATTTGCACACAAATCTATCACCGGATGCTTTCATTAAAGGCAATACCACGGCAACACCGGATGATTCGTTTAATTTCGCAAAGGGCGCGCCGGTTATCGATGCAAACTCACGCGCAAAAATTAAAATGGACACGCCGCTGGATTTTCTCGTGGTGACCGACCATGCGGAATATGTGGGTATTCCTAAGATGCTTTGGGAGGGCGATGAACGCTTATTGAAAACAAAAGTAGGCAAACGCTTTGCCAAAATGATAAAGGACGGTAAAGGCACTCAGGTGTTTGTTGACCTTTTAGGTACAGCAAATTCGGGTAAACCCTACGAAGCTCTCAATTCAGGTGAAATCCGAAAAAGTGTTTGGTCTGATAGTGTTGCAGCAGCAGAACGACATAACGACCCAGGTAAGTTCACAGCATTCATTGGTTGGGAGTGGTCGTCAATACCCAATGGACAAAATTTGCACCGTATTGTATTCACGCCACAAGGCGGAGATGTTGCTAATAGATTTATACCCTTTAGCGCTTTTGATAGCGATATTGAAACGGACTTTTGGAATTGGTTAGATAAAACGTCGAAAGAAACCGGCGCTGATTTTGTAGCCATCCCCCATAATGGCAATATATCTAACGGCTTAATGTTCCCCTTAACGGATCGAGCCGGAAACCCCATAACAAAACAATATGCTGACCAACGTATGCGCTGGGAGCAAGTGATTGAGATGACGCAAATTAAGGGTGATTCAGAAACACACCCAGCGCTCTCCCCAGACGATGAATTTGCAGATTTTGAAACCTTTGCGCATTTACTCAAAACCGATGACAGCGCGATAGAAGACCGAGGTAAAACGCCTATAGGTTCCTATACAAGATCAGGATTAAAACGTGGATTGGAGCTTGAAAGTAAAATTGGCGTTAATCCTTTTAAATACGGCATGATTGGCGCTACCGATAGCCATTCCGGCTATTCATCGGCAGAGGAAAACAATTTTTGGGGTAAGTTTTCACAGGACTCCATTCCCGATAACAAGAAAGACGTTGACTTGCTCCCCGGCATTTACGGTTGGGACATGTCTGCTTCTGGCTTGTCTGCCGTGTGGGCGAAAGAGAATACGCGTCAATCGATAACCGACGCTTTTAAGCGTCGTGAAGTGTATGGCACTTCGGGGCCACGTATAGGCTTGCGATTCTTTGGTGGTTTTGGATTTAAATCATCAGATTCTAGTGCTAAAGACATCGCCGCTATAGGCTACAAAAGTGGTGTACCTATGGGGGGAGACCTGGCAAATGCACCAAAAGGCAAAGCACCATCATTTCTTATTCATGCCGTGAAGGATCCCAAAGATGCTAACCTCGACCGTGTACAAGTTGTCAAAGGTTGGGTAAATGCAAAGGGCAAGTCGCATGAAAAGGTATTTGATGTTGTATGGTCTGGCAATCGTAAAGTGGGAGCCAATGGTAAATTACCTGCTGTAGGAAATACTGTCGATATAAAGACGGGCTTGTATGCCAACACTATTGGCGCCAGCCAGTTGTCAGCTGTGTGGGACGACCCTGAATTCAGCGCTGACCAAAAAGCTTTTTACTACATCCGCGTACTACAGATACCCACACCACGCAATTCTACCTACGACGCTATTGCCCTGGGAGTAAACCCCAGTAAAACGGGCCATGCAGTGACGATTCAGGAACGCGCGTATAGCTCACCCATTTGGTATACACCCAATAAATAAGACTCCTGGAGAATAAATATGATGCGAAAATTACTTCTACCAGCTATTTGTATTGCTATAGCCACGAGCACTGCCAATGCAGGAGAAACCAATCTTTATTGGGGCGATACCCATGTGCATACCTCAAACTCAATGGATGCCTATTTCTTTAATAACAGAGATGGAACGCCAGCTGGGGCTTATCGCTGGGCGAAAGGCCTGCCTGTTATTAATACCTCTAACCGTACCCGTATCCAAATTGGAACACCGCTGGATTTTTTAGTTGTTTCTGATCATGCAGAATACATGACGGTTCCAAAAAGGTTGTTCACCGATAAAGATAAATCACTCAGAGAAACTGAGTTTGGTAAAAAGCTCGTTAATTTGTGGGAAGGCGAAGACCCTACAATGGCGGGCTTTGAGCTTGTAGGTACGGTCAATGACCTTAAGCCTTACGCCCCCTTTGTCACAGAAGAGGTTAGGCGGTACGGATGGGCCAAGGTTATTAAGGCCGCTGAAGAGGCCAATGAACCGGGTAAATTTACAGCATTTATTGGTTGGGAGTGGACGTCATTTCCTAACGCATCAAATTTACACCGGGTACTGTTTACACCACAGGGTGGTGATATGGCTGCCAAGTACCTTCCTTACACTGCACTCGATAGCAGTGACCCAGAGCAATTGTGGAACTGGTTAGAAAAAACAACCACTGAAATCGGAGCTGAACTAATCTCTATTCCGCACAACGGCAATGTATCAAATGGCCTGATGTTTTCGCGCAATGATTACAAAGGTAAGCCTATTGATGCACCCTATGCCAAATTGCGCGCACGGTGGGAGCCAATTTACGAAGTAACACAAATTAAAGGCGATTCTGAAACCCATCCAATTCAATCCCCCGATGATGAGTTTGCTGATTACGAGACCTATGCCCACCTTTTGGACGCTGCCGGTGTTGCATCAGGTGCCGAAATGAAAGAAGTCGTTGCCGAAGGTGATTACGCGCGACGTGCATTAAGAAACGGTTTGGAGTTTGAGGAAAAACTGGGCGTAAATCCGTTTAAGTTTGGTCTTATCGGTTCAACAGACTCGCACAGCACTTATGCTACTGGAGAGGAAGATAATTTTCAGGGAAAATTCAGCATTGATTCTACACCTGAGGCTCGTCAGCTAGCATTATTACCAGGCACAGAAAATATGTGGGCGGTTTCTGCTGCGGGCTTTGCAGGCGTTTGGGCGAAGGAGAATACTCGCCAGTTTCTTTACGAGGCATTTCAACGTAAAGAAGTTTATGCGACGACAGGCCCTCGTATAGCCGTTCGATTTTTCGGTGGATATAAATTTAAGTCTAAAGATTCAAAAGAAAAAAACATAGCAAAAGTAGGCTACAAAAAAGGTGTGCCCATGGGCGGCGACCTAACCGATGCCCCCAAAAACAAAGCACCCTCATTCCTTATTCACGCCGTTAAAGATCCCGTGGAAGGCAACCTTGACCGAATCCAAATTGTAAAAGGCTGGCTCAATGCAGATGGCACGACAGCCGAGAAAGTATACGATGTGGTTTGGTCGGGCAAGCGTAAGAAAAATGCCAAGGGTAAAGTGCCTGCGGTTGGCAATACGGTTAACTTGGAAACCGGTGCTTATACTAATAGTATTGGCACAGCTCAGTTAACTAGCGTTTGGGTTGATCCTGACTTTGACCCTAAGCAACGCGCTTTTTACTACGCGCGAGTATTACAAATTCCAACGCCTCGCTATTCCTTGTTAGACGCGATTGCGTTGCAAATAGATGTTAAGGAAACAGGACACCCGGCAACCATTCAAGAACGCGCCTATAGTTCACCGATTTGGTATACGCCCAAATAAATAAAGAGAAATAAAGAAGGAAGATATAGTGAAGCCATTTTTAAAGAAACAGTCAAAAATCAAACTGGCAGTCATGTTGTTATGCCTGCCGCTAGCATCATTTTCCTCTGAAAAAACGGGATCAACTTCAGGTGGTAAAGACTATTCACCCTATGCTGCTGACAGCTTCCCACAGGATGTTTATTTTGGCGAATTTCATTTACATACATCCTTTTCAATGGATGCCGGTATGGTCGGTAATACACTCACACCCGAAGATGCTTACCGCTTTGCCAGTGGAGAAAGGGTTGTTAGTAGTTCTGGTCAACCGGTAAAACTGGTAAGGCCGCTTGATTTTCTCATGGTGGCGGATCATGGCACAAACCTTGGAATTCCGCCCATGCTCTGGGCAGCAGATCCTGATCTATTAGCAACCGAAACTGGCAAAAAGTGGTACGACCTGGTTCAGGCGGGCAAAGGAAAGGAAGGCGTTTATTTGCCATGGCTGCAAACAACCATGCGAGGAAAAGACATGATCAAAAGCGAAAAGATCATGAAAAACGCCTGGACTCAGGAAATGGATGCCGCAGAGAAATACAATAACCCCGGTGTGTTTACCGCCATCATTGGCTATGAATGGACATCAATGCCTAATGGTGGGGACAACCTACACCGCGTAGTGGTGTTTAAAGATGGTAAGGATACGGTTGGCCAAACACTGCCCTTTACCGCTTTCGATTCTGTAGACCCTGAAGACCTATGGGAATTTATGGCAGATTACGAAAAGAAGACGGGCGGCAGTGTACTCGCCATCCCGCATAACGGTAATATGTCTAATGCTCAAATGTTTAAAACGGAACGTATGGATGGCTCACCGATAAATCAACAGTATGCAATTGATCGTATGCGTTGGGAGCCGCTTTACGAGGTCACTCAAATTAAAGGGGATGGCGAAGCGCACCCCTGGCTTTCTATCACTGATGAATTTGCAGATTATGGGACTTGGGATATTAATCCTTTTAAGGGCGATAACCGTAAGGAAAGGAATTTGAGTGCTGAGTATGCGCGAACTGCACTACAAGTTGGGCTGCAATTAGAACAAAAAATTGGCGCAAATCCCTTTAAGTTTGGCATGATTGGAAGTACTGATGCACATACAGGTCTAGTTGCAGTTGGAGAGAATAATTATATGGGAAAATTCCCTTCGTCTGAACCAAGTGCTGAACGTTTTGAAGAAGTTCTTATTCCATCCCCTATTGATAAAAAATACGACTTGATGACCTGGCAAGAGGTCGGTTCAGGTTTAACCGCCGTTTGGGCCCAAGAGAATACCCGCGATTCGCTTTTTGAAGCCATGCAGCGTAAAGAAGTTTACGCGACAACAGGTACTCGTATGCAAGTCCGTTTTTTCGCGGGTTGGGATTATAAAAAAGGCGATGCATCAAGACCTGATTTTGCAAAGCATGCTTATAACATGGGTGTGCCAATGGGAAGCGACATTACCAATGGCCCTAAAGGTAAAGCCCCTACCTTTTTAATTCAGGCGGCTAAAGATCCTGATGGTGCCAACCTTGACAGGGTTCAAGTCATTAAAGGTTGGGTAGATAAAAAGGGGGAGCGTCATGAGAAAATTTATGATGTTGCCGTGTCAGATGGCCGTAAGATTGGAAAAGATGGGCGTGCTCGTAAGGCAGTAGGTTCATCTATTAATGCCAAAGAATCGACTTATACCAATAGCATTGGTGAGCCACAATTAGTGACCTACTGGTCTGACCCTGATTTTAATGCTCAAGACAGAGCGGTCTATTATGTTCGTGTATTGGAAATTCCTACACCAACATGGCAGGCTTATGATTCGAATTTTTATGACGTTAAGATGCCGAAGGAAGTACCGATGGCGCATCAAGAGCGTGCTTACACTTCATCTATTTGGTACACACCAAGTAAATAATTTTTAGAAAAAGGAGAAAAGCTCATGAAAAAACTATTGTTAACATCGGCAGCACTACTGGCCCTAAATATTGGCACTGTTAATGCCGAAGAAACAAAAAGCTATTCTCCTTACGCGGGGAGCGAGCAGCCTCGCAATGTTTATTTTGGCGATACGCATTTACACACCACATACTCACCGGATGCGGGACTGACGGGTACTGTTAAATTAACACCGTCTGGTGCCTATAAATTTGCGCGTGGTGATGAAGTTGAGGCGGATAATGGCATGATGGCCAAATTGAACCGTCCGCTTGATTTTCTAGTGGTGACTGATCACGCTGGTTACCTGGGTTTGATCCCTAAAATACGTAGTTCTGACCCAGAGTTGCTGAAAAATAAATGGGGCAAAAAATGGCATGATCAGTATAAGTCTGGACCAGACGGTGCCTATGCAACAGCTCTGGAGGTCATCAATACCCTGGCTATAGGCGATCAAAAAATTAAAAGTGATAAAATTATGCGCTCAGCTTGGGAGGTTATTACTAAAGCGGCGGATACCTATAATGATCCTGGCAAATTCACGGCCTTCCATGGTTATGAGTGGACATCAATGCCGAATGGGGGGAATAACCTGCATCGCGTAGTTATTTTTAAAGATGATGCCAAGAAAACAAACCAGATCCTACCATTCTCCGCCTTTGATAGCGAAGACCCCGAAGATCTATGGAAATTTTTAGAGGGATATCAGAAAAAAACAGGCGGCACTGTATTGGCTATTGCACATAACGGAAACGTTTCTAACGGCCTGATGTTCTCTGATAAAGATTTTAGTGGCAAAGCTCTAACGCCATCGTATGCTAAAACGCGCGCACGCTGGGAACCAATTTATGAGATAACTCAAATGAAAGGCGATGGCGAGGCACATCCTGATCTATCACCTGACGATGAGTTTGCTGATTATGAGACCTGGGATAAAGGTAATTTGCTTGGCAACGCGCCAAAAGAAAAATCAATGCTCAAACATGAATATGGCCGTTCTGCATTAAAGCTTGGCCTTAAAATGGAAGATCAGTTAGGTATCAATCCATTTAAGGTAGGTTTTATTGGATCGACCGATGCCCACACGGGCTTGGCTAGCGCTGAAGAAGATAATCAGTGGGGCAAGATTACTTTAAAAGAACCAAGTGCACATCGTGCGGAAGCCGTTCTGATTGAATCTCCAACACCGGAATTATCGACATGGGGCTACGATCAAGCCGCCTCGGGTTATGCTGCCATCTGGGCAAAAGAAAATACGCGTGAAGCCTTGTTTGAAGCCATGCAACGCCGTGAAACTTACGCAACAACCGGGCCGCGCATGACCGTGCGCTTTTTCGGTGGATGGCAGTATGCCCGTGATGATGTACACCGTCCTAATTTTGCAGATATTGGATATGCTAAAGGTGTGCCGATGGGTGGAGATTTGAGCAACGCACCGAAAGGTAAAGCGCCAAGCTTTATTGTGCAGGCAGCAAAAGATCCTGATGGTGCCAATCTTGACCGTGTTCAGGTTGTAAAAGGCTGGTTGGATGCTGATGGTAAAACGCAAGAAAAAGTCTATGACGTTGCTCTTGCTGACGGGCGTAAGCCGGGGGCAAAGGCAGCCTCCATTGGTTCAACAGTCGATGTGGAGAACGCCACATACACAAACACAATCGGTGATCCGGAGCTTGCAACTGTGTGGACAGACCCTGATTTTGATGACTCTGAGCGCGCGTTTTACTACTTGCGCGTGATTGAAATACCAACACCACGCTGGACGGCTTTTGATAAGAAGTTCTTTAACGTGGAAATGCCAAAAAAATCTGCAATGGTAATGCAAGAACGCGCGTATACCTCACCTATTTGGTATACGCCGGAAAACTAATCTTACAATACTGGCTCTAAAGGAATCGAAGTGCCGTTTTGTAAGTGAACGAATGAAAGTAATTGGAGAACGAATGAAAGCACTTTTGAAAGAACCACTGGTCTACTTCCTATTGATCGGTGGTGTTATTTTTTCACTCTCGTCCTTTGTCGAAGAGAGTTATGAAGGCGCGCAGGAAATTGTCGTTGATCGTGCGTCGCTGCTTCGGCATATCCAGCTAAAAACCAAGGCGATAGACCAGGCGCGGCTAGAGCGCTCCTTCGACGCGATGTCGGATGCCAAGCGTCAACAATGGATAGATGCCTATGTACGAGAAGAAGCTCTATACCGTGAAGGGAGTGCCTTAGGCTTAGGGGAAGATGATCCTCTTATCAGGGGCAGAGTAATTCAAAAACTTGAGTTTATTACGCAGCAATACAGCGAGACTGTGCTTAAGGTCTCTGACATTCAACTTGAAGCTTATTTCGATACCCACAAAGAAGATTACTATATTAAGCCATTCATTACCTTTACCCATGTATTTTTTGATCGTGAGTCGCACGGGGATGACATCGCTCACGCGCTGGCAGTGGAGAAACTAAAGTCCTTCAATGAAAACAACATACCTTTTTCTGAGGGTATTCAGCATGGCGACCGTTTTCCTTTTCATGTGAACTATGTTGAGCGCACCCCTGATTTCATTACATCTCACTTTGGCAGCACCATATCGGAAGCAGTTTTTGATTTTTCAATTACAGAAGAAACATGGCGCGGCCCATATGTCTCTGCTTATGGCAGCCATGTGATTTTGGTCAGTCGACTTGAGCCGGGGCGTGCCCCAGAGTTGACCGAAGTGCTTTCACAGGTTTACCAGGACGCGCAACGTGAACAAGTCAGTCAGGGATTGAAGATGGCCTACCAGGCTATTATCGATACCTATACGGTTAAACACAGTGATGACTTGAAAACCACAGTACAAGACTCTAAATTGACCATGGCGGATGTTCAATGAAACATTTCGTAGCCTGCCTGTTTATTATTTTTTTGGCCTGTGTGCCTGCCACCGCGGATGAATACAGTTCGGCCTACCTTGAATTCCAACAAACAGGTGATAGTGATTTTAATGTACTTTGGAAAGTACCTTCAAACATAACGGGAAACCGTGAAAAACTGCGCGTCCAGTTTCCTAGTGACACGACAGTTTCCAATACACGCAGTGTTGTGATTGGCGGCGTATTTACAGAACGCTCAAGTATCAACCGGCTAGGGGGGCTGGCGGGCGCAAGCATTGAAGTTACGGGTTTAGGTGAAGTAGCCAGTGATGTACTAGTGCGCATTGAACGCCTTGATGGTAGCTCAGAAACGGCCAGGCTACAATCGTCGTCAAGCTCATTTGTGGTGGCGGGTACGCCGCAATTTCTGGACGTTGTGAAGACCTACCTCACTTTCGGTATTGAGCATATTCTTACGGGTTTTGATCATTTGTTATTTGTGGCCTGCTTGATCTTCATAGCTGGGATACAGTGGCGGTCGCTATTGCTCACCATCACCGGTTTTACAGCCGCGCACTCGGTCACCTTAACGCTGGCGGCATTAGAGTGGGTGCGACTGCCAATGCCCGCCATCGAAGCAACGATTGCCTTATCAATCGCATTTCTCGCAAGAGAGATTATATTGGAGCGACGAGACACTCTAACTTGGCGCTATCCAGCAGTGGTTTCTGCTACCTTTGGCCTACTGCACGGCTTTGGCTTTGCGTCCGCACTCAGTGAGATAGGACTGCCAAAAGGAGAGCTGGTAGCAGCATTGCTAACATTTAATATCGGCGTAGAAATCGGCCAGATTGTTTTTGTTGGTTGCTTAATTCTACTTGCTACCTTAGCTGGCCAATGCCTTAAGTATTTTGGAATAGCGTCGGATAAACCGCCTCGTTTCATGGAAAAGCCAGTAGCTTTAGGGGTGGGCTGTATCGCAATGTTTTGGACCCTTGAGCGTATTTCAGGCGCGTTGATTTGAGAGGTTATTTTTGCTCTTACTTATTCTCGCACTCGCAGGCCAAACCGAAACCGGCCAAGAATCATAAGCAGCCGCGCCACATCAAATAACCAATACAAACGACAGATCAAGGAAACCGACGACCATGACAAAGAGACTGTTTTTAGCCAGCCTACTGTGGCTAGCGACCACACTCCCAACAATAGCTTATGCGGATGACTGGGATTTCGAACTAGAGCCCTACGCCATGCTTACCTCAATCGAAGGTGATGCGAGCATAGGTCGCGTGGATGGCGCGGAAGTCGATGTGGATACGGACGAAATACTGGAAGTGCTGCATATGGGTGCCATGTTTCACTTCGAAGCTCATCACGATAGCGGCTGGGGTCTAGCGCTCGATTATGGCTTTATGGACCTACGCGATGATATTTCTGGGCCTCGCGGCGGTATAACGGACTTAAAAGTTCGCCAAGCCGTACTGATGGCAGAAGTCATGAAGCGACAAACCATAGGCGAATCTACGCTGGACTACATCGTGGGTGTACGCTGGTGGGATAACGACATTGAAGTAGATGTTGACGTGGCAGCGTTACCGGGGAGCATTAAAGGTGAAATAAAGGAAGATTGGGTAGATGCTTACGTTGGCGCTCGTTGGCAAGTACCGATCAACCAGCAATGGACATTTGTGCTGCGCGGTGACGTTGGCGGTTTTGGTTTAGAAGCTGATTTTACCTCGTTGGTGCTGGTCGGTGCCAAATATAGTATCAATAAAACGATGCAAGTTGACTTGATGTACAAAGGTTTATGGGTAGATTACGAAGACGGGAGCCAGGGAGAGAGGGGCTACTTTAGTTACGACACTTTAACCCACGGGCCGGTCGTTGGGTTTATTTACAAATTTTGATTCGTCAAAATGATGATGGTATGGAGTGATGAGTCTTGTTGAGACTCTGCTCACTAGAAACATTCGGCTCACAATCGACAGTTCAAGCTTGTCCGGGCCCACCATACAAAAATAGAAAGACCTATCCGCGAGGGTTGGCCTTTTTGTTGTTCGCCATTTATAGTCGGGCAATCTGCCCCGGTGACCAACATGAGCCGTCGTGAAAAAGCCAAACAAACATTCAACAAGAAACTGAAGAGAGCTAAGGCAAAGCTGCAGCCAGAAAAGCGCAAAGCCTAAATACGTTTCCAAAGCGGATCGTGCAAAACTGGCTGAAGAACAAAAACCGCTATCCCACCTGCCCCATAAACCTGACAACCAGACACTCTTTCGTGTAAATCAATGAAGGCGTTTTTACGTCATCGCCTCTGCGCTACGACAAGCTGACAAGCAAACGTGTCATGGCAATAAAGAGCAAGATCAAAAGCACAACAGCCCCGAGCATAAAACTCCGCAATCGCCACGGCACATAGTTCGAACTTGTGTGCACCCAAGCGTGGACATATCGGCTGGCAACGTACACCACCGCCAAACCTAAAACGATCAGATCAACCGCATTGAGCAAACAAAAAACAATGGCCAACACATAAAACAGGATCGGCGTTTCAAACTGATTTCGGATATTGTTTGAGACCTTTAAGACAGCGTCTGGCCAAGCATCATAATGTAACGCCGCCTTGTGCCTATCGACTCCTCCCTCTGCACTCGCTTTCGACTTTTCCACACCCAAGCGGATAAAGAGTAGCAAGGTCAATAAAATCTGCATCAAAACTGGAACCAAAATTACCGTCGTACTCATAGCTAAAACCTCAAAAGATAGAAACCACAACCTTCGCAATACAATCAGTTAACGTCACTCGAAAACGTCAAGAACTGCACCGCTGATCGTTGCGCAAAAAGTCGTTCAAAAGACAAACCATAAACACCGTAAACGCCACACCAAAACCCACGACTCCGATATTGATCCCTAACACTGTTTTTTCGCTGCCATCCAAATATTTCATCGAGCCGCCGTATAGATCTTGTAGCGAAAATGCGAGCAGAAATGATCCCGTCACGATCATACCCAGCAGGGCCGCAGCTTGAGTTTCGCGCCTTATCCAGACCAGCCATAAACACATCAGTGCCAATGTGGAATTCGTCATCAACTGCCACACCTCGTGAATCAGTGCGTGCGGTGTCCAATCGCTATTAAATACGTGGCTCTCGTTAATTTCT
>Ga0209826_1000858_pt1 | contig 21782 bp, 16 predicted proteins | sample GOMGulsemesocosm_5_FD_184637 | JGI IMG/M metagenome (GOLD analysis project Ga0209826, IMG submission 184637) | Methane-oxidizing microbial communities from mesocosms in the Gulf of Mexico - GOM15C Gulf of Mexico (SPAdes) (version 2) | ecosystem: Environmental > Aquatic > Marine > Cold seeps... | reverse complement strand
GTGTTTTAAATAGTGAAGCCATGATAATAAACGGGATAGTAAGGTCGATTATCCGCAGTATTTTACTGATTACCTTTCCCTAGCTTTTATAGTGTTCAATTTAACTATGCCACTACAACACAGCGTTGGGGCGGTATTCTGTAAATAATTAATTTAACTATGAAGCTATTAGTGCCATAATCAAAAATATGTTAATAATAAAAGTTATCTAATGTCAGATATTCTGGTGACTTGGGTAGGCAAGGCAGATTTAGACGGTCGCTTAGCGGATGTCGTAACGGGTCCTCTTGCAAATATTTTACGATTTCAGCCTTTTCAACACGTCTATTTGCTACACAATCAGAATTTAGACCTGGTTCAATCTTATGTATTGAGACTAGAGGAGGAATTTGTAGCACGTTTTAACGTTATTCCAGCTGACCTTGCATCGCCAATACATTTTGCAGACATTTACAAATCTTTAGACTCTACTCTTACTAAAGCAGTTTCTGAGCACCCGGGCGCCCAATTATATATTCAGTTAACGTCAGGTACTCCGGCCATGACTTCAGTTTCCATTCTAACTGGCAAAACGAAATACCAAGTTAAATTTTTACAGTCTTCTCTTGAGCAAGGGGTGCAGGTTGTAGACATACCTTTTGATATAGCGGCTGATTTTTTACCATCAGTTTCAGGCGCGATTGATAATAAGCTATCAACTTTGATTGCTAAAGAAGTACCGACAACTGCTGAGTTTGATTACATTATTACACAAGACCCCAAGATGATGCGCCTTAAAGAACGTGCGGCAATACTTGCGTTAAGAGAGGTTCCAGTGCTTATTCACGGCGAAACGGGTACTGGCAAAGAACTATTTGCTCGCGCAATTCACAACAGTAGCGATAGGGCAGAAAAAACATTTTTACCTGTAAATTGCGGTGCGATTCCCGCTGAATTAATTGACAGTACATTATTTGGTTATATTAAAGGTGCCTTCACAGGAGCCTCATCCAACAACCAAGGTGTTTTCGATAAAGCTGATGGTGGCACACTATTTTTAGATGAATTTGGTGAGCTACCTTTGGATGCCCAAGTGCGTCTATTACGAGTATTACAAGATGGGACCTATATTCCAGTAGGGTCTGCACAAGAAAAAATAACGGATGTGCGCATTATCGTTGCTACCAATAAAAACCTCGTCGATGAGATTGCTGAAGGGCGATTCCGCGAAGATTTATTCTATAGGGTAGCCATTGGAATTATAAATCTTCCTCCTGTCAGGGAGAGAAAGGGTGATAAGTGGTTGCTCGCTGAATACCTGCTGAAACAAATCAATCTAGATGCTGTAAATCAGCCAGGGTATAAAGATAAGAAATTTTCTGCTGGGGCAAAAAAACTTATCTTAAGTAGTGATTGGCCAGGTAATGTCCGAGAACTTCATGCGACGATATTAAGGGCGTCTCTTTGGGGGGCGGAAAATAAGATCAGTGAAAGTGACATCAAAGAAGCCATGCTAGTGACGCCACAGAAGGTGGCACAAATATTAGATCGGGATATCGATCAAGGTATTAATATTAATGATGTTCTCAAAGAGGTTAGTGTGCATTATATTCAGCGTGCTATGACGGTATCTGGTGGTAGCAAGACGCGAGCAGCGAAGCTATTGAAATTAAAAAACTATCAAACACTGAATAATTGGATGGAAAAATATAAGATAAAATAAGACTTGGCATGTTACCTGCAATGGTGGAATTAGAATTCACCATTTGTGAGAAAGCCATGAGAGAAGTTACAGTAGATAAAATGATGAGTAATATTTGTGAGGCATCTAATGATGTTGATTTTCATCTGTCGAAACATGCTCAATTAAGAATGTCACAACGTTCTATCGATTTAGAGCAGATACAAAAAGTGCTGAACTATGGCAGGATGATTCATAGTAGAAGGGCGCGATTTTATGTTGTTGGTAAAAAGGATACTAAAAGACTATCAAAGAATGGAGTTAATACCCAGGGGCTTGAGAACATGCAGGTACTCGTTGAGGAAAAAACCAATACTATAGTTACCGTTTATAGAAATAAGAATTTTCGGCATATTCGCCCAGTGCTTCGCTGTGAAAGACACCTGCACAACTCATAGTAGAGGAGAAATAAGATGGGATTTGCTAAATACCAAGAAGATATTGTCAGTAGATACGTAAACGATAACCGATATCAGCAGAAAGTTCAGACTAGACCAGTACAAAAAAAGATTAAAAAAACTAACCCAGTTGCTAAGAAGGAAAAATCCATGACACTAAAACAATTTGCTGTACAAAAGGCACGGCCCTTACCAGTTATTATCCTGGCTGACACCAGTGGTAGCATGTCTGTAGATGGAAAAATTGATGCATTGAATGCATCAATCAAAGACATGGTTTCGACCTTTAGTGAAGAAGGGCGTCTTCAGGCTGAAATTCAGTTGGTATTGATTACTTTTGGTGGTTCGAAAGCCGAAATCCACTTACCGTTAATTCCTGCACACGAAGTAAATGATTTTAAACCGATGGTGGCTAGTGGCCCGACGCCAATGGGCGGCGCTTTTGAACTCGCTACTGAGATACTTATGGATCATGAACTCATACCTTCCCGTGCTTACCGGCCTGCCTTAGTGCTTCTCTCAGATGGGCAGCCTACAGATGATTGGAATAAGGGGTTTGACAAGCTACGAAATTCAGATCGCGCACAAAAAGCGATGCGTTTTGCAATGGCCATTGGGAGTGATGCCGATGAAACGATGCTCAACGAGTTTGTGAATGATGATGAAGCGCCTGTTTTTAAAGCGCATCAAGCACGTGATATCCACCGGTTCTTTAAAGCCGTAACCATGAGTGTGACTACACGGTCCCGTAGTCAGTCTCCAAATGATATTCCAACTATTGATTTTGATGAAATTAATGATGATGAGTTAGATTTGGACTTTTAATGAGCCAATGGTTGCTTGCTGGGTCCTCTGTGATTGGGCCTGGCCATTATTTTGATGGCACGCCAAATCAGGATGCCTTTTTAACTAGGAAATCAAGTCGCGGTTTTTTACTAGTGGTCTGTGATGGGATGGGCTCAAAATGCCTGTCACACATAGGCTCAGTTATGGCATGTCGTGCCGTGCGAGATATAATTTCCAAAGAGTGTTTTTCTATCGACAGTAGATCATTGATAGAGTCGATATATAGGCGTTGGTTGCAGTTAGTTGGTGGCAGGGCAGTCACCGAGGCGGTTACAACTTGTTTGTTTTGCTGGTGTGATGACAACGGAAATGCAAGGAGCTTTCAGTTGGGTGATGGACTGATCTTGGCAAAAAAATTACCGTTGCCTGACCCTACTTCTGACTTTGGAAATGTGACAACTGGTTTAGGTGCTTCAAAGAAGTATTCTGATTGGTTCATTAATGAATTCACTTTAGAGATTGGAGATGGCGTTGCATTGATGACAGATGGCATCAGTGAGGATTTGCACCAAGGCAGTGAACAACAGCTTTTAAGTGCACTTACTTCTAACCTACAAAACAAGAACCCACGAAGAATCAAAAAGTACCTGACAAAAGAATTGATGGCTTGGCCGACACCAAATCATCTTGATGACAAGACTATAGCTATAGCTATTAATCGATGAGAGTACACCAATAATTATGACTGAAGTCGTTAGCAAACAGAAAAAACGTGAAGTAATCGATGAGCGAGGCAATGCTTATTTGCTTAAGGGTAAAGTCGGTGAAGGTGGTCAAGGCATGGTTTGCCTCACCAACCATGAGAATACGCTCGTTAAAATTTGTAGGCGAGCAAAGGTCGACAGAGAACAATGGATGGAGCATATTCGATGGTTGATGCGCCAAGATTTGGATAACCTGAATATTGCCCGGCCTGTGGCCCGGATTGTCAAACCTCAGCCAGGGTATGTAATGGAGCTGATGGATGGCCTAATATCGCTGCAGTCATTAGTCGAGGAGACTGAGGTTGCATTACAAGAGCAGAACACTCAGGCCTATTTGGATCAAGGAGGGATAAGACGACGACTACAATTATTGGCGAAGCTTGCTCGTATATTGGCTAACTTACATGGGCGTGGAATGGCATTTGGTGATCTTTCACCGTCTAATATTTATGTATCCGCAGATTCTCAATATAGTGAGGTTTGGCTGATTGATTGCGACAATATCAGTGTAAACCAGCGTAATAGTTATGATGCGGCGGCGGACTTCATCGGTAAAGCGGGTAGTGTGTATACACCGTTTTATGGTGCGCCAGAGGTTATACGTGGTGAGGCGATGATTAGTGCACTGACAGATAGTTGGAGCTTCTCAGTAATAGCTTTTCGACTATTGACGGCGCTACATCCACTCATTGGTGACATGGTGAGCGATGGAGAGCCTTCACTTGAAGATGATGCCTTGTCAGGCAAACTACCTTGGGTTGATCACCCTGAAGACAGATCTAATGAAGCTACATCTGGCCTGCCCAGAGACTTAGTTTTACTTAAACAGCTAAAGGCGTTATTTGAAAAAAGCTTCAATGCTGGGAAGGATGAGCCAGAGCAAAGACCTAGTTTAAGTGAGTGGGCAGAAAAGTTTGAACATGCTTGCCAGTGGCTAGTGGACTGCGATGCTTGTGGAAGTAGTTATTATTATCATAAGCCTGTAGAAGGAAAACTGTTGTGTAGTTTCTGTGACTCTCCGGCAAAGCCTGGTTCTTTGCTTTTTTTGAGGCATTATATCTATGATGAATCAATTCTTGAAGTTGAAGGAGCGCAGCGTTCTGATTGTCTGGTTGATACGCGTTTTCGTCAAGTCCTAAGAAAGGCATCGACTGTAGAAGTAAAAACTTCTCCACCAGGGAGTAGTTTCTACGAGAAGGCTAGACCTTTGTATCAGGTAACTTTATCCGATGATGGAGTAAACATTACGCCTACTGGTTCTACCGCTCTTAAAATTGGAGTAGGAAAATCTATGGCCAAGGCGTTTAATAAACCCTTTAAGTTAGCCAATAGCGAACGGCGAGGTAAGAATGTTTTTGTAATGGTTGGAGAAGACTCACAGTCGCATGATGTCTGTATTTTCAAATGGTAGAGTAAATTATGAAACTTGATGATTTAGCAACATTTTTCGATGACCCCATACGGACGTTAACTACGAATGAAGGTCTGGATGCTTTACTTGTTGGCGGTGAAGTTTATTTACACCCTTTTCTGCAGGATAAATATTTACTATTAAAGCAAGGAGAGAATAATGTAAGTTTTGATTTGACCGCAGCTGATATGTGGGTAACGTCTTCTGATGACTGGTTATGGGTGCTACGTTCAGTTAAAGGAAAGACGATTAGATTGCAAGCCTTAAAAACCATGCCTGTAATTGAGACATTTTCTGGAAAGTTTAACGTTGCTGTTGATGAAAAAATACGAGATGAGGTGGCACGGAAGGCTGGTTTTAATAATCCTTCTATTGAGGGTGCCGCTCTTTGGTTAAATGAAGAATTTGTTCTTCGTGAAGGAGATGGGTCTCGAATCTTGCAAGCCCGATACCACGGTCAGGACAATCAACAGACCATTAACCTGTTAGGGCGAAATTTTTTATTGGTTTTAGAGGCGACAGCTAATGGCGCGCTTTGGGTGAGGCGTTTATCCCCAGTGTCTAGAAATAGAGACTTTTCTATCGCTATCATTGATAGTGGGATAGATTTTGTGGATGCGACTATAGCTGCCCAGTTAGCAAACCCAGAAGAAGTGGAGAAGTTAAAGGCGCTTAGACGCGACCATAGTAGCTATATAGCATTATGGGAAGAATATGACCGTATTGCTGACAGAAGAGCAAAGGACGACGCTAGGAAAACTGGCTATATAAGTTATGTAAAGCATGAGCAAGAAAATACAGTAGACGGAGTTGAATGGCGATTCTATTTCAAAAAAGATCATGCTGAGAAAGTGGATGCTTTTTATAAGGCAATAAAATCGAGCGATGGAATTAAGTTGGAATTAGATAAGGAATTGCCTGGATGGTTGACTAACCAGAGTTCCATAGAGAGTAATAACTTGTCGCAAAATGAGCGACGCCTAACAGCTACTCTGGTGAAAAAAACACCTAGCTACTTGGTGTTGAGTTTAGATAGGGGAATTAAACCGTCATCAACAGGGTTTCTCTACACTTCGCTGGCAGGTACTGAAACTTCATCAAAACGCCGTCGAGAAGCTAGGGATAATATTAATTCTCAAAAGAATGCAATGCCTCAGTTATGCCACCTAATTGAGGGTTTACCAGTCAAGGCACCTCGTTACAGGTACATTAAACCAATGAGCTCTTCTGCCAAAGAAAGTTTTAGTGGCGAACCTACGGAAAAACAGATTGATGCTCTAGATCTTGCTCTCAATACGCCAGACATCGCTTTAATTCTAGGTCCTCCAGGGACAGGAAAGACTCAAATTATATCTGCGCTACAACGGCGTCTAGCGGATGAGGCGGGTAAGGTACGAATGGATATTACCCGTGAAGTTTTGGTGTCTAGTTTCCAGCACGATGCTGTAGACAACGTTGTTGCTCGCTCTGAAGTGTTTGGATTACCAGCCATAAGAGTGGGTAGACGAGAGAGGAGTGCAGCAATTTTACAACAGTGGATTAATAAGCAGCGATCAGCAGTGACTGAAGTACTTGAGAATGAGGAAGATGAAAATGAGTGTTTTCAGCTGATTGAATTAATTAGAAAGGATGTTGCTATTCTTTTGTATGGTGGGCCAGCTGAAGAAGAGTTTTATCGAAGAATTTCTGATTTAGCTTCGTCATTGGAGAAGCTGGGTGATCAACATGATGTTGTCATCTCCTCATCTCTTAAAGCTAAGCTGGGAATAGCTTCTCAAAGAGTGACAAAGAAAGCCGGTTCCAATGTATTAAGCGTAGATAAGGAACTCCTGCGCTGTGTCAGGGCTTTGCGTGTTGACCCAATTTCATTTGAGGATGATGGCGTAGATTGTGCTTTTGCATGCCTTTGCGCGTTAGAGCGCTCGAAGGTGCCACTGACAATGAGTGATGCCTCACTTTTGCAATCAATGTCTGAGTACTACGAGCAACCTCCATTAGCTTCTTTGGGGCTACTGGCTGATTTAAAAGCTCGCATAATTGAGCGATTGTTGCCGGATTATAGACCGATGCCTCTGCGGACAAAATTGGATGCAGAACTTGAAATGACTCTGAAAGATATTACAACTGAACTGACGGGCCAATTAGCAACTAGCGCTGCAGGTATTCCCGATATATTAAGAGAATACGCTCAAACACTTTCTTATCAAAAAGGTAGAGTTAAAAAAACAGTTGAAGATTATACGACAACGCTTGGTGCTACCTGTCAGGGCGCTGTCTCAACTGAAATGCTCAATACACTTTCTGCAATGGGTCAGGAAAATATAAGTTTTGATACGGTTATTGTGGACGAAGCGGCTAGGGCGAATCCATTAGACCTGTTTATTCCTATGTCATTAGGGCGACGTAGGATAGTGCTAGTTGGAGATCATTATCAATTACCTCAAATATTAGAGCCCGATATAGAAGGAGAAATGCGCGAGTCGGGTGTTCTGACTGAAACTTTTGATGAGTCATTAAAAGAAAGTTTATTTGAAAGGCTCTATGTTCAATTAAAAGAACGGGAGAAAAATGATGGCATACGACGAACCGTGATGCTTGATACACAATTTCGAATGCATCCTGAAATTGGTCGTTTTGTCAGTGAGAATTTTTATGAAAATAATGGTGAGCCACCTGTGAAGTCAGGCTTGGGCGAGTCGCATTTCACTATGACGCTGGCAGGCTATGATGATGCCATTATGCATTGGGTTGATGTTCCTATTACTCAGGGTGCTGAAAAGAGGTCGGGTAGTAGCTGGGTTCGGCATGTAGAGGCTGATCGAGTAGCTGAAATAGCTGCAAAGATTGTTCATGAAAATGAAAATATCAGTGTTGGTGTGATTACATTTTATGCTCATCAACGAGAGGCAATTTTTTCGTCATTGGAGAGTAAAAATATCTGTCGACGTGGTGAAGATGGTTGGGAGTATGAGCCGGCCTATATCAGTACACACGATGGAGAAGAACGTATTAGGGTAGGGTCAGTTGATGCTTTTCAGGGCAAAGAATTTGATGTGGTTATTTTATCTATGACACGCAGCAACAAACTCACCTGTACAACCGAACAGCAATTGAACAGAAAATATGGTTTTCTTAGGTTGCAGAACCGCCTTAACGTGGCTTTTAGTCGTGCAAAAAAACGCTTGATTGCTGTTGGTGATAGAAAAATGTTCAGTGGTGAAGAGGCGAAAGCCGCACTTCCTTCAGTCCATCAGTATGCTGTTTCACTATGTGGGGACAGTAAATGAGGAGTCATAAAGCTTTAGAGTCAGTTGAGTATATAAAACCGTTTTCGCGGAATTTTTATTATACGAAACCTCAAGACCTTTGGTGGCCTTTTTGGGCGTGGCGAATTATTGCGCCAGATGAAGCAGATGAAACTGATATTTTTCAGGAGTTGATTCTTCGTTTAATAAAAGCGGGCGCGCAAGAGATAGACGCGCTTGAAAAATATAGTTGCTTGCATAGAGAGTTTGTTGTTCATCTGATAGCGATTCTTGGTGAGAAAGAATTGTTGCAGGGTTGGGAGTTAACGGAGCAGGGTGAAAAGGCTGTAGTTGATGGTTATCAACGTAGCGATAAATTGAGTACATATTATTTACTGCAAGATGCTGAAAGTGGAAAACTAGTGCCACGAGTATTTCCTTCTCTGAGTTACATCAATAATGTAACCGTTAATGAAAACAAGGTGTCTTACCTTCGGAGTCGTAGCAGTGGTAAAAGCATCAGACCTTATATACTCAGGACTTCCAGAAGCACACCGGTACGGCCTTCCGTCGACGAGGTTTATGATGCAATTAGGAGTCATCGCTTAGACCGAAACCGCCTAAGTCAGGCAGGTTTGGATAGCGATGCCATGTCTCTTTATGAAGATCAAATTGAATTGTTGGATGATGATCCATTTCCAGTGTACATGCATCTACAGCTATTTACAGAATTAGGCGGTGAGAGACCCTGGTACATTTCAGATCCCACGAACCTGCTGCCATCGTTAGATATGTTGAGTCGGGTAGCGGACAAGCGTTTGGAAACAGATAAATTCTTTGCTGAGCGCGTTGGTGAAATATTAGGTGTTGCGATCGATAAAGAAGCAAATGCTTATGATGATGTAAATGTGAAGATTGATGAAAAAATTAAGGCTCAATTAATTATGAATTACGCCTGGGTTTCACGTAAACCGCAAGTGGAAAAGTATGTGTTGATGATGTTAAAAGATAAACAGGTGTTAGAGAGTGCGTCTGATAAGAGGGACTGGATGCGGGAAAGCCTGGTGAGTTCGATGCAAAAAGTGTGTGAGTCTATTGTTAAAATGCTTTCACCTCCTGATGAGAACAATGAAGAATGGGGCAAGGTTGAAATTGAACCTGAGTCTAGGAATCGTCGCCAGATAAAAGCGATTTATCTACAGTGCTATGCTGTTGATGACCAACTAGCCTTTAATTTTAGCAAAATACGTAGTGGACAAATAAGAGCTGCTATGCAAACAGGAAATCAATCCTTGCGCCAGCTACTAGCGGCGATGGTTTTAACAATTCCTCAAATAGTTACGGAAATAGAAAGAGGCATCCCAAACTGGCTTAATCAGGCTATATCACTGGGTGAAAGTAGAAATAAAGCTGAACATGCTAATGATCATATAATTGATGAACAAATAGTCGCAGCTCATATGAAATTTATTGAAAATTTACTTAAATTTATTGAAGGAAGTGTAGCTAATGGCTAAACGTAAAAGAAATCGAAATCAACCAATTCCTAGTAACCCCGGCCAAACGGGCGCTTCTAATTCAGCTGGCGATGTGAAAAGTGATCTGGAGTCTAACATTGCAGCTATAGATAATATAGTCAACAGTACGGATAGTGACGCAGTCGGTGGTCTTGGTGCTGTAATAGTTCAGGCAGCGGAATCTGCTAAGTCAGTGGGTGAGAAAGAAAGAAAAGAAGCCACTGCTAAATTGGATGAAAACTTACATGATTTGATACGCGAACTTAAGGCGGGGATCTCAATGTATGAAAAGGAGCGTACCGAATATCAGGCGAAAGTTAATAACCTCAATCAACGGGAAGACCAGGTTAAGTCTGATCGAAGTGAGCTGGATGTTCTTAAAAAAGAGCTAACGAACGATAAGGAAAAAATATCGTCTGTACAAAAAACCTTTTTTGAAAAGCAATCAAAACTAGCAGATGATGAACGTGACCTAGAAGAAAGGCAACTTGACGCAGAGGCAGGTTTCTCTATAAAAAATAAAGAAATGCTTGAGAAATTTCTTCAGGACAAGGAGGTTGAAGCCGACTCCTTTGAAAAGAAAAAAATAGCTTTAGTGGCAGATATACAAAAGCTTGAGGAAGAAAAAACTAATCTAAAGGCTAGTATAGAGTCAAGTTCTAAGGATATTAAGGCTGAAATAGAGAGCCAAAAAGAAGAACTGGTTACGAGAGAATCTTCAATTGAGGATGAGAAATTGTCCTTACAACGGTCGCAGAAAAAAATAGATAGGCAAAAAAAAATGCTGGATTGTTATCGAGAAAGTGACCGTGACGATATAAGAAATGAGTTTTTGGCTGAATTGAACCGTGCTGAAGACAATGAAAAAGAGCTACAGAATCAGTTACAGATATATAGAGAATCCGAAGAAAAATACCGAAGTAAGCTGGCCAATTTCTCCAAATGGAAAGAAAAAACTGGTGACGATAACCCTGAGGTGTTATTCAAAAGAATTGATGCCCTCAAAACCCGTAATGATGAATTACAAGGAGAGCTTGATTTAAAGCCTTCTGCGGATATTGAGGAAAAGAATAAGCAGTTAAGGAAGGAAAATCAGGATCTTGTTCAGGATGCTGATAACAAGACTGCAGAGTTGAATAAGGTAACAACTCAGTTGCGTCAAAATAGAGTGGCAGTAATTGATAAGGAGGGCTTGAGCAAAGAAAACCTTATATTGAATAAACAGAATGATTTGTTGGATGGAAGAATAGAATCCCTACGTGAGGAAGTAGATGATTTACTTTCTAAGCAACAAAGTAAAACGGCTTTTCCTGCTTTAACCGCTATGGACAAAAGCGATAAACATAATCGTGCAGCAACTACTGAAGAAGTTGGAAGCTTGGTTGGTTTTGTTTCAGATATGCAGCAGCGTATTGCATGGGATCCGGACACCAAAAAAGAATTGTTTTTCCAAGAGAATGACATCCGTCTCTTTATAGCTGGTCTTTCGATGAGCAGATTGCATATTTTGCAAGGCATCAGTGGTACAGGTAAAACCAGTTTGGCTTTGGCGTTTGCCCGGGCAGTAGGTGGTGGCAGCATAACTGTGCCTGTTCAGGCTGGCTGGCGTGATAAAGACGATCTAATCGGCCACTATAATTCTTTCGAAAAGCAATTTTATGAGCGCCCTTGTTTGCAAGGTATCTATGAAGCTCAAACGCCATTCTATGAAGACCGGCCTTATATTATTCTTTTAGATGAAATGAACCTTTCTCGACCAGAACAGTATTTTGCCGAGTTTTTGTCTGCACTTGAACTCGATTTTAAAGATCAACAATTAACACTTATGACTGCCTCTCATGCAGCGGCCCCCCAACGCTTTACTGACGGACGTTTACTGCAGATACCCAAAAATGTTTGGTTTATTGGGACAGCTAACCATGATGAAACAACTTTTGTGTTTGCAGATAAGACCTATGACCGTGCGCATGTTATGGAATTGCCAAGAAGTGACCATCAGTTTGATATTGATAAAACTGTGGTTGACACTAGCTATAGTTACTCGTCACTTACTGCTGCATTTGATAAAGCTGAGTCAAGATATGGGTCTGAAGTTGATGAGATTCTTGAAACGTTGAATATTTCAGACGTTGTTACGTCATTGGCTGATAAATTGGGTGTGGGTTGGGGAAATCGATTAGAGCGACAGGCTAAGCGCTTTATCTCTACGATGATGGCGTCCGGGGGAAGTGCTGAAGACGCACTCGATCATCTTTTAGCAACGAAAGTGTTAAGACACGGCAAGGCAACAGGGCGTTATGATACTGAGCGTGAGGATATTGAATCATTAAGTAATGCTATAACTGATTTGTGGAGTGAACTTAACTTTAGCAAGCCTCCCGCAGCCAGTCAGAAGTTACTAAGGGATGAACTTAAAAGAAAGACCAGCCATTAATTATGTGGCTAGATAGAATCACAGGAGAAAAGCTGAAAACACTACCTGATGATATTGTTCCTTCCCGTTATATTGCTTGTGATGCATTTGACATTAATGCGCACAGAATTTTGAATCCAGGAGAACTATTGGTAGATGACGGCTCAAACCGATTATTGGATGGTCGTCGAGAGAGTAAGTTTTACACAGCCGAACATGATCAAGAAGCTATTGTGCAACATGATGTTGTTATTGATGCTTTGATGGAGTTTCAGTTGGCAGAGTCGGAAGGCAGAAGCAGGTCATTTCTGCTCCCAGAAAAATTACTTTCGTGGTTACACCTACAACCACTTGATTTGTCTATTCACGAGGTGATGCGAAAAGGGCACTTTCATGAGATTGATAGCTCGCCCAAGATGGATCTCGTCTACCAAGAGCATTTATTGCCGGTTGGCAGAGTGAAGAAAATTCCTTCTTCAGCAACCAAGTATTTAGCTGCTCATTCAGAATGTTGGCAAAAACGTAGTTTTTCAGGTGTTATCCCTAAAACACTCTTGGCTTTGGAGAGTGAAGATGAATATAACATCTATGAAAACCGTGTATTTGCCCGGTTACTTGACCATCTTGAAAGATATTTATTGCGACGCTGTAACCAGGTGTCGCTTATAGAAGAAACCATCAAGGAGAGTGTGAAGTTTGAAGGTTCTGAGGTGTATTGGGAGGCAGGAAGAGCTATTTATTTATTGTGGGGTGAGGGATTCTCTGCATCTAATGATTTAGATGAAGAAGGAATAGAGGGGTCTGCTACGTTAAAGGTGCTCAGGTTGTTACTGAAGCAAATTCGAGGTTTACAGCAATCTCGTTTGTATAAAGCTATTCCCAGAAATGATGAAATTGGCTTTCGAATAAGAATGACTAATGCTTTAACACATGATCAGCATTATCGTCATGTGGCTAGATTGTGGCATCAATGGTCAGAGTGCTCGAAGAGCAGCAAGCTAGATCCTGAAGTCATTTTTGACAACAACACGGATTATAGCAAGGCTTATATTTTATATGTCAAAGCGTTAGTATTTCGAGCACTTAAGGAGTTGGGATACTCCAAAAAGGATAATGGCTTTGATTTGTCAGGGAAAGTTTCGATAGAAGTTAGTGACGAATCTTATAATCTGATTCTTAAGTTAGGAGAATCAACCATGAAAATAGTGAGTGTTTTTGGTCCGTTGCCTGACGATATAACAACTCAAATATCAAAAAACAAACAGGTCATTGTTATAACGCCTGAAACTTCAGGGTTTAGTCTTAGGGAGAGCTTGCAAGGTGCTTCACCACTTTATTTTTACACGCTAGAGGCAATGGTTACCCGGCTTTCAACCTGGATAGCTTTGCAGGGAGCTGAAGTGATGACTAGAAAGCTGGAAAAACTACCGAATAAAGTTCGGGATATGATGTTGCAGGAATACAAAGATAACTTCAAGGTTGAGAAACATACGGCTATTTTAAGGTGGCCACTTGGAGAAAAACTAGAGCATATAACGCATAAATTGAAAGCTTTTAAACAAGACGCATCTATTAATCAGTTTGTACCACAGTTTGAAAAATATTCTAGCAATATGGATGCTCTATTAATCTGTCCTCTCTGTGGAAAAGCTACAAATTTTCACAACTACGCTCCTCGTGATACTGGGTGTTTCGAAATTAATGGAACTGAGTGTAATCATGTTTGGAAGATTGATAAAGATGATTCATCTAAACGATTCTTTGTGGTTGAACCAGCGAGTGTTGATAATGGCCAGCAATCTGGGATGGATAAATTTAAAAAATTTGGTCGCTATAAATGGGTTTGTGAATTGCCAAATATTAATTGAGTGAGGTGGGTAATGCGACGAAGAGATGCTGGTATTTTTTTCTTTGCCGTAAACCATGTACACATTGAAAAGAGCTTATATTGAGGAAGGAGGCAACGATGTAATTGTTTGTACTTAAGGTTAAGGTGAGTTCTAGTACAGCAATGCTCTGCAGAAAAAAAGGAAGTATCTAGTATGTACCTGGCATTGTATAAAAAATGCTTAAAAACAAAAATTACCGAGTATCAAAGTTAAGACAATATTGCTTATTGGGAGAATTATATTAGCACGTTGAAAATGGACAGTTTTATAGATGGTGTTACTAATACTGCTGAAGCGTTAGTTGGGAATACAGTTAAACTGCTAAGTAAAACGGTTGATAAGCACATTTGCTTAGGCGTCACTGGTTTCAGCGGCAGTGGCAAATCGACCTTTATTACTAGTTTAATACACCAGCTTAAATACTCTAACGAAGCTCAACTCGGTGGATTTCTCCCTGCGAGAGATGAAAAAATCATTGGAACTAAACTTCTGCCGATACCGGGTCTTGAGTTATTTGATTACGTAGCAGCTATTAACGGACTAGCTAGTGACCCACCAAAATGGCCCGAACCTACCGCTTCATTAAGTGGCTGTATTGTCGAAATCACTTATAAGCGTGATTCATTTATAAAATCAGTTATTGGTGAGCAGACGACTCTGCGGATTGAAATTCGTGATTACCCGGGAGAGTGGCTACTAGACATACCCTTATTGAATCAGACCTACCTTTCATGGTGTCATGATATAGAAGGAACTCTTCATCAGCCCAAACGAAAAGAGCTAATGGCTTCGTTATTTGATGACCTAAAAGTAATCAGCCCTTTTGATGTGCTCACCGAAGATGATATTAATGGCATATATGGTCGATTTAAAGCATTCCTTACTTCATGCAAAGAGGCGGGGTTGACGCTTATACAGCCTGGTCATGTTTTATTGCAGGGTAAAGACGATTCCTTTGACCCATTTTTCCCTTTGATGAATATGCGTAACTATTCTGTAAAGGACTTAAAAAAAGCAGATAAAGACAGTATTTATAAGGTGATGCTAAAACGCTATAACGATTACTTAAAAAATGTTGTAGGTCCATTCTACAAAGATTACTTTAAAAGTGTAGAGCGTCAAATCATCATGGTTGATACGCTTAAAGCTCTAAGCGAAGGCAGTGATAATTTCGACGATATGATGGCATCTTTTAGCCGCATTATTGATTGTTATAGCTATGGTGAAAATGGGTTTTTTAGGCGATTAATGTCGCCTAAGATTGAACGTATATTATTTCTTTCTTCAAAACCTGACAGAGTCCTATCGAGTCAACATGATAACCTTCGTCACTTTACAAATGACGTTATAAAGAGAGTTTGCACACAGTCCATCAGGAATACGATTCAAATTGAAACGGAAATAGCGTGTGCAGTACGTTGCACAGAAGATAAGAACGACTATTTAACTGGCATGACAACTGAGGGGTTAGGAAGACTAACGCACCCTGCAGTACCCGACAAAATCCCTAAAAGAGATGAGTGGAATGCTTTTGAAGGATGGCGTCCTCCTAAGTTATTGCCACCATTAAATACCGATTTAAAACATGGCTCTTATTTGCCGTGTATTCGAATGGATACCGTGTTGAAGAATTTAATTGGAGATAAGTTCTAATGGATAACGAAAAAGTCCCGTACTTTGTAGCAGTTGAAGGAGATGAAGTAATGGAATTGCCAAACTCCATACAGGGTGGAGAACAGCAGGAGCAAGAGAAATTCAAGTTTATTGACACGGAAGTGCCGGACAGTAATTTACTCAAATATATCTGGTTAGCAGTACTGGTCTTAGTTCTAATTATGTCTACTTGGTCGTTATACAGTACGTTTAATGAGCTCTGGATAGAGAATCGCTGGTTGGCCGGAACGTTTGGCATTGTTATTACAGTATTAGTCGGACTGTGCACGAAACAAGGACTTATCTTTAGAAAGGAACTGTTAGGGTCTAAGAAAGCAGAGTGGTTGCGTGGTGAAGCGGAGATGTTTGTTAAAGAACGCTCTCATGGGCAATCGGAAGATTTTATTCGGGAACTACAGGTTCTTTATATCGGAAAGCCACAAGAAGCATGTTTAGAGAAAGCATTAAAGGAGCTGCCAGATTATCTAAATGATGCAGAGGTTGTCGGACGTTTGTCGGCTGATTTCCTAAGTGAATTAGACGAAGAAGCAAAGAAACTCGTCATACAAGAAAGCTCGGCATCAGCTGCTTTGATAGCTGTGAGTCAATTGGTTGTTGTTGACTCAGTCATTATCTTATGGAAAGTAATGAAAATGGTTAACAGCATCAATAGCATCTATGGGTTGAGCCTGACGAAGTTAGGACAGTGGAGACTGTTAGTACGAATATCTAAGGCTATCGTGTTAGCAGGGGTAACACAAACGGGAGTTAATTACGCAGCAGATACGCTGTCAAAAACCAGCCCATTCCTGGGCCCAATGACAGCCAGCTTAACTCAAGGCCTTGGTGTTGGGGCGTATGTGGCAAAAATAGGCGTTGAAGCCATGAAACAGAGCAGACCAATTATATTCGAAGAAGGAGAAATGCCGAGTGTTAATTTAATTACTGACGGAGTCAAGCTTTTACTTAACAAAACTTTTTCATCAGAGGAGAAGTCTTGAGAGTATTTTCTACTGGATTTATCACTCAAGCTTAGCAAGAAATAATTTTTGAACATCTAGGATCTGGTGAACCTAAAATACCGAAGTGTTGGTAACCACTTCCCAAACATCCACCTCGACATAAACCAAAGTACCTACAATTTGAACAAGTAGAAGATGTAACAGGTATTGGGTTATAGCTTTTGATAATAGTTTCTAAGTTATTTTTTAATAAATTTCCAATTGGGGTATTTTTAAAACACGTACAGGAGCAAACATCAAAATTGGGGTATATATAGACTTTTGCTGTACCCGCACCGCAATTACGATATTTATGAATACTCTCAGTAAAAGAATCCAGTTCCTCAGTATTAATTTTATCTAGCTCGTTAAAATCGTACATTGGACTGATGATCAGCTTGGCCTTTATTTCTGCACCTTTTATACGATAAGCAAACTCATTCCATTCTTCATTTTCTAATGGATACCCTTCAGAAGCTCTGCCTGCAAAAGTAGCCCTTTTAATTGCAATATGAGTAAGGTCTAAATCTTTTAATTCATTTATGAATTCATCTGCCCTGTTAATAAAGGATGTATCTAATACTGTTGCAGATACACTACATTTAAACCCTATGCTTGTCAGCAGTTTGATTGATGCTAATGACTTTTTGTAAGTATTCTTTCCCCTAATTTGATCATGAGTAGTCTTAACACCATCAAGGGAAATTTGAAATCTTAAGTTTTTATAAATGCTAAAAGCATCTAGTTTATTTTTTTTAAAGAAACTCGTAGTGGCATTTGTATTTACAAGAACATCCATTTTCGTATCAAGGGCATACTTTAATATATTAGGGAAGTTTTTATAAATGGTTGGCTCCCCACCAGTTAATAAAATTGTTGCCTCAGGGAAATGTTCTTTTACCTCATCAATGATAGGAAGTAATGGTTCATAACTAATTGAGTTTTTTATCGATGGAGAAGACTCCCTAATACAATGCTCACAGGCTAAATTGCAAGTCTCTGTTAAGACAAAATAGAATTGTTCCATAATTTATACCTTAACTTCTTATTTAATTGTCGTATTTATAAATGGGCTGAAAATAAGATTAACTCCCTTTCCTTTTAGATGATTAATGTGAGATTTTTTAATATTATGTTCAATGTAGCTAATATCAACTTCCTCAATATATTTTGACTCTAGAATCCATTCAGGTATAAATGTAATATTTGTTCTCGCAATCCCTAACGAACGTAATTGAGAGCTTATATTTATAGATGCTGGGAGTGAGGAAACAGGATTCGCGCCAATATTTATCTTTTTAAGATTAGGTAACTGGAAAAGACTATCGAAATAATAAATATTATTTCGATACAAAGATATCCGCTCTAATTGTTCTAGATTTTTCACATCTAATTCATAAGACGCTATATTGTTTTTATGAGCTAAAAAAACCTTAATATTACTAGGTAAGTCATTAAAATTTATATCACTAAGGTGATTGGCAGCAACACTTAACCAATTTAATTTAGGTAATACCACAGAAATCCCCTTTAATGCTGATAATTGGTTTGAACTGATATTCAACTTTGTAATTTCAGAATTAAAAAAAGGTTTAAGCTCGTTAATATCTTCAATTGAGCTTCTCTCTAAATTTAATTCATTAACTGGAAGATTTGAGGCTTTATTTAAGATCGGCGACATCATGGTCTTATTTTTAAGAGAACTCAAACCGCTTTCACTTACTGTGAAATTTAGCGAATAAAGCGCATCATTCCAATGAACCCCCTTTCCTATTTTCCTTTTAAGCTCATTTAATATTCTTAAATAGGGTAATTGTGGCCTAATAATAAAGTTTTGGATTTCATGAATATGTAGATTATCAAATAACAATCGCTGATGAGACAATTTAACAGGGTATATAGAAGGGCTATAAGTATGCCTCAAAATAAACTTTAGTTGTTTGATTATAGGCATATCTAAAAATTCTTGATCATCAGAGGCGTGAACATCTCCTATTAATAAGAATAGTAAATCACTATTGAGTAAACAGGACAGCTTTAGAATTTTTATTATTTTTTGAAAATAAGGTTCAATTAACTCATTTTCACCAAATATTGGTATGATAAAAATATATTTCTGATTATTCGATTTTTTTAATAATTCACAATTATTGATGTCAATATACGAATTTATACTTGTTTTATTTATTATTAAGTCAGTAATATCGCTGCAACTTTTGTGACTTATATCAGTAAGGATACATGATGATGATGATGAATAATTATTCATACATTTCAAAACTCTAGGATTATCAGAGAAAGATATAATTTATTTTAATTCAATAGTATATTTTTTAGGAATAAGATCAGCTTTAATTTCATCTATTAATTCATCAGTTATTTCGACGCTCTTTAATTTTTCTAACACAGATTCTAATTCATTAACTAGGTTGCTTTTTGTTAACTGATATAAATCAGTTTCACCTAGTTCATTTAATTTATTATTGAGTATTTGGTTAATAAGTTCTTTTACTTTTAATGGAGTTAGACTTAATGATAAATGAATGGAGCTATCATTTATTGTTGATGCATAATGCCACACACCTTTTGGTATAAACAAGATGTCACCAACATTAGTTATTACTTCTGAAAAGTCAGTTTTATTTTCAGTATCTGGCTTATGATTCTTGCCAACAGGTAAGGATGTTTTCCCTTTGCTTTTATTAAATAACCTCCATTTTTTTGTTCCGTGTGTTTGAATTATAAAGGTGTCTTGATGATCAAAATGTATATTGATTCCTATTGTGTTTTTATATGAATAATACAGGTTGATATTTGTTCTTGAGTTGAAAAAACCAGAAAACACATCGCATACTTGCTCTGATATAAAATCAAATTTTTGTAGTTTATTTATAACTAAAGTATCCCCTTTGGCAACTCGATAAAGGATGCTTTTTTTTGACAGTTCAACTTCTCTAGCATTTTTGTATTTATCTATACAGTTTTCTATCAAGTCACGTTTACTTGTTGAACTTTTATTATTATTTGCAGTTACATAAGGGTAAATAAGTAACGAGTTATTGATATGTTTATTTAAAAACTCTATTGAACCAAGTAGACCAAGCTCTTCAATCTTAAAATTGCTGACCGTACTTTTTCGGTTTTTAACTGCTTTTATGATCTCACTTTGAGATTCAGGACTTAATAGTTGAGATATATTCATATTAGTTTCTATGATAAAGGCCCATCAATTAATGGACCTTTATTTCTGACAATAGGACAGAAAACTTAATCCGCTTCTATCCAAGCACCAAACATATTTGCTAACTCTTTAGCGACCATTAATTGATTTTCATCTTTTACTGATCCAGTATTAATACACCGTAACTCAGCCATTGATATTTTTTGAGCGACATCTTCAATATTTAAAACCACTTCATTTTGCATAGGCTATACCTTTTATAGAGAAATTTAAGAATATTATTCTATAGCTAACCGCTTAAATAATCTACTCACTTAGCTACCACCACTTTCTTAGACGGTTTCTAAATTCCCGTGGGCTTCCGGATCTATCATCTATTCTGCTTCATCGATAACTGCGCCATACCACCCGAATCCACAGCTGTTTCTTCAGCGTAGCGTGATGGCATACGATCAGACTTCCAATCACCGGCTTGTTTAACTGCCAACATGCTGATATTTGCTCCGAGCATATCTTGTGTTGCCCCCACTCTTGAGGAATGGCAACTAAATAACGCAGGCTTTTCACCGATCTGTTCAGCTAGGCTCTTATATATATAGAGTAACGATCTAGTTGATAATGCTTTCTGCTGATCATTAATATCCATCTTAACGTTGCCACCTTTGGTTAAGGAGCAGAAGAGGGGACCACTGACTATATCAACCATGCTTAACCACGTTTCCAGTGTCTCGACCGTTTTTTCAGACAAGTACTTCCGCTTAGGTTTCCCTTGCTGGTTTGTTTTACCGGTTCTTAAAATTAAGTGCGCGTGACCCGCTGACTTGTAATCTATGTCATCAATGGTAAAGCTAACTAATTCACTGGCTCTACATAAGGTATCGTAACCTACGGCAATAAGTGCTCGATTGCGTGCGTTGAGGATCTGTCGCGCATTAAACTTTCTGGCAACCGTGCCTTTACGTCCTGGTACTTCATCTTGAAAGGGCTCGATGGTAAGTACTTGCTGGATACGAACCATGTGATGCCATTGTAATCCTTTCGCCTGTCTCTGATCTGCGCCCCGGTTATGATGCAGCACCCATTCCTTCGGTACATTCTTACGGTCGTTATCACCACTGAGTAATAAGCCTTCGAGTAATTGTTCTCGCTCGACATTCAATTGGGCAATCAACTGTTTCTTCACCAGCAACTCTTCATCATGCAGTTGCCGACCAATCTTTTTCATTGCAGATTTAACTAAAGGATCGGTTAATGGATTCTTCAGGCCCGCACCTTGATGAACTTGTGCAACATGCATTAAACAACGACGAATGGATGATGGTGCACGCAAGCCCACCCAATAGAAAATGAAATCAATGATTGTTTGTGGTTTTGCCGGTAATGCACAACGCGGATGATTATTTGCGTAATCTTCGGTTCGACCGTCATAGCACCAATTATAGAACCAATCCCAATCGTACTTCATCGCTTCTAACGTTTTTGGTGCCATCGAGCGTCTTTCTAAGGCAATGAACTTTTCCAGCTTTTTTTCTAGCTCAAATTGCTCAATCGAACGATTAACCGCATTGGATGGAAAAGTGGCTCGATTTTCGAGATTTAACTTAATTTCGTTCATTTGAGACTTTTTTCAGACATTTGCTGTCGAGTATAGCGAATAAAAAACACACTGCATATTACTTCGTCTAATGACACTTAGAGGAAGTAATATGTAATTCCTTAGAAATACACATAAAAACAGCAAAAAACCCTTAAAATCACCTTTCGTCTATTTAGGTACACTTTACGTTCTCCGTTTTTACGTTGT
>Ga0209826_1000856_pt1 | contig 21807 bp, 17 predicted proteins | sample GOMGulsemesocosm_5_FD_184637 | JGI IMG/M metagenome (GOLD analysis project Ga0209826, IMG submission 184637) | Methane-oxidizing microbial communities from mesocosms in the Gulf of Mexico - GOM15C Gulf of Mexico (SPAdes) (version 2) | ecosystem: Environmental > Aquatic > Marine > Cold seeps... | reverse complement strand
GCTCGATTAATAGATTACCCTGGAGCGATACAAGTTCTAGAGTTTGCTCAAGGAAAAGTAAGCTTAGTTGCTGTTAAAGCCTATTATGGAGGCTTACTTGTTGGGCATGCCTTATCTGCTTTAAAAGATCATATTCCCAATGTAGAAACAAGAGTAGCAGCTATATATCGCAACGGTAAACCTATCCGACCTCTTGGAACCACTGTAATTGAAGCAGATGATGAAGTGTTTTTTATCGCAGCAAGCATTCATATACGTGCGGTTATGAATGAACTACAAAAGTTAGAAGCTGCTTATAAACGTATTATGATTGTTGGTGGCGGAAATATAGGTGCAGGACTTGCTCGAATTCTTGAAAATAATCATCAAGTAAAATTAATTGAACGATCGGCAAAACGTGCTGAATTACTTACTTCTGAGCTAAATTCTACTTTGGTTTTTCATGGTGATTCATCTGATCAAGAACTTTTATTAGAAGAAAATATAGAACAATTTGATGTTTTTATTGCCGTAACAAATGATGATGAAGCTAATATAATGTCATCCCTATTAGCTAAAAAATTAGGCGTTCGTAAAACAATGGTACTAATTCAAAGGGATGCTTATATAGATTTGGTTCATGGAAGTACGATAGATATTGCAATATCACCTCAACAAGCAACTATATCTGCATTATTGACACATGTAAGACGAGGTGCAATAGATAATGTTTATAGTTTACGTGGTGGTGCTGCAGAAGCAATTGAAATAGTTGCAAAAGGTGACGAAAAAACATCCCGTGTTATAGGTAAAAATATTAAGTCAATTAAATTACCTCCCGGAGCAACTATTGGCGCTATAGTTCGTGATTCTGAAGTATTAATTGCCCATTCTAATACTTTAATAAAGGAAGAAGATCATATTATTTTATTTTTAGTAAACAAACGTTATATTTCTGACATTGAAAAACTTTTTCAAGTATAAATTCTTAATTATTTAAGCCTGTTGTTTTTAAGTTCGCCAAAAAGCAGGTGTGAATAATACTAGCAACGTGAATACCTCAAGGCGACCAAACACCATTGCCATAATTAATACCCATTTGCTCGCATCGTTAATATCAGAGAAGTTAGCAGCCACATCACCTAAACCTGGTCCTAAATTATTAATACAAGCAGCAACAGCCGTAAAGGCCGTTATGTTATCCATACCCGTTGCCAACAATAACAGCATACAAAAAACAAATACTGCTGCATAAGCAGAGAAAAAACCCCAAACAGCTTCAACAACACGATCAGGTAATACTTTCTTCCCTAGTTTGATACTAAATATAGCTTTAGGGTGAACAAGCTTATTTAATTCTCTAAGCCCCTGCAAATAAAGTAAAATAACACGAACTACTTTCATTCCACCACCCGTACTACCTGCACACCCACCAATAAAGCTAGCAAAGATTAATAACATTGGTAGCAAAGTAGGCCAATCAGCAAATGAAGTCGTTGTAAAACCTGCTGTAGTACTGATAGAAACAGATTGAAACAAAGCTTGATCAAACGCATGATCAGCATCTTGATATGTACCTGTTGATAAAAGTACAGTAAAACAAATAAGCGTTAATACAATTTGTATAACAATGAATACTTTAAATTCAGGGTCATAAATATAATTTTTCAATGATTTACTTTGAACCACAGCATAGTGAAGTGCAAAATTTACCCCTGCAATAAGTAAAAAAACCACACAAACTAGATTTATTTGAGGGCTATTAAAATAACCCATACTTGCATCATGGGTTGAAAAACCACCAATGGCTATCGTTGAAAAAGAGTGACAAATAGCATCAAAACCTGACATACCAGCTAACCAGTATGCTATTGCACAAGCAGCTGTTAAGGTTACATATATATACCATAAGTGTTTTGCTGTATCTGCAATGCGAGGGGTCATTTTAGAATCTTTAACTGGCCCAGGCGTTTCAGCACGGTATAACTGCATTCCTCCAATACCTAATAACGGTAATATTGCAACAGCTAAAACAATAATACCCATACCACCAAGCCACTGTAATTGCTGCCTATAAAATAAAACCGCATGAGGTAACCCTTCAATATTATTTAAGATGGTTGCACCAGTGGTTGTTAAACCTGAGAAAGATTCAAAAAAAGCATCTGCGGTTGAAAAACTAGGTTCATCTAATAACATAAAAGGAATAGCAGAAAAGCTAGCTAATACTAACCAAAACAGAACAACAATGAGAAAGCCTTCTCTTGCTCTTAATTCATTTTTTTCATCTCGATTAGGATACCAAGCCAGGAGTCCTGTAAATAAACACCAAAGAAATGCCATCAAAAATGGTACACCACCACCATCTCGATAGATCAAAGAAACTAACGCAGGTGGCAACATAGTGACACTTAGTAGCCCTACAAGTAATCCTAAAATTCTAATAATATTTTTATATTGCACAGTATTATTTTCTATAAACGCTAATTGAATTGAGTCAAAGTTAATTTACCAGCAGACAATGTTTGTAATTTTTTTTGAATTAAAGTTATCTTTTCTTGTGGTAAAGCAAGTTCAAGCTGAACGTCTTGTTGGTATAACTGTTTTAATACTTTTCCACCAAAGTACTCAACAATATGTAAAACATCATCTATTTGGTTATATTGACACGCTAAGGTTTTGTGTACCATCGGTATTTTGATTTTTGATTGTAAAAAAGCTAATGCTTCTCTAACACTAGCAGAATAAGCACGTTGCAAACCACCTGTACCTAACTTTGTTCCACCAAAATAACGAACCACAATTGCACAAACTTCTCCTATTTCACTTCCTTGCAAAACAGACAACATTGGTCTACCTGCTGTTCCATTTGGTTCTCCATCATCAGAAAACCCATACCCTTGACTATCCTTTGCTGAAGCCGTTATAAATGCATAACAATGATGCGTTGCTTGGGGGTGTATAAGCATCGATTCTTTTACAATACCCTTGGCTTGTTCAGCTGATGTACAAGGCTGAAGGTAACAAATAAAACGACTACGATTAACAATGGTTTCATTTTCAACATTATTGATTGCAATTAAATATGATTTTTTTACAATGGTCTGCAGCAATTTATTTCAGCTTTAAATCACGTGTCATATTTTCATTGTGTGATTGATGTACAATAATATTATCTTCTATACGAATACCACCAAATAAACGCATTTCATCCACTTGCTGCCAATTTATTTGATCTGAGTTTTTTGAACGCTTTAAATCACTCAATAAAGAATCGATAAAATATAAACCCGGTTCGATTGTAAAAACTTGCCCTGCTTCTATTATTCTAGATGTTCTTAAAAACGGGTGTTCTTTAGGTGCATTAATATAAGTGCCACGCTCATCAGCCATAAACCCACCCATATCATGAGTTTGTAAGCCCAAATGATGACCTAATCCATGTGGAAAAAATGCAGAAATAACACCAGATTCAACTGCCGTATCAGCATCAACATTAATAAAACCAAATTCATTTAAAACTACGCCAATCTCTCTGTACGTTGCTATATGTAAATCAGAATAACTAACACCTGGTTTTAATCCATCAACAGCATTTAGCATTAACTGGTCCATACGTTCAATCAATTCAGCAAACTTATCACGCTTAAATGAATATGTTCGAGTAATGTCTGCGGCATAACCATTAAAATTAGCTCCTGCATCAATTAAAAAAGAGTGATGTGCTTTAGGCTTTATTTTATCTAAAGCGGTATAATGCAAAATAGAGCAATTTTTATTTAATGCAACAATATTTCCATAAGGTGTTTCATTCGCGGTATAACCCACAGCTTTTAAATAATTTTGTTGAATATCAAATTCAGTATCGCCTCGTAAAAATGATGCCTTAGCCGCATTATGCCCACAAACAGCAACCTGATTTGATTGACGTAAGCACGCTTGCTCATAACTTGTTTTATAAGCACGATGGTAATGAAAATAGTTTAATAATGCTTCAGGGTTTATTCTTTCAAAACCCAACGCTTTTGCAACCTCAATATGGCCACCAATATAAGCAAATTTTTTCTTATCATAAGGTAAAAGTTGATCAACCTCACTCGCTTGCGTAAGCACTTCTATGTTAAAAAACTCTCCCCAATAGCTTTCAGCTAAAGGAATAACTTTATGCCAAAAATCAACAGGTTGATAATATATTAAGGTAGGTTTATCTTCTCCATTAATAATTAACCAACAATTAGGAATATCAATTAAGGGCAGCCAATGTTTAAAATGAGGATTTACTTTAAATGGGTAGCCATAATCATCAAGAAATACTTTAATTTCTTGTCCTGAATGAATAACAAGACCTTCTAAGTTTTCTCTAGACAAAGCCTCTTTAGTTCGATGTTGTAACTTTGCAATATGTTCTGGATATTCTTTACTTAATAGTGTCATTAACCCAACCCTCTTTTATTATTTTTATCATATCACAACAGCTATTTAACCAAAACTTAGCGTTAGCTACTTAATATGTAACTTATCCACCAATAGTCATATTTATTATTTTATTAAATATTTTACTCGTTCTATTCGGTTTGTTTTGATATATCTCTTGATAGGCCAAAACACTTTTTACATAATTTCTTGTTTCTTTGTATGGAATCGTTTCTATCCAAATATCTGCAGGCAATGTTTCTGTATTTTTTAACCAACGCTTTATTCTATAAGGGCCTGCATTATAAGATGCTGTTGCTAATACTTCATTACCTTTATTTTTATCTAATAGCTTTCGTAAATAACGAGTACCTAATTCAATATTATTATCTGCATTAAGTAAATATCGACCACTAACTTTACCTCTTCCTAATGACCTTGCTGTTCTTGGCATTAGTTGCATTAACCCTCTAGCTCCTACAGGAGAATGTGCATCAGTCATAAAAGAGCTTTCTCGACGTGTTATTGCAAAAGCCCAAGCAGGGTTAATTTTTTCAACATTAGCATGCTTTTTAATTTTTTTATTAAAAGCCTTAGGAAAGCGTAACGCAACATCATCCATATAGCCCACTTTAGATAAAGTGAAAATAGCACGATCAAACCATTTGTTTTCATTCGCAATTTTAGCAGCAACTAATTTATCTCTATCACTCAAACCCTTTAACCAAAAGTTCCATTCAGATCTCGCTTTTTGGAATCGTTGTAAATAAAAAAATTCAAATGCTCTTTTTGCTGCTGAACTTTCTAAAACTTTACTTCTTTCTAATAAAGTTATATTCAAAGGCTTATTTTTTAAACTTACCGGTGTTTTTAAATAACTTGCTGCTAAAAAACCATAATAATGACGCTCTTTTGACAATTTTTTTAATAATGCAAATCCCTTCTCTTTATTTTTAGTGATAATGAATGCTCGAGCAAGCCAGTATTTCCATTTTATTTTCTGCTTAAATACTTCAGGTAATTGAGAAAATTTAGTGATGTATTCTTGCCAGTTTTGCTGCTTTAATATACCGATTAAGTGCCATTGCACCATACTTTCACTGATATTTTTTGAATCTAATAGACTTAACCAGTAGTTAGCTTGCTTATGATTTTTATTTGTTAAAACCTGTGCAAATTTTTCTGTTATTTGTTGCTGTTGATACTTAGAAAATTTAAATAACTTTTTAGCTTTTTTGTAAGTAGATAAAGCTTTATCAGGTGAACGCCAAATAAAACGTTTTAAACCATATGCAAATATTTGAGCTTCTTTTGCTGACTTTCTTCGAAATTTTTTCAAATGAGCGACATAACTTGGATTGCGTCGAACCTTGTGCCACAACTCGCCTAAATAATGCTGGTTATTAGGTAGTAGTTTTGTTAAATAAGGTATTAAAGTGTGTTTACCACCATCTGCTGCTAATGCTATTCTTTTCCAAATGATAGCATTAGTTCTATAACCTGCTTTTTTCCATACTTTAAACAAAGGATCACATTTTTTATGCTGCGACTTCCCCACTAACCATAATTTAGTTACTTGAGGTAGAATAACACTTTGAGGCATACCTTCAGTCAAAAGGAAATTTAAGTTTTGACATGTAAGTGATACATCACTACTCGGCTTATAAAACTTAACAAATAAAGATGGTCTATTTTTTTTTGATAAATACTTTAACCACTTTTTACGTAAAGGCCAATCTAAAGGTGTATTTCTATATTTTATTAAAAATTGATCAATCTCATTTTCATTTGAAAGATGCATATTTAATATTAGACGTTGTTGGTCTAAATAAGGCTGAAGTGGGTAACCATTTAATTGTTCATACAATTTTTTATAGCGAGTAGAATTTGTTTTTTTTAATAACTTTTCAGCTTGAATAAAAAGTGCTTGCTTAGTTTTATCAATATGAACATTAGATGCTATGCTTGCAGACGCATTAAAAGAGAATATTAATAAGATATACAATAATATACTTGTTAATTTATTTACCAAACAACCCATTAAGTAGCCTATTTTAAATTTTGAAATGCTAACAATATACTCGTTCCATCTTAAGGTACATGATTCAGCTGAAATTAGAAGCGCCTTCAGGGAAAACTAAGCAACAGCTCAACTTCATTACACCTATTGTAAAGAAACAACCATGACTAAACAGATATGCTTTGTATTAAATCACTCTGAACATGCATTTTGAATGGTAACGAGTATATACTTAAGAGCTTAGAATAACCTTAATAAAAAAGTTTAATTCTCGCTGAAACGAGTATTTCGAAGTAACATGAGTATATATGACAACAACTATTTTTGAACACACAAATCATACTTTAGATGCTATAGGATTACGCTGTCCAGAACCAGTGATGATGGTACGTTTAAACATAAGAAAGATGAAGAAGGGGGAAACATTACTAATACAATGTGATGACCCTTCTACTACCCGTGATATTCCTAGCTTTTGTGTTTTTATGGAACATGAACTAGTAGCCAAGCAAGTAACTAATTTACCATTTTCATTTGTTATAAGAAAAAATTAAAAAATAGTTTTAAAAACTGGATCTTCGATTAAGAGACTACGAAGATGACGTAATATGAACTACGAAGTCATGAACGCTTCATGCCCTGAATAGTTACCTATTTTTTATCTTTTTCTTTTTTCAATAAAACAAACAATATATCTTTATGTTGTAAACGTTCTTTCTTTTTCGTTTCTAGATAATCATCACTGGTATTTTCAACCCCTTGCTCTATTCTATGAATTTCGTGATCTAACTCATGATATTCTTTGAATAAACGAGCAAAATGAGCATCATTCATTTTAAGATCATGTATTTCTTCATTAAATTCAGGGAATTCGTGGTGAAGATCGTGCTTTTCAATAGTCATATTATTTTCCTAATATTTAGTGGATATAAATATAATAAGCTTTTCTTTTTATTTGTTATTGATCTAGCACAAAAAAAAAGAGAATGTTTCCATTCTCTTTTTATATCAATTATTTAGTTAATTTAAGTACTCGTTAGCTATTGTAATAATGAAATATCTGCAATATCAAAAAAGCTATTTCTAATTTGATTAAGTAAAGTCAAACGATTAGTTTTTATTTCATCATCATCACTCATAACCATTACATTATCGAAAAATTCATCTATTGGTACTTTTAATTCTGCTAATTCAGATAAAGCTGCTTGATAGTTTTTATCTTTCATTAATGGCGTAATTTTTAATAGTACCTCATTAAAAACTTTAGATAATTTTAACTCTGCTGCTTCACAAGCTAAATCTATTTTAAATTCATTATAAAGCGATCCATCAAACTTAGTTAGTATATTTCCAACACGTTTATTAGCTGCTGCCAAAGCTTTTGCTTCTTCTAACTCACTAAAATAACTAACAGCTTTAATTCTTTTATCAAAATCTAATGGTGCTGTAGGCTTTTTAGCTAAAACTGATTGAATAACACCTATTGCAACCCCTTGCTCTTGATAAAAAGCACGGTAACGACTCATAATAAATTCAAAGACGTTATCAATTAAATTTTCATTTGTTAATTTATCTTTATAAAGTGTCAAACTCTTAGAAATAATATCAACCAAATCTAAGTTTAATTCTTTTTCTATGATGATTCGAATACTACCAATTGCAGCCCTACGTAATGCAAACGGGTCTTTGTCCCCTTTGGGCGCTTGATTTATACCAAAAATACCAACAAGCGTATCTAACTTATCTGCTATCGCTACAGCACAACCAATATTTGCTTCTGGTAGTTTGTCTCCAGCATAACGAGGGCGGTATTGATCTTCTAAGGCTTGTGCAATAGCGTTATTTTCTCCGTCATGCAAAGCATAATATTTTCCCATCGTACCTTGAATTTGTGGAAATTCTAATACCATATCAGACATTAAATCAGTTTTACTTAATAAGCCAGCACGATAAGCATCAGCTTTATTTTCATTTAATTTTTCTGCAATATAACCACTTAACTCAGAAATCCTAATTGATTTTTCTTTCATCGTACCCAATTGTTTTTGAAATAGCACTGAATCTAAATCTGATAGTCTAGATTCTAATGATTTCTTTTTATCTGTCTTAAAAAAGAATTCTGCATCAGCTAAACGAGGACGAATAACTTTTTCATTCCCAAAAATAACTTTATTTGGATCTTTCGATTCAATATTTGAAACAAAAATAAACTTATTAAGTAATTGACCTTTTTCATCTATTACTGGAAAATATTTTTGATGATCTTTCATTGAATATATTAAAGGCTCTGCGGGTACATTTAAAAATTCTTTATCAAAAGAACCTACGAGCGTAACAGGCCACTCAACTAAAGCCGTTACTTCATCAAGTAGCTCTTCATCAATTAAAGCAACAGCTGAAATATTCTTAGCTGCTTGTTTAATTTGTAAAATTATTTTTTCTTTACGTTCTTCATAGTCAACCTCTACATATGCTGCCATTAAAGATTTTTTATAGTCATTCGCATGATTGATCGTTACTAAGCCTTTATGGTGAAAACGGTGCCCTTGAGCTTTATTATCAGAAGTAACACCTAGTGCTTCTCCTGCTATTAATTTATCGCCATAAAGCATTATTAACGTATGTACTGGACGGATGAATTGTATTCGCTCATTACCCCATCTCATTGGTTTTGCAATGGGTAATTTAGTTAGTGTTAATTGAACAATGTCTGGAATAAGTTCTGATATTTCCTTACCTGCAACAGTTGCTTTATATAATAACCATTCACCTTTAGGTGTAACTAATCTATCAGCTTCTTCAACACTAATTCCGTTTGATCTTGCCCAGCCTTGTGCTGCTTTACTGGGTAATCCATCATCATCAAATGCAACACTTATGGCAGGCCCACGTTTTTCAACAACTTTATCTTGTTGTTTATCAATCAAATCAAATATTTGAACTGACAATCTACGTGGTGTAGCAAACCATTTTATATCGCTATAGGTTAAATTCTTATTATCTAACTGTTCTTTAATGCCATTATAAAAAGACAATGCTAATATTTTCAATGTCTTAGGCGGTAACTCTTCTGTGCCTAATTCTATCAGGAGGGTTTCAGTTGCCATTATTTTTCTCCTCCAATCTCATTCTTGCAAAGAGGAAATCCTAATTCTTCTCTTTTTTTATAATATGCTTCAGCACAAGCTTTAGATAAAGTTCTCACTCTTAATATATACCTTTGACGTTCTGTTACTGAAATTGCATGCCTTGCATCTAATAAATTAAAAACATGAGATGCCTTCATCACTTGTTCATATGCTGGCAGAGGTAAATTTGCCTCTATTAGCTTATTACTATCCATTTCACATTGATCAAATTGCTTAAATAAAGCATCAACATCAGCATATTCAAAATTATAGGTAGATTGCTCAACTTCATTTTGATGAAAAATATCCCTGTAGTAAATTGTACCTAGTGGGCCATCAGTCCAAACTAGATCATAAATACTATCTACATCTTGAATATACATAGCCAGACGCTCTAACCCATAAGTAATTTCGCCTGTAACAGGACTACACTCTAACCCACCTACTTGTTGAAAATAGGTAAATTGTGTAATTTCCATACCATTAAGCCAAATTTCCCAACCTAACCCCCATGCACCTAATGTCGGAGATTCCCAATTATCTTCTACAAAGCGAATATCATGAACTAATGGATCTATGCCCAATTCTTTTAAAGAATTTAGGTAAAGCTCTTGTATATTTTTAGGTGAAGGTTTTAGCATTACTTGAAATTGATAATAATGCTGAAGTCGATTTGGATTTTCACCATAACGACCATCTGTTGGCCTTCGACAAGGCTGTACATAAGCACTACTAATGGGTTCTGGGCCAATTGATCTTAGAAAAGTCATTGGATGAAATGTTCCAGCTCCAACCTCTAAATCTAACGGTTGTACTATTGCACAGCCTTGGCGTGACCAATAATCTTGTAGTTGTAAAATTAGACCTTGAAATGTTTTACTGTTAAAGCTTGTCATGATTTCAGATTGCTCATTTATTAATATATTTTATATTCGAATTTATCTTCTATAAAATAAATGCCCGATTTGAAGACCGGGCATAAATTCTAATTTATAGTGATCTTAAATTTAACTTTAAAAATCTAAGTTTGAAACTTTTAATGCATTTTCTTCAATAAAGTGTCGTCTAGGCTCGACATGGTCACCCATTAGCGTAGTAAAAAGCTGATCTGCCGCTATTGCATCTTCAATCGTTACTTGTAACATACGCCTAGTTTCAGGGTCCATTGTAGTTTCCCACAATTGATCTGGGTTCATCTCCCCTAGCCCTTTATAACGCTGAATATATTGTCCGCGTTTAGACTCTGCCATCAACCAATTAAGAGCTTCTTCAAACGTAGTGGCGTGCTTAATTTTTTCACCACGTTTAACGTAAGCACCCTCTTCCATTAACCCATTAATTGCTTTGTTTAAAGAAGAAATAACTGCAAACTCATTAGATTGAATAAACTCATAATTACAAGAATAAGTTTTATCAATTCCATGCTTTCTTACATTAAACACTGGGAAGTATATATTACGTTCAGCATCATGCTCTAGATTTACAGTATAAATAGAACCATTATTATCTTGATTTTCTAACTGTGTTATTAAATCTTTAGACCACGACTCTACATTTTCTTTGTTAGAGAAATCAGCTTTATCTATAATTTCGCTATAAACCATTTTTTCTAAAATATCAGCTGGAATTTGTCTAGAAACTCTTTTGATAACATTCATGGTATTACGATATTGATTGACTAATTGTTCTAACATTGCACCTGTAATTGCAGGTGCATTTTCATTTACAAATATTGATGCATTATCTAGAGCAAGCGTTGTTAAATATTGCGTTAAACCATCATCATCTTTAATGTAACGTTCTTGCTTACCTTTTTTAACTTTATATAGCGGTGGTTGAGCAATAAATATATGCCCACGTTCCATAATTTCAGGCATTTGACGATAAAAGAAAGTTAGCAATAACGTACGAATATGAGAACCATCGACATCAGCATCAGTCATAATAATAATACTATGGTAGCGTAATTTTTCTGGGTTATATTCATCTCGTCCAATACCACAACCTAACGCTGTTATTAAGGTACCTACCTCTTGAGATGAAATCATTTTATCAAAACGAGCTTTCTCTACATTAAGTATTTTACCTTTTAAAGGAAGTATCGCTTGGTTTTTACGATTACGCCCCTGCTTAGCTGAACCACCAGCAGAGTCTCCTTCCACAATATATAGTTCTGAAAGAGCTGGATCTTTTTCTTGGCAATCTGCTAATTTACCAGGTAGCCCAGCAATATCTAAGACACCTTTACGTCTTGTCATCTCTCGTGCTTTACGAGCAGCTTCACGCGCTCTTGCAGCATCTATAATTTTCATAATAATTGTACGAGCAATAGCAGGTTTTTCTAATAAATATTCACCAAGCTTCTCACCCATGGCTTGTTCAACTGCTGTTTTCACTTCTGATGAAACTAACTTATCTTTAGTTTGTGAAGAAAATTTAGGGTCAGGTACTTTAACTGAGATAACGGCTGTTAACCCTTCTCGAGCATCATCACCTGAAGCGCTTGTTTCCGTGCTACCGCCCTTTTTAGTTTTATTAAGACCTTCTTTTACCATATAACTATTAAGTGTACGTGTTAAAGCTGTACGGAAACCACTTAAGTGTGTGCCGCCATCTCTTTGAGGTATGTTATTTGTAAAACAGTGAATATTTTCTTGAAAACCATCATTCCACTGCATAGCAACTTCAACAATAATTCCATCATCTCTTGTTAATTCAAAATAAAACACTTCTTCATTTACCGCTGTTTTATTTGTATTAAGGTAATCAACAAAAGCTTGTATTCCACCATCATAACGAAAATGATCTTCTCTATCTGCTTCTCGTTCATCTTTTAATCGAATTGAAACACCTGAATTCAAGAATGATAACTCTCTAATTCTTTTTACAAGTAGGTCATAATGAAATAAAACATCTGAAAATGTTTCACTACTTGGCCAAAAACGAACTTCTGTTCCTGTATAATCACTTTCACCAACAACTTTTAAAGGCTCTTTAGGATCGCCATTATAGTAAAATTGCTCATATAGTTTTCCAGCTCTACGTATTGTTAATTGTAGCTTTTCACTTAACGCATTAACCACTGAAATACCAACACCGTGTAATCCACCAGATACTTTATAGCCAGAGTCTTCTCCGCCAAACTTACCACCAGCATGTAAAATAGTCATAATAACTTCTGCTGCAGATACACCTTCTTCAGGGTGTAGTTCAGTTGGTATTCCTCTACCATTATCTTTTACTGAAACAGAGCCATCTAGATGAATAGTTACTTCAATTTCACTACAATGGCCCGCTAAAGCTTCATCAATTGAATTATCTAAAACTTCAAAAACCATATGATGTAAACCTGTGCCATCATCTGTATCTCCAATATACATGCCTGGTCTCTTTCGTACTGCATCAAGACCTTTTAAAACTTTTATACTGGACGAGTCATATTCATTTTCTACTGTCATAGTTTTTTAACCTATTCACTATTTGTTGAATTCATACCTGAATTAACTATTTATTGGAACCACTTCACCATGTTTCACGTGAAACAATTTATAATTATCTTTTTCTATTACATCATTAAAACTCAGTAATGGTTCTAATACTTCTTTTTCTATTGCTGTTATTACAATTTGACAATTTAATTTTGGTAACGAATGCGATAAAAGAGTTCTAGACTTAACATCTAACTCTGCGCCTACATCATCAATTAATAAAATTGGTTTTACTCTATTTTCTTTAGAAATCAACTTAGCTTGTGCAAAAGTTAATGCCAGTAAAAATAATTTTTGTTGCCCTCTAGAAAGTTGATTTTCTATAGGCTGTTTATCTAATAAAAATTTAACATCAAACTTATGAGCACCATAAAGGCTATAACCAAATTTTTTTTCTTTAATTATGTTTTCATTCAAAATATCTTCTAAGTTCTTTTTTTGATGCCAGCCTCTTAAATACTGAACACTTACTGAAGAGCTTAAATTTGGAAGCAATAGCTTTAACCAAAAACCTAATTCTAGTTTTAACGCTGATACATACTTATCTCTTTCTGATGAAACAAGAATAGAGTATTTACAAAAGAGTTCATTCCAATAACTAAGAACAACACTATTCACTTCATCATTTCTAATACACGCATTTCTTTGTTTTAGAACTTTTGTGAACTCTCTTAATTGTTTGTTGAAATTATGTTTCACGTGAAACATACCCAAATCAATAAAACGTCTTCTTTCTTTTGGACCACCAAAAAACAATTTAAAACTTTCTGGAGTAACTATTTGTACCGCAATATTTTGTGCTAAGTCTGAAAGCTTATTATATCGCTGTCCATTAATTTTAATATTGGTTAAACCTAAAGACACATCTCTACTTAAACCAAGTTGGCAGTCATTATCATCTTTAATACTAACAACAAAATTTGATTTTAGATTAGTAACTAAATTATCAACTTTATTTGTTCTAAAAGACTTTCCATGCCCTAAAAAAAAGAGTGATTCTAATAAACTACTTTTTCCGCTACCATTATCTCCAATAAAAAAATTTAACTGTGGATGAAAATTTATTAACGTTCCACTAACTAAATTTCTAAAATTGTGAGTGGATAGTTTTGCAACACTCATTTAATTATGTTCTGTAAGTTATAAATCAAAAGCTAAACTATAAACGCATTGGCATAACAACATAAAGCGCTTCGCCTGATTCGCTACCTTCAATTATCACACTACTGTTAGCATCAGCTAAAGTAAATTTAACTTTTTCATCTTTAATTGCATTTAGAACATCTAAAACATAGCTAACATTAAAACCAATTTCTAATTCCTCATAAGGAAAATCAATTTCTAACTCTTCTTCAGCTTGTTCTTGTTCAGGGTTATTAGCAGTGATTTTTAATAACGAATTTGAAAAATTTAAACGAACACCTCTGAATTTTTCATTAGATAAGATAGATGCTCTTGATAAAACTTGGCGTAATTCATCTTTATCAGTTTCAAAAAACTTATCACTATTCCTAGGCAAAACTCGACGATAATCTGGAAACCTACCATCCACTAATTTAGTTGTGAAGGAAAACTCTTCATCAATAATACGTAAATGATTTGAGCCTAGAAAAATTTGAACACTTTCGTCAACAGGGTTTAATAACCGAATTATTTCCAAAATACCCTTCCGAGGGACAATCACTTGCCTTGCGGGTAGTGATAAAGTGTCATTAGATATTTTACATATTGCTAAACGATGCCCATCAGTTGCAACAGAACGAATTTCATTATTTTCACACTCTATAGACATACCATTCAAATAATAGCGAACATCTTGGTTTGCCATTGAAAAATGTGTACTCTCAATCAAACGTAACAATTCAGATTTTAATAATTTAAACTCAACATCACCCTTCCATTCTTCAATATTTGGAAAGTCAGCTGAAGGTAATGTTGATAAAGAATATTTACTACGACCTGAGCTCAACTTAATAGAGTTATCATCTAATAAAAATGAAATTAGAGAGTTCTCAGGTAGGCTTTTACAAATATCTAACAATTTTCGTGCTGGAATAGTAATTTTACCATCTTCACCTTCGTTATCTATTTCTGTATAAGCAACCATCTCAAGCTCTAAATCAGTAGCTGTTAAGGTAAGCGATTGCCCACTAACGTTAAATAATATATTACCTAATATAGGTAAAGTACTTTTTCGTTCTACTGCTCCAGAAACAAGCAACAAAGGTTTGAGCAATAATTCTCTATTAAGTGAAAATTTCATTAAATTAACCTATTCCCGTATCTAATATCAATAGAAATAATAATGTGATCATTATCAATGGACTAAATATTCCAATAACATCGTTGCTTTCAATCCTAATAGCTAGCTATTACTCAATCAAGCGCCTTGTTCTTGAAATTTAACCTCATCGAACTCTGATCACTAATTTGCTTCCATTGGTATAATTATATTTTTATGATGAAAGTGTTCTTATTAAATTAGAATAATCTTCTTTTATATCATGGGTTTCTTCTCGTAAAGACTTAACTTTACGACAAGCGTGTAATACAGTTGTATGATCTCTTCCGCCGAACGCATCTCCAATTTCAGGTAAACTATGATTCGTCAGCTCTTTAGATAATGCCATTGCAATCTGCCGAGGTCTAGCTACTGATCTGTTTCTTCTTTTAGAAAGTAGATCAGATATTTTAATCTTATAATATTCAGCAACCGTTTTTTGAATATTATCTATTGTAACTAATTTATCTTGTAGTGCTAATAAGTCACGTAAAGCTTCACGTACAAAATCAATAGTAATTGCTCTACCAGTAAAATTCGCATTAGCAATAACTCTATTTAAAGCACCTTCAAGTTCTCTTACATTAGATCTCAAACGTTTTGCAATAAAAAAAGCAACTTCATCAGCTAAGTTTATATGGCTTTCTTGTGCTTTACGTTTAAGTATTGCAACACGAGTTTCTAATTCTGGTGGTTCAATTGCGATAGTTAAACCCCAACCAAAACGAGATTTAAGTCTATCATCAACTTCAACTTCTTTTGGATACCTATCACTTGTTAAAATAATTTGTTGATTACCTTCAAGCAAAGCATTGAAAGTATGGAAAAACTCTTCTTGTGTTCTTGTTTTACCAGCAAAAAACTGAATATCATCAATAAGTAAGGCATCAACGGAGCGATAATATTGTTTAAACTTTTCCATCGAGTTAGTTTGTAATGCTCTGACCATATCTTGAACAAAACGTTCTGAGTGCATATAAGCAATTTTAGCATTAGGCTTATTCAATAAAATACCATTACCTACAGCATGCAGTAAATGGGTTTTTCCTAAGCCAGTTCCACCATAAATAAATAAAGGGTTATAAGCAGAACCAGGATTATCTGCAACTTGAGAAGCTGCTGCACGAGCTAACTGATTTGATTTACCTTCGACAAAGTTATCAAAAGTATATTTCATTCGAACGTTTGTTTTTTTAGGTAAATTAGCATCTGTTTGATGAATATTTCCTACATTATTAGAATGGCTTGTAGTTTGATTACCTGTATTAGGGGTTGATACATCTGCTTTAGGTGTTTGATCAGGCTTACTGCCAACATCAAACCGAAGTAATAAAGGTTCTGTTGTGTTATCTAACGTTATTAATTCATTAATTCTATTAACATATTTATCTCTAACCCAATCAAGTACAAATCTATTTGGCGCATAAAGCGTCATAATATTATTTTTAACTGCACACTGTAATGGTCGAATCCACATATTAAACTGCTGCGCGGGCAATTCTTCTTGTAAGATTGATAGGCATTTTTGCCAAAGTGAATGATCCAACCAGAACTCCAATAGTTTATTTTAATAGATATTATTTCACTTTACGTTTATTTGAAAAATATAATATCATTTGTTGTTTTTATTCTATAATGGCTATTATCTCTATACTTATCCACAAGTGCAATATTGACTTTAAAGTATTATTAATAAATTTTAACCTTTTTTAAAAGTATAGAATGAACAACAATAAAAATATAAAAAATACCTTTTATATTCATATAGATACGAGCTTATAGTAAATAATTAATTAATATTATAAATTAATTAAACAAAAGACAATAAAGAAACTCTTTTAATCAAAAATTGATCTGAATGATCCTTATAACGATCTTATTTAATATAGTGTATATTAATGATTGACAACGGGCCTATTAAACATTAAAATTCCGCCTCTTTTTTAGACCAGTGTGCTCATTAAGGCTATTTCGCCGGGGCATCAACAACCGACGGATTAGCGTAATGAAAAGAACATTTCAACCTAGCGTATTAAAGCGTAAGCGTAACCACGGATTCCGTGCTCGTATGGCAACTAAAAGTGGCCGTGCTGTTATAGCTCGTCGCCGTGCTAAAGGCCGTGCAAGCCTTAGCGCTTAACTCATTTATCTTACTAATAAGTAAGAATTGAGTATGGTAACCAAACAGGTTACTTATGAATTTAATCGGGAGTCGCGTTTGTTGACTCCCGGTCAATTTCAATCTGTATTTTCTAAACCTCTTCGATTTGGTTCTCGCCACTTTACTCTTTTAATTACAAAAAACTTATCAATTCAAACCAATTCTGCTAATAAATGTCGTTTAGGCTTAGCTATTGCAAAAAAAAGAGTTAAGCTTGCTGTACAAAGAAATCGTATAAAGAGACAAATTAGAGAAAGCTTTCGTTTAAATCAGCACAATTTACCTGATATTGACATCGTCGTTATGGTAAAGTCTGGCATCGATCAACTTGATAATAAAGAAATCAACCAACAATTAGAAAAAATATGGCGAAAAATAATTCAACGCCACAAAAGCTAGTTTTAACTTGTATTAGAGGTTATCAGCGCTTTATCAGCCCAATGCTAGGATCAAACTGTCGGTTTTATCCAACATGCTCTTGTTATGCCAATCAAGCTATTGAACGTTTTGGTGTAATAAAAGGTGGTTACTTAGCAAGTAAACGAATATTAAAATGTCATCCACTTAATGCAGGGGGCGAAGATCCCGTGCCAACATTAGAAGAAGAGAAATAAATCTTATGGAATCTCAACGCAGTCTACTTTTAATTGCGCTTATGGTTGTTACTTATTTACTGTTTAGCCAATGGCAACTTGAAAATAGTCCAGTAAGCACAGTAGTATCTGAGCAATCAACAGTTTCTCAAACATCCTCTGTTGAAGCTGATTTTGTACCTGAATCATCAGATTCAGCTACACCTACTTTATATACAGCAAACCAAAAATCTAAAATAATCAGTATTACTACTGACACCTTTACCATGAAAATTAATACTCAAGGTGGTGATATTATAGATGTAAAATTACTTAAGTACGATACTGAGCAAGGTAATGGCATTCCTTTTACAATAATGCAAAATGGTTCTCAAAAATATATTGCTCAAAGTGGTTTAACAGGTGCCAACGGTATAGATAGAATTATTAAAGGTCGTCCTATTTATACAAGTATTAGTCATGATTATAAACTAGATGAAAATGATACCCTCACAGTTGATTTAAATTTTCAAGATGAAACAGGTTTAGTGGTTATTAAGCGTTTTTCATTTTCAGCTAATAGTTATAGCGTCGCTGTCGATTATATAATTAAAAATAACACCGCTAATAGCATTTCAGTTCAAATGTATGGACAATTAAAACAATCTACTTCTGTAGATAGTTCCACAGGTATGTTACCTACTTATCGCGGTGCAGCTTATTCAACAGAAGAAGAAAGATATGAAAAATATGATTTTGATGATATTGCAGATGAAGATTTAAATAAAAACACCATGGGTGGTTGGGTAGCAATGCTTGAGCATTATTTTGTTTCTGCATGGGTACCAAGTGCTAATGTATCTAACCAAATTTATACTAGTTATAATAATAACTTAGAAGCTGTTATTGGTTATAAAGCGCCTTCAATCATAATTGATTCAGGGCAACAAGGAACTACTTCTGCTATTTTTTATGTTGGTCCTAAAGACCAAGCTGTACTAGAAAAACTAGCAACAAATTTAGACTTGACCATCGATTATGGTTTTTTATGGATGATAAGCCAACCACTATTTTGGTTACTACTTAAAATTCAAAGTTTTGTTATAAATTGGGGTGTAGCAATAATAATAATTACCCTAATTGTTAAAGGTGGTATGTATCCTTTAACTAAAGCTCAATATACATCAATGGCAAGAATGCGTGAATTACAACCTAAAATGGCACAATTAAAAGAACGCTATGGTGATGACAGACAAAAAATGTCACAAGCAACAATGGAAATGTACCGTAAAGAAAAAGTAAACCCTGCTGGTGGTTGTTTACCTTTATTATTTCAAATGCCTATTTTCTTAGCACTTTATTGGGTATTTCTAGAAAGTGTTGAATTAAGACATGCTCCATTTATATTTTGGATACAAGATTTATCAGCAATGGACCCCTATTTTGTACTACCTGTATTAATGGGTATTAGTATGTTTGTAATGCAAAAAATGCAACCTATGACGATTCAAGACCCTATGCAGCAAAAAATAATGCAGTATATGCCAGTAATGTTCTCTATTTTCATGGCATGGTTTCCTTCAGGTTTAGTTCTATACTGGTTTATCAGTAATATAATTTCTATCACCCAAATGAAAATTATTTTTAGCGGTATAGCGAAGAAAAAGTTAGCTCAAGCTAAGTAATTAATCCTTTTTATTAAAAAACATTAAAAAGCGAGTCTTATTAAATTAAGGCTCGCTTTTTTGTTAGTTGAACTTAAATAAAGTAAAATAAGCTTAATCCTTATATACAATAAATTTTTTTAAATATTAATGAGTACATTATCTAAACAAACAACAATAGTTGCACAAGCAACAGCACCTGGTCGCGGTGGTGTTGGTATCATTCGTGTTTCTGGACCTGAAGCAAAAAATGTTGCTCAAGCTATTTTAGGTAAAGTTCCTAAAATTAGAAAGGCTGAATATTTACCTTTTAAAGATGATAACCAAAATATAATAGATCAAGGAATAGCATTGTTTTTCAAATCGCCAAATTCATTTACTGGTGAAGATATTATAGAATTTCAAGGACATGGTGGCCCTGTTATTTTAGATATACTGCTAAAAGAAATATTAAATTTACCTAAAGTAGTTATGGCTAAGCCTGGTGAATTTAGTGAACAAGCTTTTTTAAATGAAAAATTAGATCTAACCCAAGCAGAAGCAATTGCAGATTTAATTAATGCTAGCTCAGAACAAGCTGCTCGTTCTGCTGTTCACTCTTTACAGGGTGATTTTTCTATATTAGTTAATGATATGGTAGAAAGTATTATTCATTTACGTATGTATGTTGAAGCTGCTATAGACTTTCCTGAAGAAGAAATTGATTTTATTGCAGATAAAAAAATTGTTAATGATTTAAAAACTATTATTAAAAAACTTGAAGATGTTCGTAAGCAAGCTCAACAAGGAAGTATTATCAGAGAAGGAATGCGTGTTGTTATAGCAGGACGCCCTAATGCAGGCAAATCAAGCTTATTAAATGCTTTAAGTGGCAAAGACTCTGCAATAGTTACAGATATAGCAGGAACCACCCGTGATGTTCTTGCAGAGCAAATAAATATTGATGGTATGCCGCTTCATATTATAGATACTGCTGGTTTACGCGAGAGTAATGATAAAGTTGAACAAATAGGGATAGAACGAGCTTGGAAAGAAATAAATAAAGCCGATAGAGTTTTGCTTATGGTTGATGCTACTCAAGAGTATTCATCAAATAGTTCTGTTATAAAAGATGAACAAAATATTAAAAACTATTGGCCTGAATTTTTTAAAAAACTACCTAATAATATAGGATTGACAATAATACGGAATAAAGCAGATATTATTAATTGCCCTACTGGTTATACTGAAATAATTGATGATAATAAAAATAAACATTCTATTATCACTTTATCAGCTAAAACTGGTGATGGAATAGAGTGTTTAAAAGAACACTTAAAAACCATAATAGGTTATCAAGGTAATACAGAAGGTACATTTATGGCTAGACGACGCCATTTAACTGCTTTAGATAATACACACCAACATTTATTAATAGGTTTAGAACAACTGGAGTCATATGTTGCTGGAGAAATTTTAGCAGAAGAGCTACGAATTTGTCAGCAAGAGCTTAATCAAATAACGGGAGAATTTACCAGTGATGATCTATTAGGAAAAATATTCTCTTCTTTTTGTATAGGTAAATAATTTATGAGTTCATTTCAAATAATAGTAGGAAGCATGTTAGGAACAACAGAATATGTTGGAGAAGCATGTGAAGAAACACTAAAAAAATTGGATCATCAAGTTAATATTCATTTAAAACCACAATTATCAACTATTATTAATCAAACATTTAGTTCAAAAAATAATAAAAAAAATTTTTGGTTAATTTGTACATCAACTTATGGTGCTGGTGATTTTCCAGATAACATCAAAGAATTTGTTAAAGATGTTAAAAGTTATCAACAAGATCTATCTTCTATCCATTTACTGACTATTGGCGTTGGTGATTCAAATTATGATACTTATTGTAAAGCAGCTAATAACTTAAATAGTTTATTAATTTCAAAGGGCTGTAATGAATTAATACACCCAAACTTATTAGATATGAGTTTAAATATAGATCCTGAATTATTATCTCAACAATGGATTATAGATAATAAAGATCTTTTTTAATTTTTATACAATACATACTAACAATATTTAAATTTAATAAATATTAATGTTTATAACTTTAGTA
>Ga0209826_1000852_pt1 | contig 21849 bp, 18 predicted proteins | sample GOMGulsemesocosm_5_FD_184637 | JGI IMG/M metagenome (GOLD analysis project Ga0209826, IMG submission 184637) | Methane-oxidizing microbial communities from mesocosms in the Gulf of Mexico - GOM15C Gulf of Mexico (SPAdes) (version 2) | ecosystem: Environmental > Aquatic > Marine > Cold seeps... | reverse complement strand
TAGTTGCTTCTCTAGCGCTGGATCACTGAGCCTGTACCAGCTTTGCAGGAGGAGCGCTTTGAACATCATCAAGGGTGGCCAGGCTTTCTCACCCTGCTTTTTTGAATGAATACCTGAAAGCTGTTGCTCTAGGCGCGACCAGTCGATTAATTCATGAACAGCATCGAGCTCTTTAAGGGCATCATGGTCGATCAACATGGCTTCTGCCAAACTGCGTTGCTTAAGGTTTTTCCAGGCCATGTGTACTCGCTGATTGTTCTTTTGTTGGGTAATCTATTATCTCAAATCATGGAGGCTAGTTCTTCTTTGTTTCGTGCAAAGGTCTCAATCTATATTATTAATTTTAATTATTGCTGACTGTGTTTGCTTATCAAGCATTATATCCCCTTAATTTAATTAACTTTATTAAGCATAAAAAAGGCTCAATTCATCTGAATTGAGCCTTTTTTCTTTCAAATAGCCTTATCTAAGTTGAGGGGAATTATACCACTCTTCTTACGTAGGCTTATCCTTAAGCTATAAAGATACCATCCGCTACCGCACTAATAGAAACCGCAGTAATACCCGTTAAGCCAGTTAATTCAACCGTCATAACTTCTGTATTGCCAATAGCATCCTCATACACATAAGTGTTGCCGTTAAATTCAAAAGCCAATACATTAGCAGTATTATCAGTAGATACATGATCAGCAATCGCTATCCATTCTGATAACGTATCAACCGCACCTGTATCAGCACTTAGACCACTTAACGTTAGAATACCATTAGCATCTGTTGACGCTGTTAAAGCCCCTGTATCACCAGTAACTACACCAGTAACATCTTTTGCTCCAATTGAAGCGGCAACCACAGCTACCGATACTGTTAGCGTATCATTATCACTAGTCGCTACTGCTGCTTGGTAATCAGTAATTGAATCCATTGATGCCTCTGTTGAGGTCAAAGTGAACGTATCATCACCAGCACCACCAGATATTACGTCTTTACCGCCAGCACTAGTAATTGTATCGTCACCAGTACCACCGTTAATTGTATCCGCACCAGCTCCACCAATAATTGTATCATCCTCTGCACCAGCGTTAACCGTATCACCATGAGCAGACGTGGTAATTGTATCTTCAGCACTGGTACCTGTAATTGCAACTGCGGAAGCGAAAGCGCTTGCATCTATAGTTACAGTATCAACATTATCTAAACTCAAACCACCTAGATTAACGGTTGCTTGATCAACAATAACGGTTAAACCAAGTTCATCACCACTATTATTTGTATCTTCACCAGCAACTGCCATTGATGTACCACTTAGTGTAGACGCATCTACTGTAGCGGTAACATCACTACCGTTATTCTCTTGCACCACGATAGCTTCGACACTTACTAATGTAACTGCGGCAGCTTCTATATCCGCACCATCAGCTAAAATCAGTGTATCAGTACCCGCACCACCATCAAAAACAACAGTTCCAGCAGCTTGATCCAATACTAAGCTGTCATTGCCAGCATTACCTGTTACCGCAATAACCTTATTTGTAATAGCGCTAGCATCAACTGAATCAGCTGATGCACCACCAACTACAGTTGTATCTTGATTTGCAGTCTCAATTTCATTCTTACCTGAACCACCTGTAATTTCACCTGCAACAGTGGACACATATGTTAACGCACCTGTTAATCCTGAAGCGTCAACAACAGCTGTTGCCCCTGTTGTAATACCAACATCACCGGTACCTGTAATAATTAAATCACCCGTACCTGTAACTGCGGTAGAAACAGTTGTATCACCAACAACGTTAAGAGTAACATCCGTTGTACCTAAAGCAAGCGTAGCAATATCTAGAGCAGCTGTTGCATTTACAGTTGCTGACTTTAAGGTAGCAAAGGTAAGCGAAGTTAAATCTTTAGCTGTTGATACAGTTATTGCATCTGTTGCTTTTGAACCCGTTACTGTCAAAGCTGAACTCTTTTCTAAAGCAATAGTTTGACCATCTTTAACTGTTAAAGCCGTTGCCGCCGCAGAAATAGAAACAGTGTCGCCTAAGCCAGAGATATCACCAGTTGTTGCTGTATGTGTAACCGCTGAAGCACCGGTAATAGTAACACCTGTTAAAGAACCAATAAATGAAGCCTCACCTGCACCCGTTACTGTAATTTTATTTGCTGCACCTGGAACCAACGTAATAACAGAATTTGCTGTAGCTACGATTGCGACATCGTTTGCTGTAGCCAATGTTAAAGCAATATCACCATTTACCGTAACTGTTGGTTTACTGCCTGCAGCTGCTGCCGTTATGCTCGCAGTTGCTGCAGAACCCGTATCAACAGAACCCGTTGTTACGCCAGTAACACCTAAAGTAGTAACCTCGGCACCAGCGACAACTTTACCTGTTGTGATAGCTGCGATTAAAGCAGTAACACCAGACCCAGTAGTAATCGTATTTGCTCCACCAGTTGTTACTGCAGCATTCCCATCAAAACCCAGTTTAGAAGAACTTAGTGTAATAGTTGCACCGGTTGTACCTGCTGCATCATATGCAAAGCCCGCGAATGCATCCAACTCAACATTTACTGCCTCAATATTTGTAATTGTTCCTGCAGCTGCCTGAGCGGCTGATAGTTTCAGGTTTAATACATCAGAGTCATTTGAATTACTATCAATAATCAAATCACCAGCTGTAATATCTGAACCATTAATTGTTTCATTCGATGTTGTGCCTTCAATTATATCAACACCCGCTGTTAATGTACTGGTATCCCCTACCACGCCTGTTGCTGGCGTATCAAGGTTACCGACTGCTGCTGTTGCCGCTGAGTTTCCAGAAGTAACTGTTGCTGCACTCGCAGTTACTGCCGCAAGGACTGCAACTGCAGCTGTAGTTGCAGTTGCACCAGAAAAGTCTTTTTCTTCAGCCATTACTTCAGCTGTGTATGTTTGAGCAACCTCAACTTTATTACTGACAGCTAGTACATCACTATTTTGTGCGCCACCAAGAATTTGAACCATTGCTAGTTCTTTTGTTGTACTGCCGTCGTTAATTGCATCTGCCCAGAAAGTTCCATCTGCTGCTGTTGCATTATCATATGCTCGACTAAATGCCTGCATGTATACTGCTGCTAAAAATGCATCAGTACCCAGCTCTATAATTGACTGAGCTTCTTCTGATGTTGAAAAGCTTGTTGCAATATCAGCAACTGTTGTTGTTTCTGCATCCAATGCATCCGCATAAAATGCTAAACCAACAGGGTCAGCAGGGCGACCAAAATATGCAATGAATAGTTCTTGTACTTGTGTTTCTGAGGCTGTTGTAGCCATAAAGATTACTCCTTCAATTATAAAATTTTCAATCTAAAACTTAGTTCGCAATACACTCCATTAATACAGCCCTTTCAGCATAACGCTACCAGGCCTGGTAAAGCTTTATTAAAGCGCCATATGAATATGCTCTAACTAAATGTTAGTTTCCTCGATATCAAGTTTGATAGAAATTATCACACTCTCCTTAAGATTCTAGCTTCCTTTTTTCATTCGTCAAGGTCTTATTGCTGAGTTTATGCATTATATCACTCGCTGTGATTTTTTTTCACACACCTTTAATTTAAAAGCTCTGGAAGAAAAAGGCATTACCGTACTGACTATCGTCAACTGCGAGCTAACTTTCGTTCACGACCTGTCCATTAATCCTTATAAGCGGTTCATTCCAGCAACCGCCCTCAAATTTAGTTTTATCATGATTAATGACATTAAACACCAGCGCCAGATCTCGCCAATCATAATTAGCGCTCATATGGGTTTCCTTATCGTGCAGCGCCACCACGATTGAATACCCCCCTTCGCCAAAATTTGCCGGGAAGCTAACATGGAAGGTGTAAGTCGTTCCTACGCTTGCCTGCTCGATAACTTGCTGGGTATGCCATGTATTGGTGCCATACACGACTTGCCCTAAACGATCTTTAATGGCGTAGCCTAAGACCAAGCTGGCTATTGGCTGCAGCACCACGGCAGTAATACGCAGTTCCACTTGCTCACCCACGGCTACCAGCTCAGCTAACTCGCCCTTGCTGTTATAGAGCGCAACGCTGTCTATTTTTGCTTCGCCGGTACCGGAGGAGGTTTGCACTTTGCCACTTTTGTGCCGCTTAACGATAACCGTACTATTTTCTTTTTCGGCAATAAGCGCGTTATAGTAGTCAAACACTTGCTCTGGCTCGCCATCTTGAACAACGGTGCCTTTATCTATTAATATAGCGCGGTTACACAGGCTTTGTATTGCGCTGCGATCGTGCGATACGATTAATAAGGTGGTGCCTTGTTGTTGGAATTCTCGAATACGACTAAAGCTTTTATGCTGAAAGTAGGTATCGCCCACGGATAGAGCTTCATCTACAATAAGTATTTCAGGGCGGTAGGCGGTTGCTACGGCAAAGGCAAGCCGCACCTGCATGCCGCTGGAGTAGGTGCGTACAGGCTCGTTGAAGTAGCTGCCAATTTCGGCAAATTCTTCTATACCGGGTATTGCCTGCTGAATTTGCTGCGCACTGAAGCCCATTAATCCTGCTGCGTGAATAACATTTTGCCGCCCTGTTAGCTCAGGGCTAAAGCCCATACCTAATTCCAATATAGCAGCAATGCGCCCGTTAATTTCAACTTGCCCCTCGCTTGGCTGCAGCGTGCCGGTAATCATTTTAAGCAGGGTGCTTTTACCTGCACCGTTTTGCCCAATAATTCCCACCGCCTCGCCCGCTTGAATACTAAAATCAATATTCCTTAGCACCCATTGTTCAGCAACGGGTTTGGTTGGCAAGCCGAACCAGCGTGCAAAGCGCTTCCATTCGGAGCTATAGCGTCTAAAGGCTTTACCCACATTTTGAATCTCTAATACGCTCATAATACATCCACCATTTCGGCGCTAGCGCGCCTAAAGAGGAACAGACCTAGCAACACTAAACTAACTGCCAATGCCGCTATTAATAGTAAGCCTGCTATTTCAGGCGGCTTGTTGTAAACCAATACTTGATGGTAGGCGTTAACAAGGGTGTACATTGGGTTCCATGAAAGCAGATGTCGGTAACTTTGTGGAATAATATTTTCTGGGTAAACAATCGGGGTAAACCAGAACCATGTTTGCAAGATAATAGGAAAAGCCTGCCCAATATCACGTAAGAAGACGTTTAAAACCCCAATAATTAAGCCGATACCCAAAGCTAAAGCCATAACAAGCAGGCTTAACGGGATAACCCATAACATGGTTAAGCTAAAAGTATGGCCGAGCAGAGCAAATATAAACAGCATAGCCCCCAATAACAGCGCATTATTTAACACACAAGAACCTAACACGATAATAGGCAACGTTATACGCGGGAAGCTCATTTTTTTCATGAGGTTACCTTGCGTTATAAATAGCGTAAGACACCGGTTTATAATTTCACTAAATAGTTCCCACGCGAGTAAGCCCGCAATTAGATAAATAGCATAAGCGTATTTATTATCTATACCCGGTAGCTTAGCAGCCAAAATGCTGGACAGGATAAGTGCATAAATTAGCACTTGCGACAGCGGGTTAATAATCATCCACACGCCACCCAGCTTGCTACTGGCAAAGCGGCTAATCAACTCACTACGGATAGAGCTAATAACGAAGTGGCGATATTGCCATAAGCTACGAAGCAAGCTAAACATGGACTGACAACAGGCTTACCGACGACAAAGCGTGCATACCTGCCAATAAAAGCACTTTATTTATTTTTTTTACACTCATCTTATTTGATAAATACCGCTATAGTACGTTGGCTCAGTTGCTGACTTTAATGACTAAATGTTAACATATTCTTCTATAGGAATTTAACTTCATTAGGACACCTAAGCCATGTGCGATACGCCACAGCCGTTTAAGAAACGATTATTATCACTACCTTATTTAGGAAAGGCGTTCCGTCTGCTCGCGGCGTTAAAAAACACACCTCAAACACAACAACGAACGCTTGCGCTTGAGGAGCAGCTTATTCGAATTACTGCACTTGAGGAGCAAATGGCTACGCTATTACCCTTAGAGCAACAACTTAATAAGCGCCAACAAATTTTCAAACTCGATATGGCGCGAGTCCTAGCGAGAAAGCAAGATATTGAGCAAGATGTTCCGCCGCCGCCCAGCCAACAGCCTTTAGCCCAGCCTTTAGATGACTTATATATCGCCTTCGAAAATCAGTTTCGTGGCAGCGAAACTGAGATTAAGCAGCAGCAAAGCAAGTACTTGCCTTTTTTAGCCGCGATGGCACAAAACATATCGGAACCACTCAAGGTGCTTGATATTGGCTGCGGCCGTGGCGAGTGGTTACACCTCTTGGGTGACTTTCATTACCAGGCCAGCGGTTTAGATATTAGCCAAACAATGGTTGATTTTTGTCGTTTAGAAGGTCTTCAGGCCGAACAGGGCGATGCCTTAGCCTATTTAGCCAAGCAAGCCGATTGTTCTTTAGATGTGATTACTGCGTTTCATGTGATTGAGCATTTGACTTTTGAACAGATGATCGGTTTATTCGACCAATGCCTACGTGTATTGAAAGTGGGCGGGAAAATTATTTTTGAAACACCGAACCCCGAGAACCTAACCGTCGGAGGCTATTCTTTTTACTTGGACCCTACACATAAAAACCCGTTGCCACCCGCTACCGTTGAATTCATTACTCGCCAACGTGGCTACCAGCAAGTAGATATTTTCCGCTATAACCCTCGCGATGAAGTCGGCGAGGTGACACCTCTGGTTGAACAGTGGTTCTGCAGCCCGGTTGACTTTGCCGTGATTGCTGAAAAATAAATGCGCATCGCTATCGCCACAACGCAAACCCCATTCATAACAGGCGGGGCTGAATATCACACAAAAAACTTACTCAATGCCTGCCAGCAAGAAGGTCACCAAGTAGATATTATATCAAAGTGTTTTTTAGATGAGTCTGTTAATACCATAAACCAGGGCATGGCCTTATGGAGCGAGGAGGATTTTTCTTTATGGGGTAGCAAGCAACCCGATATGGTGATTTGCTTGAAGTTTCCGGCTTTTTATCTTCAACACAATTGCAAAATAATTTGGGCGTTACACCAACACCGCTCTGCGTATGATTTATGGGACTACGCCGAAGAACAGGGCCATAAGCACTCAGTAGAGGACATGGCCTTACGGCAAAAAGTTATTGCACGAGATAATAAGGCATTCAATAACGCGTTACAAAATTTCACGAACTCAAAAACCGTCAGCAAACGGCTCAAACACTATAATAATATTGACTCTACTCCACTATACCACCCACCTGCATTAGCTGAAGCACTATTGATGGATAATACCGCAGAAACAAGCAGCGACTACATTTTCGCTCCCAGTCGCTTTGAACCATTAAAACGCCAGCAGCTTTTACTCGAAGCATTAAGCCTCACCAAGCACCCCGTTAAAGCGGTACTCTGCGGGCAAGGCAGCCACGAGCAGCAGTTGCGACATTTAGTGTCATTGTATGGCTTACACGAGCGAGTGACGATTCACCGCCAACTGAGTGAAGCAGAAATGGTACAACACTATAAGCAATCGCTGGCGGTGTTTTTTGCCCCATATGATGAAGATTATGGTTATGTAACTTTAGAAGCCATGCTCGCTAAAAAACCTGTCATTACTTGCTGTGACTCTGGTGGCACGACTGAGTTTGTTGAGCATGAGCACACAGGTTTTATTGAACCGCCTAGTGCCGAGCGCTTGGCTGCTAGGCTTGACCAGTTATATGCCAATAAGCCTCTGGCTCAATCAATGGGTTTAGATGCTTTTCAGCATTATCAATCGTTTGATATTAGCTGGAAAAATGTACTGCGTCACTTACTCTATTAATGACTCATCTCCCCGCCCTGCCACGTATTGCTATTATTATTGATGAGACGCTTGTTGATACAGCCCGATGGATGGAAAAAGCCTTATGCAGCGTTGGCTGCCGCGCTGAAGCCCTCTACGCTAATCAGTTAACATCCCATGCTGCACTCGAACCTTATGACCTAGTCATTTACCGTTACGGGCAGGATTTTTCCAGCGTTGCGCCTATATTAGACCAGTACGATGGCCGACTGATTATCTATTACTGCGCCAATACCGCTTTAGCGAACTTCAGGCCATACCCCAAAACCGTTACTTTAGTGCGCCAAAAGGAACTGGCTCGCCAGCAATTTTGCGAATGGGTGCAAGGAAATACCCAACGGGCTGTTTGGCTAGCTGATTCAGCACAAGCTGCTGCTGATTTAGTAGCATGGGGGGTTAGTAAAGCTGCCCACTGTTTAAGCATTATGCCACTACGTATTAAGCTTGAGCCTGGGCTTTACACAAGCCATGCAAGGCCAAGCGTAAGCAATACGCTAAACATTCTTCTGGCTGGCCGTTTTGTACCCGAAACGGGGCATCTCAAAATACTGGAGACCCTCCATCATTATCAACAATTAACCAATTACAACGTGGAGCTGCATATTGCCGGCCATACCGAGTCGCTACTTGAAGCTTATATAAAAGAGGTTAATCTATATGCACAGCGCCTCGATATTATCCCGCACATCCATAACTGCACCGTCGCTTCACCGCTAACGAATAAACTGTTTTTACAGGCTGATATCATGATGAAAACCGCCACTAATACGTTTTTTTCTGCCGAAGCGGTACAAGCTCAGGCTATGGGGCTGGCTATTTTCGAGGTCTCTCAAACAGAACAAGCTACAGAGGCTGCAAAACGTTTATCTCAGACCGCACTAAACCCTGCCTCTATCAAACAGCTTGTTTTAGCGGGTTATAGAATCATCAGCCAGCAACATACCGCCTTAGCCATTGAGCAACGGCTGCTTGGCGCGGTCGCTCTTAGCCTTATGCCTGAGAGTTCAAAGTGAGAATTGGTATTGCAACAGTTCAAGTACCCTTTATGTCGGGCGGCGCGGAGATTCATGCGCGCTTACTACAGGAGCAGTTGATTTTACGTCAGCATGAAGTCGATATCATCACCCTTCCCTTCAAATGGTACCCTCCGCGCACGATACTTGAGCATATCGAGGCGGTTTCAAACATTGATTTAACCGAGGTTAATGGACAAAAGATTGATCGTTTGATTACGATGAAATTTCCCATGTATTATGTTGAGCACCCAAATAAGGTCGGCTGGGTATTACACCAGCACCGGCAGGCGTATGAGTTATTTGAAACCAAACACAGCGATATGCACCTTAGCGATGAAGGACGAGATGTTTGCCAAACAATTCGCTGTTTAGATACGCAAAAATTGCCTGAGCATAAGCACTTGTTTACTAATTCACAGACAGTTGCCAATAGATTATGGCGCTATAACCGCGTTCACGCGGAAGCGTTATATCACCCACCGGAAGATTACGAATTATTACATTGTGAAGACTATGGCGACTATATTCTGCTGCCAGGCCGTTTAGATGACATTAAACGCCAGTTGCTAATGGTCGAGGCTTTGGCTTATTTACCCACCATCAAACTTATTTTAATAGGCAATGCGAACACGTCTTATGGCAAGTTACTGCAACAGCGCGTTGTGGAACTTGGCTTGCAAACACGCGTAATAATTAAAGGCTTTGTCTCTAGAAAGGAAAAAATAAGCTTGTATGCCAGCGCCTTAGCCGTATATAACGGCGCGTATGAGGAAGATTACGGCTATGTTACCTTGGAAGGTTTTTTTTCCAGCAAAGCGGTTATTACTCATACTGATTCTGGCGGGCCGCTTGAGTTTGTTATTGACCAACAGAATGGGTTTATAACCGAGCCCTCCTCCATCGCTATCGCTAAGGCCTTAGAGGGGCTAAGCAAAAAAAAAGCCCAAGCACTGGGTGAAGCGGGCAGGCAACGGATGCTTAGTTTGAATTTAAGCTGGGACTTTATTATTGATTCATTGCTACAGAACTCTCAAGGAGTTGGCGCATGATCGCGTATATATCACCCTTATTACCTAAAAAAACAGGCATTGCTTTATATAGCCAACATTTAATTAATGCCTTACAAGTTGCCTTAAACGATAACGATGAAGAGCTAGTCGTTTTTGATGATGCTGTCGACGAGACCAATGCTTATCAAACCGATTATATTGCCCAAGAAATTTTGCCACTAACCTTTGAAGAGAGTCGTCGTAAACAATACCGTCAGTTTATTTATAACTTCGGTAATAACCCTCATTACCACCTGCCGATGCTACAGTTATTAAGACAGCAAACCGGAGTCGTTGTTTTACATGATACGGTGCTGTATTACTTAATTGCCGGGCAAGGTTTGGGCGGCGTGTGGCAAGCCTTGGTACAAGCAGCGAACGGTCGCCCCATTGATAGCATCAACAAAATCAATCTTGACAATCCAGAGCACGATATTCTTCGTTATTCAACTCCCGCTAAACACCCTTTTTTACACGAGGTTCTGACGAGGGCTAGCTCGGTTGTTGTCCATAGCAAAATGGCCAAGAAGCAGGTTATTAAAGCGGGGTATCCGGGCCCTGTCCACCAAGTTCCACTGATTGATTACCAGCAAGCCGTTGATGTTGATATAAAGCTAATCGAAAATCCCTCCGTTATCAAGTTAGTGAAGCAAAAAGAGTCCTACGGTACGTTTATCATCGGTCTATTTGGTTTTTCCGGTGAAACAAAGCGCAGCCATAGCATATTTATCGCACTATCTGGATTGGCTGAAGCGCTAAAATTACGCATTAAATTGCTTATTATTGGCAATGATCACTATCAGGCCGATATTAAAGCAATCGGTATATCTGACCTTGTGGTAAACAGCGGCTATGTTAGCGATGCTGACTACGATCAAAGCATGGCGCTATGCGATTTAATCATTAACCTACGTTATCCTTCGATGGGGGAAACATCGGCCGTACAAATTCAAGCCATGAGCGCGGAAAAGCCGAGCATTGTTAGTAACTATGGTTGGTTTAGTGAATTAGCCGATGATACCGTACACAAGATTACCGCTGATGAACAAGAAGTTGAGCAGCTACAGACAGCGATTACTCGAATGATGACTGATGAACCGTATCGCCTATCGATGGCTAAAGCAGCCAAACATTACGTTAAACAACACCACTCACCCACGCAGGTTGCTCGGCAATGGATGGGTATTATTGCTGAATAGCGCACGAATTTATAATACCGACTGAATTCTCCGGATTTCCTGAACCAGCCTATTGGCACTATGCTGCCAAGTATATTGATTTAAATCGAAGTGAGCCTGTTCATTTAAAGATAAACAGCCTTGTTCCACATCTGAAATTTTTGTCACTAGGTCAGCCGAATCGGCTAAATCAAAATAGATCACGCTACCCCCCCCCACCTCACGATGAATAGGCGTATCGCTGGCCAATACGGGTAACTGATAGTGTTGCGCCTCAATAATAGGCAAGCCAAAGCCTTCGACATAAGATGGAAAGACTAAAGCCTTGCTATTTTTATAGCAGTAGACTAGCTCAGCATCATCTAAGTCATTCCATAAAAACAGCTTCGCATTAAACTGTGGGTGCTGCTCTATATCACGTATAAGCTTATCCACCCTCCACCCCACTCTTCCAACAATATGCAACTTAATATCGAGACCTAACGCCCATAATTGATTAAAAGAATCGAGTAAATATTGGTGGTTTTTTCGAGGTTCAACCGTACTGACAATCAGGTAAGAGCTCCCCTTTAGAGCTCCCATTAACTCCTCTCGAGCGCACCCTTGTTCTTTGGCGACATCAGCGCCCAGATAAAAGTAACCTAATCGCTCACTGTCAGGGGTTGCACCTAACGAGATCAAATAGTCTTGAAGCGAGCAGCGAACTGTCTTTGATATGGCAATATAACCATCAACATTTTTTTCCGCTTGCTCAAACCATCGACTAAATACCTTACACAGTGCTTGTTCACAGAATTGCGGATGCGTAATCGGGATAAGGTCATAAATAACCACAATAACATTGGCTCCATTATCTTTTGCATGGCTGATAGCCTCCCATGCCGGCAAATGCCAAGATGAGTCCAACATTAAAATGACATCTCCAGGTGAAAAACTTATAGGACATGGAGCCTCGCACTTAGAGGCATCTATTTTAGATGCGACCGATCGATAAACCCCGATAAGAGTCAGCATGTAGATGATACGACTCAAGCCAAATTTGCTTCTTGGAGCAGATAGAAAATCATTAAGTGGAGCCCAAGTTAATCGCTTTAATACTGCCTCCCTAAGATTTCTTAAGTAACGAACCACTCGTATTTTGCCGCGATTTTCAGGAGGGGCATCATTATCATTATCGCTGCCGCCGCTGTCTTCGTCCTCAACAAGCTGCTTTCGTCTTAAGTCGGGAAGCCCATCTAAACGATAAAAGCTACCATCATCGATGCACATTAAGCTGATAGGCGTATTATCTGGCAGCCGAGGGCCAAGCTGTTCAACAATGTGCCTGACAACTCGTTGTATACCTGTATTTAACCCTGAATTCGCCGTATGCGTACACTCAATATACAAATGTTTGATCATTCCGCCTCTAACATCCATTTGAGCATTGCCGATAACGGCTCTGCTTGCGTTAAACCTGGGGCCGACTCAAACAAGTATTCATTATCACCACACTGGCGCTTTATATCCGCCGGCCTAGAAAACTGCGGATCCATTTCAATTTCCAAGGTATGCCCAGTAATCTCTTCCAACAAACCTATAACATCTCGAATACTAGTCAGACGTCCAGAACATAAGTTAACAAAACTCAATTTGTTCGTTGGCGTTGAAAGCAATTCTGTATAGGACTGAGCAACCCAGCGCACGTCTGAAAAGTCGCGCCAAATATCGATATTGCCTAATCTAATGCTGTCAGCCCTTCTTTTAAAATGGTCAACAATTTTTGGCACCAAGAATTTTATATCTTGACCTCTCCCTGTGTAATTAAAGGGGCGAGTAATCGTGATATTTAATTTCTCTGAGTACGTTTTGGCTATTTGCTCCATAGCCCATTTACTGCAGCCGTAATGGTTTATTGGGTCAGCCGGGCAGGCTTCGTTTATTTTTTCAGCCGTTTGTATCCCATAGACGTTTGAACTACTTGCTAAGATGATTTGTTTAGGTGGGTCAGGTAACCTCAAACAAGCCGTTAATATATTTTGCGGACCGAAAGTATTCACTGCATAAATCGACGCGTTGGCTCCATCAGGAACAAAGCTTATTCCCGCGAGGTTAATGATATAGTCTGGCTGTATTTTTAGAAGCGTACTTTCAAGCTGTGGAAGGTCGGTTATATCTACCACGCTGGTATCTACATTGTAGTTTGCCTGCTTTAGCGCAGGAATAAGATACTGCGCGGTAAAACTTGCCGCACCTACCACCCAAACCTTTTCTGAGGCCTGCTGCATTAAAAGGTTCGGCCTGTTTTAATGTTCTCTAAATCACTTTTAACCATCATCGAACATAACGTTTTAAGGTCAGTTTTCGGCTTCCAACCCAATGCCGTTTCGGCTTTACTGTAGTCGCCAATTAACAATTCAACCTCAGCAGGGCGATAAAATTTAGGGTTAATTTGCACCAACAATTGCCCCGTACTCGCATGGTACGCCTTTTCTTGTTCTGCCGTCCCTTTCCACTCGATAGGAATGTCAACCGCGCTGAATGCAAGCTCGACAAACTGACGTACGGTGTACGCTTCATTAGTTGCTAAGACAAAGGTATCCGCCGTATCGTGTTGTAACATTCGATACATACCTTCCACGTATTCTTTCGCATACCCCCAGTCGCGCTTAGCATCGATATTACCTAACTCTAATGGTGTTGTATCACCCAAGGAAATTCGCGCCACTTTATCGGTGATTTTACGCGTTACAAACTCACGTCCACGCAGTGGCGATTCGTGATTAAACAGAATACCACTACAGGCAAAAATGCCATAGGACTCGCGATAATTCACCACTGACCAATGAGCAAATTGCTTGGCAACGGCGTACGGACTACGAGGGTAAAAAGGGGTTTCTTCGTTTTGCGGAATCTGCTGAACTTTACCATAAAGCTCTGATGTGCTTGCTTGATAAAAACGTATGCTTTTATCAACGATCCTTATTGCTTCTAATAAGTTTAAAGCGCCTATGCCTGTAATTTCTGCTGTGGTTTGAGGCTGCTCAAAGGATACTCCAACAAAACTCTGTGCCGCTAGGTTGTATATTTCATCGGGCTTTGTTTGCTGAATTAATCGAATACTGTTGCCCAAGTCGGTTAGATCGTGCTCAACTAAATGTAGGTTTTGATGGTTTTCAACACCTAGCGATTCTAAACGCCAAAAATTAACTGAGCTTGTTCTACGATATGCGCCTATTACTTTATAGCCCTTCGCTAGTAATAGTTCTGCTAGATAAGCTCCATCTTGCCCTGTTATTCCTGTAATTATTGCCGTTACCAAGTGCCTACCCTCTTTATTCGTAAATGACGGCATAATAGCAAAATACTGCTAATTTCTCTAGCTGCTCAGACTATTAGTTACCACGTAATAATTAAACAATAAAGACATACGGCTAAAAGCCAGCCCATAAAATTAGCCAGCATGTCGTACCAGCAAAACCCACTGCCGTAGTACTTATCCCAAACCTCCTTCGATAAACCAATTATAAAGGTTATTAAGGTGCTAAATATCAACCCCAAATAGGGTAATAAAACTAAGGTTATCAATAAGCAAATGGCGAAGTGCTGTTGCTTATCTTGTTGTTTGATGAATGGCTGCATAGGGGGAGCTTACCTTCTTCAAGCCAAAGTTTTATATATTTTCATTGTTTTCTGAGCCGTCATTTCCCATGAGAATTTTTTCACTCTTTCCACCCCTTTTTGTTGTAAGCATTGCCGCAGCGCCCCATCTTGCGCGATTGTTTCCATCGCCTGCGTGATATCATCGACCTCATACGGGTTGATTAAAATAGCGGCATCCGCCGCCACTTCAGGCATGGATGTGAGGTTTGAGCTTATCACCGGTGTATTCGAGGCAAATGCTTCCAGTACGGGCAAGCCAAAACCTTCATATAAGGAGGGAAATACCATTGCCAAACTGGCCTGTAACAAGGCATATTTATCTTCAAAAGTCACATAGTCCAACCAATACACCTTATGGCTTAATGCTAAACTACGCAAGCGCTGCACCAACGCCTCACTGCTCCAGCCTTCACGCCCAACAATAACGAGGGGATGCTGCTGCTGTAATTGCTCAGGAAGTTGTAAAAACGCATCCAATAAACGTTCAATGTTTTTTCTAGGTTGCAGTGTACCGATAAAAACAAAGTAATTGCTCGGTAAGTTGTATCGTGACAATACTGCTAGCTTTTGCTCTTCGCTAACAGGCTTAAAACAATTTTCATCCACCCCTAAAGGTGTTACTGAAATACGCGAGGCGGGTATTGCAAAGTGTTCTTGGATCGCATCAGCCGCATAATCCGAAATAGTAATAATATGATCAGCCCAGTGCGCTGTTTTCTTAAATAAAGCATTTTTCAACCAGCGACCTCTGCCGCCCACCCACTCTGGGTGTGCCAACGAAATAGGGTCCATAATGGTTGCGACCACGGGAACTTTCGCTAATTTAGGAATATAGTGATCGGTCGCATGAAAAATGTCAGCATTCTGTTCTATATGTGCTGAGCGAAACAGGGGGTAACCCGTTACCGCACTGGCAACGGCTTGATATGGAAAATGCCCTAAAGAAGTGCAACCAGCACCTCCCTGTTCGGGCAAAAAAGCATATCGTGTCGACGAAATACCTAAGGCGGGTATTTGTTTCACCAAATTCTGCGTATACACCGCAATGCCATCTAAATGGCTCGTTTGCTCTGCCTTATGCAGTACCGTAGTGCCTAACGCGACCCTCATGCTAAATAAACGACAATACTAGCCATCGTATTATGAGCTTAGCCGCTGGTATAATTGCAGGTACCGTTTACCCATGATATCCGCAGTAAAGTTAGCGTCAAAACGTTCCTTAGCGAGCAGTCCCATTTCATCCAACTCCGCATTATTACTCTCGAAGTACTCCATTGCTGCGGCTAACGCAGCCGCATTCTTTGGCTGCACAACCAAGCCGGTTTCACCATTAATATTAATATAGCTTGTCCCCGACCCAAGCTCTGTAGTAATCATAGGAGTCCCCTGCCTAGACGCCTCTAACAAAACCATCCCATAGGCTTCTGATCTCTCCGAGGCTGGCAATACCAAGGCTTTTGCTAGTGCTATAAGCGCATATTTTTGCTTATTCGTAACATGCCCAAGAAAAAAAACGTTATCTAATTTATTTTCTTGCGCATAGCCATGCAATGATTTAGCTTCAGGCCCATCACCTGCGATAATAATGGTCTTGCCTGTTTGTTTGGCCGCCTCTAATAAGTATTGCAACCCTTTGTAATACCTAAATACACCAATAAACAAATAAAACTCATCCCCGTGATTTTTATAGTACTCATTATATTCGTACTGGTAAGATGCAAAGATTGGCTCTTTATCAATTCCATTAGGTATTAGTTCAACAGGAGCCTCTAAGCAACTTAACACAAGGCTACTTTTAATATATTTTGGTGATGTCGCAACAACAGCTGCAGCTTTCTCTAAGAACTTATTCATTAGAGGCTTATACAACATATACCAGCTTTTTTGCCTAACAATATCTGATTGATAGCTGACAATATATGGCTTCTTTCGGTTTTGCCGTGTAAGCGCAAGAATATCTGCAAATGGCCAAGGGAACTGGTAATGAACAACATCGGCCCAATTAGATAGCTCCTTAAAGTCTTTCCATAATGACCATGAGAAACCACACGAGGCTATTTCAGCCGTTAACGGATAGCAGTAGATGAGCGCCTGAGGCGTTTCAATTATTTCTTTTTCCTTACATTTCGCACTGAGACAAACTATTCTATTGTTTACTCCGAGCAATGACGTAGCCTGACAAAGTTGCTGCAAGACTTCTTCGATCCCGCCCCGGCTTATCGCAAAGGATGTTTTATAGACATGTAGTACGTTAATCGCTTACTCTCTTGCTGCTAGCCAATTATTAATATGCTCAACACTATCCTCCGTTAACGAGCCAACTTTATATTCAAGCCGAGCTCGACTTAAAATATAGTTATAACGCGTTTGCTGGAGTTCACGCTTTGAGTTTAGGTAAACTTGCTGTGCATCTAGCACATCTGAAACGGTAGCAATCATCAACTTATAGCTTTTTTCCATCGCCTGATATGACTTCTGAGCCGATTCTACTGCCTTTTTTGTTGATGCTATTCGGCGTGTTAGCGCATTAACACTCAAAAACTCATCGTTTAATTCCTTTACTGCTTTACGATACTCTTGATCATAAGTTGCCTTTGATATTGCTAATTGCTGCCGCGCTTCGTACACTTTAGCAGATGTAGCACCGCCACTAAAAATAGGCATTGAAAACGTTAAAGCAACAACTTCTGTATCGTTATTATTGGAGGCGGAGTTTTCAAATCCAATATCACTTTTCTGTTTGCTGAGCTGGAGACCTATTACTGGGTAGTGCCCTGATTTTTGCTGCTTCAAATTCATTCTTGAAGACTCAATTGATGCGCCAACGCTTTTTAATGCGGGGTTTTCTTTTGCTAACCTTTCTATATATTGCTCTGCCTTCATGTGTTTCAGATCAAACACTGCCTGTTGATTTAATGAAGATATTTCACTAACTGAATTTTGGGTTAGCTCACTCAAACTTGCTTCTGCTAGACGGAGCTTCTGGACGGCATCAACCTCATCTGAACCAAGCATATCTAAACGCGCTATAATTTCGTAATATTCAGTTATTTTTACTAGCTGTCTTTTATACAGCGCTTCTGTTTGCTCTTTTTTCTGCTTAAGCGCCAACATTTCCTCACGAATTAGATCTAGTTCATCAATCGCCTGTAATAGCCCGAAGTAGCGCTCGATAGTATCTAACCTTACGGCTGACTCGGTATCTTCAAGTTGAAACTTAAACTGATTTAACACTGCCTTCGAGCGCTTCCAGGCTTGGTATTTCTGCAAGTCAAAAAGTGTTTGATTAATAGTAAACGCATAACGTTGGCCTGAGTAATGATCGATATCAAGGCCTTCTGTTCTACGAGTATTTGTCGTTACATTACCGCTAATTGTTGCCTGAGGTAACAATGCTGCAAACGACTGTTTTTCTCGTGCAACGCCAACTTCTACGCCCAACGAGTCAATCAATAACCTTGGGTCCGATTTCAAAACCTGCTGATATGTTTCAACCAAGTCTTGAGCTATAGCTGGCTGAATAAACGAGCACAACAAGACTACCAGTATTTTTTTCAGCTGAAAACTCACATTTACTCCTCTAAAAAAGAGCGAGTAAAGGCATCGGTAACGGGCTTAGCCAAGTATTCAAACAAGGTTCTTTCTCCTGTTCCTATCAACACTTCAGCTGGCATGCCGGGGATTAGCTCCAAACCTGCAATATCATCTAAACTTGACTGCAATAAAGCTACCTCTGCCAAATAGTATGCCGCGCCCGTCTGCTCGTTTATAATTCTATCTGGCGATAGTTTAAGTACTTTACCTAAAAGTTTAGGCGTCGTTTTTTGATTAAAGGCACTAAAACGAACCTCTGTTTCTAAACCAACGGACAGTCTATCAATATCCGTCGGCGATACTTCCGCAAGTATCGTGAGTTCTTGCCCCTCGGGTACAATTGTCAACAATGTTGCCCCTGGCGCAACTACGCCCCCTTCTGTGTGCACTTCTAGGTTTATAACCGCTCCACTCACCGGCGCTTGTATTGATGTTCTTGCAAGGCTTGAGCTCGTTACTCTTAATTTTTCAGACACATCAAATAATTCTGCTTTAACCGCCGCCAACTCATTCGCTATTTCTTTATTGGCATCCTTTTCAAGCTGAATAATCTGTAATTTGGTCTCACCTTTTTGAATACTTACTTGCGCTAAGCTTGCAGTCAGTTCAGACACATCGCCTTCAACTCGTATTTTTTCCCGTAGCTTTTCCCGTAGCAGACGTTTATCGGCAAAGCCTTCTTTTAGTAACTCTTGTAGCTCGTCTGTTTCTTCCCTTAGAGAAGCCAACAAAGCTTGGTTACTTTTCCGCTGGCCTTTCATACCCTTATACTTACTATTAAGCTGTTCAATGCGCTGCTCCAGCACTAATCGCTCACCTTCTCGGCTTGCCACTCGCGCCTTAAAAATATCCCGCTGCTCGTTTAAAACCTCACTTACGCGGCTATTATTTGTTTCTAACAAATCGTTAGGGAAAACCACCTGACTCTTGTTTTTTTGTTCCGCAAGCAACCTCGCTTTAATGCTTTTAGCAACAACAGATTGCCCTTTATATATTTCTTGCTGCGCCTTTATTTGCGTGGTATCAAGCGTCAGTAGAACCTCGCCAACCTTAACTTCACTTCCTTCTTCTACCTTAATAGACTCAACAATTCCACCTTCAAAGTGCTGAATAGTTTTGCTATTATTTTTAACCGCTACGTAACCCTGAGCCAGCGCTGCACCATCTATCGGCGCAAGAAAGGACCAAACACCCAATATTCCAAAGGTAAAAAACAACACCACATAACCAAATCGCTGTATACCATCATCATTCGAAATGTCGATTGCTTCTTGCTCAGCACTGCTTTCTTCCATATTATTCATAACCATAATCTCTAAAAAGCTGGTGGTACGGTAATAGGCGCAATCGCCTTTTTAGCCTGAGGCTGCGCTTGTTTATTCAAGGCACTCAGAACCTCGGCCCTTGGCCCAAAAGCCTTTAAACTCCCACCTTGCAACAACAGTACATTATCTAGCTCATTGAGAATGCCTGGGCGATGAGTAATAACAATGACTGTGACCCCTTTTGCCTTTAAAGCTCCCAATGCTTGAGCAAGCGCTCTTTCACCTTGGTCATCTAAATTGGAATTTGGTTCATCCAATAAAATTAATTTTGGCTCGCCAAAAACAGCCCTAGCCAAACCGATACGTTGACGTTGACCACCAGATAGCGCGCCACTACTTGCACCGATAACCGTGTCATACCCTTGAGGCATACTTAGAATGGTTTCATGCACATCCGCCAACTTAGCGGCCGCCACTACTTTTTCAGAATCCAGCTCTGAAAAACGCGCTATATTCTCTGCAATTGTCCCATCAAACAATTCAATATCTTGCGGCAGGTAACCAATAAATGGGCCTAACTGCTGACGATCCCAGTCAAAAACATCAACTCCATCAAGCCTAACCTTACCGCTCAATGCAGGCCAAATACCTAACAGAGCACGCGCTAGCGTCGACTTTCCTGCCGCACTAGGGCCAATGATACCTAAAGACTCTCCTGCGTTAAGCTTAAAGCTCACACCTTTTACCACCGGCGAACGTGTGCCAGGTGGTGCAACCATGATGCCATCTACATCAAGACTTCCATTTGGAGCAGGTAAGGACATCCTTTCTTGATCCGCAGGTATCTTTAATAACAGCTCATTCAATCGCTCATACTGGCCTCTTGCAGCGATGAAACCTTTCCACGAAGAAATCATTAAATCAATCGGAGCCAATGCTCGCCCTAATAAAATAGAGCCCGCAATCATTAAACCGGGGGTTATTTCTTGTTTTAGCGCCAAGTAAGCGCCCAAGCCCAGAATCAACGACTGCGCCAACATCCTAAACGTTTTTGATACTGACGTTATCGCACCAGCATAAGTACTGGCTTTTGCTTGAAGCACTAATACTTTATTGGCACCTTCCTGCCAACGAACCCTAATTCCATCGAGCATACCCATTGACTCTACCACTTCAGCATTCCTCAAATTCTTGTTGAGCAACCCTCTTGCAATAATGGCCTGTTCATTTGCCCTCTTTAACCTATTCCCAGTCATCTTCTCATTTAGCACTGCCAAAGCAGACAAGATAATAACCGTGATAATAGCCATTACGCCGTAAGAAAAATGAAACATAAACAAAACGGCGATATAAATCGGCAACCAAGGCGCATCAAAAAATGCAAACAAGCCATTGCCCGTTAAAAACTGGCGCAAACCGGTTAAATCATCTATAGGCTGAGAACTCGATTTTGCCCCACCCGTGTATAGAGCCTGCTTAAATGCTGCACGATAAAGGCGCCCATTCAACATGATTTCTAAACGCGCACCAACCCTTACTAGAATTTGCGAACGAGCCCACTCCAGCAACCCCATAGTAATAAATAACACCAACACAATAAGAGTTAACATTAATAGTGTTGATTCGCTACCACTAGTGATGACACGATCGTATAGTTGCAACATATAAATCGCAGGCACTAACATAAGAAAATTAATAAACAGACTAAAAAACCCAGCCGTCATGAATGACTGTTTACATAACAACAGCGCTTCTTGTAAATCGGACTTTTTAACCACACTCATTAAAACAACCTTGCTCTAAAACTTTATTGTATTTTCAGAATTATAACACAATGAAAGCTAGCACATTCTGGTATACCCCTTCGCACAAAAACCTTTTATCAGCATCGCTCACTTCAGCGCCACCCCTGTTTCTTTTGCAATTCGGTGAATTGGAAGCTCATGCAAATTGGGCGCAAACAATAGCACGCACACTTTGTCTTCGCCCAGCGCAATGTTCAATTCTTGGGTAATCATTGATGCCACATCAGCAGGGTTTGCTAGGTTGTTATTGGTTCCAATATAAACATCTATATCACCACCGTTTAAAAGATCATCTACTCGTGAACCAAATAACAAAACATGCTTGGTATTCGGTAAAACTTCAGCAATTTTTTCTACAATGATTTGTGCTTGTTGCTCACTAATTCGCATCATTAACCTCTAAATTACTAAACGATC
>Ga0209826_1000851_pt1 | contig 21853 bp, 21 predicted proteins | sample GOMGulsemesocosm_5_FD_184637 | JGI IMG/M metagenome (GOLD analysis project Ga0209826, IMG submission 184637) | Methane-oxidizing microbial communities from mesocosms in the Gulf of Mexico - GOM15C Gulf of Mexico (SPAdes) (version 2) | ecosystem: Environmental > Aquatic > Marine > Cold seeps... | reverse complement strand
GCTTCTATATTAAACGTGATCAATTCTTTATGAGATACCCTAAACTCACCAATGTAGTAAATTGCATCGCCTTCTTTAATCAACCTCAGTGCTAAGTCTTTTTGCTGGCCTACTAAATTTTTTAACGTCACCTTAAGCTGCGCGCTAACAGGCAGGGATAATTTACCTGGAGCCCCTTTTCTTTGTACTGAGATATTAAGCACTCCACGGCTTTTACTACGTGTTATTCCATAGCTTTTTGTCATTTCAGCCGGTAAATTATCTGCGGTAAAAGCATTGTAATAAACCACATACTCATCAAAGTTAAAGCCATTATTAGCATTCGCTGTGAAAGCCATTAATGCTAGCAAAGGCAGTAACAGCCACTTTTTCATTGTTTTAGCATTCATTTTATCTCTCCTGTTATCGCCTATTCTTTATACGGTACAAAGCAAGTTCACCAAATAAATTTGGCCATAACCGCATTAGCCAATCTGCTTTATGATCGTAATCAACAATGTCTCGTTGTAAAACCGAAATATCCTGTTGATTACAAAAGGCTTCAAAGTCATCCACCGTACACAAATGAATATTTTCTGTTTCATACCACTGTGCAGGTAATGCTTTTGAAACAGGCATTTTACCACCTGCGCCCAACTGTAATCGATGTCGCCACAAACCGAAATTTGGAAACGTCACAATACTTTGCTCCCCCACTCGCAACATTTCTTTCAGTGTTTGATCTGGTCTTTGCAGAGCCTGCAAGGCCTGCGTCATAATCACATAATCAAACGAGTTTTCATCAAAATCGGCTAAACCAGCATCTATATCTGCTTGGATGATATTAACGCCTTTTTCAAGGCAGCAAATAACCTGTTTAGTTGATATTTCAATGCCATAACCGCTTACCTGACGTTCTTTTTGTAAAAAATCTAATAAGGTGCCATCGCCACAACCTAAATCTAATACTCGTGAACCAGGCTTAATCCAACTGCTTATTTTCTCTAAATCTGACCTGAGTACAATCATGAAGAAACCTCAATATTCTTCATATAAGCACCAAATGCTGCAATATAGTCCTCAATTTCCACTAAAAATGCATCATGCCCATGTTGTGACTCACACTCTAGATAACTCACATCAAGGTTAACATCAGTAAGTGCTTTAACTATTTCACGTGACCTTTCAGGTGAAAAACGCCAATCGGTGGTAAAACTTGCCACAAAAAACTTAGCCTTAGCCTTATTCAAAACCTTTGCCAAATCTCCACCCTCAGCTTCCGCAGGGTCAAAGTAATCCAATGCTTTCGTCATTAATAGGTAGGTATTTGCATCAAAACGGCCTGCAAATGCCTCGCCTTGGTAGCGCAGATAACTTTCTACTTCAAACTCAACGCCAAAACTATAATTTAGCTTTTCAGTGCGCAGTTCACGGCCAAACTTATCCCCCATTGCATCATCAGATAAATAAGTAATATGCCCGAGCATTCTAGCTACTTTTAAACCACTGGCGGGGACTGTATTAAAATCGTAATAGCGCCCATGATGAAAATCTGGATCACTCATGATCGCTTGCCTTGCAACCGCATTAAAGGCAATATTTTGTGCTGATAATTTTGATGCCGATGCGATAACAATGGCATGTCTCACCATATCAGGGTAATCGATACTCCATTGCAAGGCCTGCATTGCACCTAGGCTACCGCCTGCCACTGCTGCCCATTGCCGAACACCCAAAGAGTCAGCTAACCTTTTTTGCACCCTTACCCAGTCTTTAACCGTCACCATTGGGAAATCAGGACCGTAGGCTTTGCCTGTTGCAGCATTGAGGCTGCTTGGCCCTGTTGAACCGCTGCAGTGTCCTAAATTACTGGATGAAACGACAAAAAAACGATTAGTATCAATGGGCTTTCCTGGGCCTATACAAACATCCCACCAACCTGGCTTTTTATCATTTTCTGAATGATAACCAGCAGCATGATGATCGCCTGAAAGAGCATGACAAATTAAGATTGCATTATCAGCTGCCTCATTTAAACAACCATATGTTTCATAAGTAATATCATATTCAACAATAGTTTTACCGCACTCTAACGCTAGCCCTTCATTAAAATGAATGCTTTGTGGACTAACAATACCAACAGAGTTTTGAGGGAGATTAGACAATTTTTATTCTAAATAGTTATTTAAATAGTGTTTTATATTCTTTTTAATAATATAGATAAGCTTTATAGTACGCCATCTTTAGCGTTATTCTAACGCGCCTTTGCAAAAGTAGCATTATGTATCAGTATAACGAATTTGACCAAACACAAATCGATGAACGGGTTGCACAGTTTCGTGAGCAAACCGATCGCTTTCTTGCCGGAGCTTTAACCGAGGAGCAATTTCGCCCCTTGCGCTTAATGAATGGGCTTTATTTTCAAACTCATGCGCCCATGCTGCGGGTTAATATTCCTTATGGTTTACTTTCTAGTAAACAATTAAGAATGCTCGCACATATTTCTAGGAAATATGATAAGGATTACGCACACTTTACCACTCGCCAAAATATTCAATATAACTGGCCAGAGTTAGCTCAAGTACCTGATATTCTAGCCGATTTGGCTACTGTACAGATGCATGCCATACAAAGCAGTGGTAACTGTATTAGAAATATTACTAGCGACCCTCTTGCTGGCATACAAGCAGATGAAGTTGAAGACCCGCGCCCCTATTGCGAAATAATTCGCCAATGGTCCACTCTGCACCCTGAGTTTTCTTACTTGCCACGTAAGTTTAAATTCGCAGTGAGTGGCTCACCAAAGGATAGAGCAGCCACCGAAGTACATGATATTGGCATTCATATGGTCCGCAACTCCGCAGGTGAGCTCGGCTTTGAAGTATTAGTTGGTGGCGGCCTTGGCCGAACACCAATGATTGGCCAAGTGATTAATAGCTTTGTTGATGAGAAAGACATACTGTCTTATGTTGAAGCCATTTTACGAGTCTATAACCGTTTTGGCCGTCGTGATAATAAATACAAGGCGCGCATTAAGATTTTGGTTAAAGCAACTGGCCTTGCAGCGTTTAAAGAGCAAGTGGAAACCGAGTGGCATACGATTAAGAATGGCCCGTTAAAGCTTAGCCAAGAACGTATTGATCGCGTTAAGAATTTATTTATCAAGCAACCCTACTTAGTTGAAAAAGAACCCTGCTTAAATAGTTTGCCTCTTGAGCAAGCTCTAGAAACCAATGAGCAGTTCAAAGCTTGGTTCAAACAGAACACCTTGGCTCATAAACAAGCGAACTACCGTATTGTCTACCTATCACTAAAGTCACCTAACAGGCCACCTGGTGATATTACCGATCAACAAATGGATACAGTTGCTGATTTAGCTGATGAGCTTAATGCTGGCGAAATCAGAACGACTCATGATCAAAACTTAATTTTTGCCGATATTCATCAAAATGATCTTTATTATCTATGGCAGAAATTACAAGAAATTGATCTAGCAACAGCTAATATCGGCACACTAACCGATATGATCTGCTGCCCAGGTCTAGATTTTTGCAGCCTTGCTAATGCAAGTTCAATTGATATTTCACAAAATATCACCCAACGCTTTAAAGATAGCACGACTGAATTAGGTGATATTCGACTGAAGATGTCCGGCTGCATGAATGGTTGCGGGCATCACAGTATTGGTGAAATAGGTATTTTAGGTGTCGATAAAAAAGGCGAACAATGGTATCAATTTACCCTTGGCGGATCCGACAGTGAAGCCAGTAAATTAGGGCAACGTTTAGGCCCCGCCATTGCTAAAGAAAATGTAACAAAAACAGTCGAAGATATTTTAGATATCTATACTGAAAACAAACAAAACTCAGAAACTTTTGCCGAAACTTGTCATCGCATTGGTATCGATTCATTTAAGGAGCGTGTTTATGGTTCTCGTTGAAAACAACCAACTGCAAGTGACCGATAGCTGGCACTCTATAAACGAAGAAACACCCCAGATCACAGATAAAAGTATTGTTAGCTTAGCTTATTGGTTGGAAAATAAAGCAGAGTTAACTAACCATAAAGGTAAGTTAGGCTTATCTGTGATGGGAGATGATGAACTGAGTCAATTTTCTAATGAACTAAACTCATTTGATCTAGTTTGTATTAATTTCCCTACATTTACTGATGGTCGAGGCTACTCACTTGCCACATCAATCCGAGCAGCTGGTTACAAAAATGGCCTGAGGGCGGTTGGCGATATTCTTCCCGACCAAGTCTTTTATCTATCACGGGTTGGCTTTAATTCTTTTGAATTGGCAAATACCGAACTAGCTGAGTTTGCTATTACTAAGTTAAAGGAATTTAGTGTTGTTTCTCAGCCTGCATCTGATGACCGAGCTGCGATAAATTAATTTGGTTAATCAGGTTTAGCTGCTCAGAAATAGTGACTAATTCAACACCTTGAGCGCTAAGCTCAGGTAGCATTTCCTCTAACACTTCAATAGTTTCAGGATAGGGATGGGCTATTGCCACAGCATGGCCTTTTTGCAACGCTAATTTCAACAAATATTGGTACTGTTTTTTAATACTAGCAACAGTACGGGTATGATCTAAAAATACATCTCTGCCTAATACTGGCACGTCATATTCCCTTGCGATATCCATTGCAACGGATTTACTTGTAGTTCGGCTATCAATAAAAAACCAATTATTTGTCTGCTTAACTTCGGCCATCACCCATGCCATATCACCTGGGTGTCGAGTTAATAAGCTACCTTGATGGTTATTTACACCTACGGCATGAGGCACATCTGCAATACCTTGTCGAAAGGTTTCAATGAACTTACTATGCGTCATATCCATCACCAATACACTGGACTCTTTACGTTCAGCCCCTTCCGACTCCATCGGCATATGTAGCATTACCTCTTTGCCCTGTTGATGGGCTAATTTAGCAAACATTTTAGTATGAGGCGCATGCGGTAAAATCGCATACGTTAAAGAGCCAGGGAGATTAATTGCTGCCTTTCCTTCCCTATAACGGTAACCAATATCATCAATAATAATACTAATAACAGCTACTTTATTTTCATTATCTACAGCCGCCACATTGCTAAAACTAGTTGCAAATAACAAACTCATTATCACAACTATTTTCAACTTAATGTCTCGATAAAACATTTTATTGTTTACTAAGAATGCTAATGCCTTTAAGTAAATTTAGCGCCTCATTTAAAGGGTAGTCTTTACTAATATCATGTTTAGACTCCTTCTTTTTTTCCACCACTGTCTGCTCACCATCAGGGTTTTCAAGATGTTTCGTTAAGTCTCTTTCTTTAATTAAAAAGAAGCCCTCATCAACAGATTCAAGTTTAACTTTCGCTAGTTCAACATCAGGGCTAATACCCTCTGCCTGAATAGAACGGCCAGCCGGGGTGAAGTAACGTGCTGTTGTAATTTTAATTGCCCCACCTTTATTGTTTGGCAAAATAGTTTGCACTGAGCCTTTGCCAAAAGATTGTTCACCCATGATGACCGCCCGTTTATGATCTTGTAGAGCACCAGCAACAATTTCTGATGCTGAAGCCGAACCACCATTTATTAATACAACAATTGGTGCGCCATTTAATAAATCATCAGGATTCGCTTTAAAACTCATTTTTGAGTTTGCAATTCGCCCCTCCGTATAAACAATCAAACCAGAGGTAAGGAAAGCATCACTAACTGACACCGCCGCATTTAGTAAACCACCAGGATTATTTCTAAGATCTAACACCAAACCCTTTAGGTTTTTTGAATCATTTTCTTTCTTCAGCTTTGATATAGCTTCACGCAAATTTTGGCCTGTTCGTGATTGAAAGCTGGCGATTCTTACATAGCCAAAACCTTCTTCAAGTATTCTATTTTTAACACTCACCACTTTAATTATTGCGCGGGTAATCGTAATTTTTAATGGCTTATCTTCACCATCACGGACAATTGTCAAAATGATGTCGGTACCTGGCTTGCCACGCATGATTTTAACCGCATCGCTCAATGTCATACCCTTTACTGGTTTTTCATTTAAACGAATAACCAAATCACCCGCTTGCACACCTGCTTTTTGTGCTGGCGTGTCATCTATTGGTGCGATAACTTTAACAAAACCATCTTCCATACCCACTTCGATACCTAAACCACCAAACTCACCTCTAGTACCTTCTTGGAGCTCTTTATATGATTTTTTATCTAAATAGCTTGAATGAGGATCAAGCCCTGTCAGCATGCCCTTGATTGCACTTTCCAATAAGTCATGGTCACTAACATCTTCAACATAAGCTGCTTTTATTTGACCAAATACTTCTGAGAAGGCTCTTAAATCTTCTAGTGGTAATGGCGCAGGTGCCGTCGCTTCTTTTTCGGCCAGTACAATACCGCCAACACTTAACATCACGCCTAAGCTCGCGCCTACCAAAAAAACTGGTATTGTTTTACGAATAAAACTCATATCTACTCCATTAACTCAAATAATTATTAGCCTACTCGGCCTTTGTTAGTTGCTCGACACCAATGTATTGGGTTTACCGGCTTACCATTTTTTCTAATGCTAAAGTATAGCCCAGCATTTTGTTGACCGCCGCTTAATCCAGAACTAGCTATTTTTTCACCGCTACTCACCCAATCCCCTACCTCGCGATACAAACCTTGATTAAAGGCATATAGGCTCATATAACCTTCACCATGATCAACGATCATCAATAAGCCATAGCCTCGTAACCAGTCCGCATAGACTACTCGGCCATGAGAAATAGACTGCACAGGCCGCCCTTCTTTAACCGCTATCAATACCCCGTCCCAACGCCCAGATTTTTTTCGACTACCAAATCTTTTTGTTATTTTCCCAGTGGTTGGCCAACGCATTTTCCCCTTTAATTGAGAAAAAGGCTTATTTTCCTGAGCTAGTATAGGGATATCATTTATTGCTTGTCGAATACTGCGCAGTAAATTGGCCAATCTTTTTTCATTTTCCTTCAATAGCCGTAATTCACTTCCTGCACTTTTAATTTCTTTTTGTAGTGTCGAGAGCACTTTTTTCCGCTGTTTTTTTGCTATGAATAGCTTTGTACTCTCTGCTTTTCTAATACTAACAAGCTGTTGCTGCTCAAATTGCTGTTTTTTTAATGCTACCTCAACATCTACGAGGTCACGTACTTTTTTTTCTAACAACTGTACATTATCAACCCGTGCTTTATTAACGTATTCATAATACTTCATCACTCGGCTAAACCGCTCAGGCTGCTGCTGATTTAACAGCAATTTAACTTGTTGCTGCTGCCCCATCAGAAAGGCCGACCTCAATTGTTCTGCCAATAAGGTCTTTTGTTGTGAAATATCAGAGAGCAATAACAATTGTTTTTTCTGTAAGCCTTTAATAGTCTGCTTAGTTTTACTTAATTTAGCCTGCACTTGATTCAATTTTCGGCTGGCTAAACCTAGTTTTTTTTCAACCTTCCGAAGTTCAGCCTGCTGCTTTGACTTATTGCGCTGGCTTTTGCGAATGGTTGTTTCTACAACTTGCATCCGCTGCTTTAATTGTTTCAATTGCTTTGCTTTATCTATTTCTTCACCTGCTGAAACCAAGCCGGTAAAAAAAAGTGCTAACAATAAAACGTTGCGGACTAAACAGACCATTCTATTAACTATTTTTAAACATCAATAAATTGTGCCCTGTCATTTCTTGCGAAGCGTCCAAGCCCATCGCTGAAAGCAGTGTTGGCGCAACATCTGCCAAATCACCTGATGGTTTCAGCTCTGCTTCCCGCCCAACATACAAAAAAGGTACTGGGTTAGTGGTATGAGCGGTATGTACTTGCCCTGTTTGTGGGTTTTTCATTTGCTCCGCATTACCATGATCAGCCGTGATAAACACCTCACCACCCACCTTTTGTAACGCATCAACTAAACGCCCTACACAGTGATCAATTGTTTCCACGGCCATTACTGCCGCATCAAAATCACCCGTGTGCCCAACCATATCGCAATTTGCATAATTAGTGATAATGGTTGCATATTTACCTGAGTTAACCGCCTCAATGAGCTTATCGGTTAATTCAGCGGCACTCATTTCTGGCTGTAAGTCATACGTTTTAACATTTGGCGAAGGTATCAAGACTCTATCTTCACCGGTATACGGCTTATCAACACCCCCATTAAAGAAAAATGTCACATGAGCATATTTTTCTGTTTCGGCAATTCTCAACTGGTTCAAGCCATGTTTAGCGACCACTTCACCAAAACCATTACTAATGCTTTGTGGCGGGTAGGCTATCGGTAACGCAAAATCTTCGTGGTACTGAGTTAAACTGACAAACTGCTTAATTTGTGGAATATAGTCGCGCTCAAACGCATCAAAGCCAACCTCAGTGAAAGCCCTGGTTAATTCACGCGCCCGGTCAGACCGGAAGTTCATAAATACAACACTATCGCCCTCTTCAATACCAACAGCCTCGGCACCTTCAGGTACGATGCTGGTAGGTAATACAAACTCGTCCCCTTCATCACGTGCATAAGATTCATTTAGCCCATCAACAGCGTTTGTTACCGTATGAGCTGACTTGCCTTGACCAAGAAGATCAAAAGCCAGCTGCACTCTATCCCAACGGTTGTCCCTATCCATTGCATAAAAACGACCGATAATTGAGGCGATACGACCAACAGCCAATTTTTCAAACGTTTGCTCCATTTTCACCAAGGATGCTTCAGCACTACGTGGCGGTGTATCCCGACCATCTAATATCGCGTGCAAATAAAGCTTTTTAACACCTGCTTTTGCTGCCATCTCAAGCATTGCTTGAATGTGTGACTCATGGCTATGAACACCGCCTGGGGAAACTAAACCGACAACATGCAAGGCTTTTCCTTCTGTTGCCACATCTTCCACAAGTCCACGTAACACAGCATTTTTTGAAAATTCGCCTGATGCCACATCATTATTAATACGAGTAAAATCTTGTGCTAATAATCGTCCCGCACCTAAATGCAAGTGGCCAACCTCTGAGTTACCCATTTGTAAATCAGGTAAACCCACAACGGAACCTGAACACTCCAACAAAGAATGTGGGTAACGTTTCCACAAATCATCCCAAACAGGTGTTTTTGCCGTGTTGATAGCATTAGATTGATCTGACTCTGAATAACCAAATCCATCTAAAATCATTAATACAACCGGTTTAATAGGGCCTTTTTGTGTCATTGTTATTCCTTCGGTAATTACTGAACTAATTACTAATTATTCTACGATATTCAGCTTACTGGATATATAGGTAAGCAAGACCATTGTTAACTATCAAAAATTGCACGAACTCTGTAAAGTAACGGATTGTCTTCCGCCTTAACTAAAAAATTTAATTCATGGATACTTACCTAGACTTCATCTCCAACCACAGCATGTTATTTATCGCCTTTGTGATTGTTCTTATTTTACTCATGCAGACCTACTTTCAAGGACTTACGCGTAAATTTTCTATGCTGAATACAGCTGAAGCAACAAGCCTTATAAACCGTCAAGAACCTGTTGTTATAGATGTTCGAAGTGAAAATGAATTTAAAGAAGGCCATATTGCGAATGCGATACATATTCCCTTAGCTGACTTAAAAGATAATGCCGATAAATTAACTAAGCATGCCGGAAAACCTTTATTACTTTATTGCAAATCTGGGCCTCGCTCAGACGAAGCGTGTAAAATTTTAAGTAAACAAGGGCTGACAGATTTACATTGCCTGAATGGTGGTGTCTTATCATGGCAGGAAGAAAACATGCCGCTTACAAAAGATTAAATAGACGATAAGGACCAACAATGTCACAACAAGATGCAGCAGCCGACTCAAAACAGTTTGCGATTCAAAAACTCTACATTAAAGATGTTTCATTTGAATCACCTAATACGCCCGCCATTTTCACCGAAAAATGGGAACCAAGCGTTGATTTGAACCTAACGACCAAGGCGAATTCAGCTCCTCAGGATTTATCTGAAGTTGCGCTTACCGTTACTGTTACCGTAAAAAACAATGACAAGGTTGCCTATTTAGTTGAAGCGACCCAAGTGGGTATATTTGGTATTAGTGGCTTTGATAAAGAAGAAGTTGGGCCATTACTTGGCAGCTTCTGCCCTAGTGTATTATTCCCTTATTTACGTGAGGCTATTTCTTCTTTGGTCATTAAAGGTGGCTTCCCTCCTTTATTACTTACGCCAGTTAATTTCGATGCGCTATACGCCCAGCATATTGAAAAAAATGACATTTCAAAAGCTAACTAATTTCTAGTTTTGAAAAAACAAAAAATAGCGGTTCTTGGTGCTGGCTCATGGGGAACGGCCATGGCCATCTCAATGGCACGCCAAGGCCATGAGGTTACACTATGGGGGCATAATCCAGAGCACCTTGAATTACTCGCAAAAGAACGCTGTAATCGCCAATTTTTACCCAAGACTATTTTTCCCGACACACTTTCCATCAATAACTCCCTGGAAGATGTCGTTACCCAACACTCGTTTATTATGCTTGGCGTACCCAGCCATGCGTTTCGCGAAACACTCATAAAGTGCAAACCCTATCTTAAACCTGATGCACTTGTTACATGGATCACCAAAGGCTTTGAAACTGATACAGGACTACTAACTCATGAAGTTGCTTGGCAAGTTTTAGGGTTAGATACAGATATCGCACTCATTTCTGGGCCAAGCTTTGCCCTAGAAGTTGCTGATAACTTACCTACCGCCGTTACCGTTGCATCTCCTAAATTGAGTGTTGCCGAACAGGTCGCCGATACTCTACGAGATACTTATTTTTTAACCTTTCCAACAACTGATATTGCTAGCGCTGAAATTGGTGGCTCTATTAAAAACATCCTTGCTATTGCTGCCGGTATTTCTGATGGCATTGGCTATGGTGCTAATGCCCGTGCAGCGCTTATTACCCGCGGCTTAGCAGAAATGGTACAACTCGGTAACGTTTATGGTTGCAGCGAAGGAAGCTTTCTTGGTTTAGCTGGCGTAGGCGACTTAGTACTCACCTGTACAGATGATAAATCTCGTAACCGCCGTTTAGGCTTACAGTTAGGCAAAAACATTGACCGAGAAACAGCAGTTAAAAATATTGGCCAAGAGGTTGAAGGTATTCATGCCGCAAAAGAGGTCTATCAACTGATCAAAAAACACCAGCTAGATATGCCAATCTGCCTGCAAGTTTACCGTGTTCTTTTCCAAGGTTTAGCGCCAAAATATGCCGTTAGGACACTGTTAGTTTTAGCGAAAAGCATATAAATATTTATTATTTAAAACCTAGCTGTCGCCACGCTTCATAAACCGCCACAGCAGCTGCATTTGATAAGTTAAGACTTCTATTACCTTCCCTCATTGGAATCAGAATCCGCTGATCTTCTGGTAGAGTGTTTAATAATTCCTTTGGTAAGCCTCGTGTCTCAGGGCCAAATACAAGTGCATCGCCCTCTTGATAACTCACTTCTGAATAGTTCTGCGCCGCAAACCGAGAAAAGGCATAAACCTTATTTGGTTTTTCTGTTGCTAAAAAGGCTTCAAAATTATCGTACTGCTGAACATCTGCCCATTCACGGTAATCCATTCCTGCCCGTTTTAAACGTTTATCATCCAGCTCAAAGCCTAATGGATGTATTAAGCTTAACCGTGCGCCTGTATTAGCACAAAGACGCATAACGTTGCCGGTATTCGGTGGTATTTCTGGTTCAAATAAGACGATATGTAACATTTAAATACTCTATTGGTAAAAAATCTGGGTGAAAAAAGATGTGCTGGTATAATCGATCTAATTATCACACGATCGAGCTCATCATGCCTCATTCTAAACTCTCATCCACTTTCTGTGGCATGACATTTCAGACTCCTTTAGTCCTACTATCTGGCTGCGTTGGCTTTGGCCAAGAATATACCCGTGTTGAAGGCTTTAGCCATGCCGACGTCGGTGCTGTTTGTTTAAAAGGCACCACACAGTTTGCACGCCCTGGAAACCCTACTCATCGTGTCTATGAAACTCCCTCAGGCATGTTAAATGCGATTGGCCTACAGAACCCAGGTGCCGATCACGTGGTTAACTCAATTTTACCTGAACTCGATTTTAATGAAACTCGCTTTATTGCCAATGTTTCAGGCTCCACCATTGAAGAATACCAAGAAGTAACTCGCTTATTTAATGATTCTGATATTGATGCAATTGAAATTAATATTTCTTGCCCAAATGTTAAAGAAGGTGGTGTTACTTTTGGGAATGACCCTGAAATGTCTGCACGTGTGGTTGCTGCCTGTAAAGCGGTGACTGATAAACCCCTTATTACCAAACTATCCCCCAATCAGACTAATATTGCTGAAAATGCACGACGTTGTATTGAAGCTGGTAGCGATGCCTTCTCCGCAGTTAATACTCTCATGGGGATGGCTATTGATTCTAAAACCAGAAAACCCGTTATTGCTAATGTGCAAGGTGGTTTATCTGGGCCTGCTATTAAGCCTGTCGCTTTACTTAAGGTTCATCAGGTGTATCAAGTTTGTAAGGCACATAATATTCCTATTATTGGCCAAGGTGGTATCACCACCACCAATGATGCGCTTGAGTTTATTATCGCCGGTGCTAGTGCAATTGGTATTGGTACAGGGCTTTTTTACAATCCTTTACTCTGTAAAGAGATTAACCAAGGTATAAGCGATTACCTTGATGCTAATGGGTTTAGCCATATCAGTGAACTGGTTGGTACCTTAGAATACTAAGTAAGAGCCGCTCTAAAAATAAACTTTTTAGAGCGGCCCTTGTTTTAAGATTCAAACACCCAAGTCTTTAATCTTACGGGTTAACGTATTTCTACCATAGCCTAGAACTTTTGCCGCTTCTTGGCGCCGGCCTTTCGTAAATTTAAGTGCCTGTAATATTAAGATTTTTTCAATTTCTGGGATAATTGTTTTTGCCAAGCCTGTTTCGCCTTTCTCAAGCAGGTTGGCTATATCCAGTTTTGCAGCATCTAACCAGCTCCCTTCAAATACGCTAAGCTCGGTTTGTTTTGACTCTAATAATTCTTCTGGTAAATCACTTAGATGCACCTCATTACCCGGACACATAACCGTTAACCAGCGGCTAACATTCTCTATTTGTCGCACATTACCATGCCATGATAAATTTGACATAAAGTGAATTACATCCGCTTTTAAGGTCTTAGGCTCTACCGATAACTCCTTCGCAGAAGACAGCATAAAGTGCTGCAATAATAAGGGTATATCTTCCTTTCGCTCACGAATTGGCGGTATTTGAATCCGCACAACATTCAAACGGTGAAACAAATCTTCTCTAAAATCCCCTTGTTCAACTAGCTTCTCAAGATCTTGATGGGTCGCCGCAATAATTCTCACATCCACTTTAACCGGAGCCTTTGCACCCACTGGATAAAACTCTCCATCAGATAAAACACGCAACAATCTTGTTTGAGTATCTGCCGGCATATCACCTATTTCATCAAGAAAAAGTGTTCCCCCATTAGCCTGCTCAAAACGCCCATCTCGCTTACTTGTTGCACCAGTAAATGAACCTTTTTCATGACCAAAAAGTTCAGAATCTAGTAAATCTTTAGGTATTGCTGCCATATTTAAGGCAATAAAGGCTTTTTCTGATCGTGGACTAAACTGATGCAAAGCTTTAGCTACTAGCTCCTTACCTGTTCCCGACTCGCCATTAACCATCACTGTAACGCTAGATTGAGACAAACGACCTATCGCTCTAAACACCGTCTGCATGGCAGGTGCTTTACCAATAATACTTGGCACATCTTCAGGTTCTTGGGTCTCATCAGCATGACTGCTATTTTTTTCTTTATGTACGTAGGCTCGCTCTACCTGCGCCACAACTTCATCAATATCAAATGGCTTTGGTAGGTATTCAAATGCACCACCATCGTAAGCAGCTACCGCACTTTTCATATCCGAGTGCGCTGTCATCACAATAACCGGTAGCTCTGGATAGTTTTCTTGTATCTGAGCTAATAGGCTAATACCGTCTAGTTCAGGCATACAAATATCCGTTAATAAAACGTCAGGCTGTTCACGCCTTAAAAGCTCAATAATACCTTCTGCCGATGCAAAACTATGTACATTCATACCGGCTTTTTTAAACGCCTTCTCTAATACCCAACGAATTGAACGGTCATCGTCAATCACCCATAGTGATATTGCTTTACTCACTTCCCACCTCTTTTTATTAAGGAGACTCTAATCAAGTCCATTTGAATCACCTTATGTTTCAATCGGTAAAATTATTGAAAAAACCGTTTTACCAGGTTCGCTACTTACCTCAATAATTCCACCATGATTTTGTGCATTGGTTTGGGCAATTGATAGCCCTAACCCCGTTCCTTCTGTTCTTCCCGTTATCATTGGGTAAAATATTTTTTCTAGCATATCTTGCTCAATGCCAATTCCATTATCAATAATATCTACCTTAACCCCAAGTTTATGGGTAATATCGGCTATAGTGAATCTCCTGTATACTCTTGTTTTTAAAACGATTTCTCCAGAACTAGGGATTGCTTGAACTGCGTTTCTTACTACATTCAAAAATACTTGGATCAGCTGATCCTTATCCCCTTTCATATCAGGAATACTCGGGTCATAATCTGTTTTTATGATGATACTTGTGTCCGTTTCGGCTTGTACTAATTGCCGAACACGCTCCAACACACTATGAATATTAACGCTTTGAAATAAAGGTACCGCTGATGAACCAAGCATCCTATCCACCAAATTAGTCAGACGGTCAGCTTCTTCAATAATCACATCGGTATATTCAACCAAGCCTGCATCTAGCTCTTTCGATAATAATTGGGCTGCTCCACGCAATCCACCTAGTGGATTTTTAATTTCATGCGCTAAACTCCTCACCATATCTGTTGCTACTTCATTTTGTGAGATTATTTGCTCATCACGGTGAATTTGTAAATAACGGTCAAAAGGGGATATTTCAACGAGTACATTTCCTTCTGCAGTTTTCCCCGTGCTATTTAGCGTATTACTCAAATTGGTAATCGATAGATTTACCGTTATCGTTTCACCCGTTACCAGCTTCAACTTAATTTTATGATCAGTAAAGCTAAGGTTCTCTTCTCGTGCTCGAGAAATACCTGTTTCAATATGATACTCAGACGATGAAAACAATTGTTCAGAACGAGCACCCAGTACCATTTTTTCACTGGTATCTAATAGTTCCTCTCCTTTGCTGTTGATATATACCAGCTTATTTTTACTATCAAAAATTAATACACCTATTGAGAGGTGGTTAATAATTGAGTGATACTGATGAGGGCTAGAAGGCATAGTTGCTTACGCTGCAAAAATCACACCAGTAATACAAGGCATGTAGGATGAGAGGACAGTAGAAGGGTTAAATATATTATGCGCTATTTTGGTGCGTAAAAGATAGCTCTTAAGCGGCGGTTACAAAATTAAGCTCTAATTTACCGTATTAATTTTAGGCTTTGTTTTTGGTTTAGGCTTTTTAAATAACTTTGAATGATGATGTAGATAGAAAACGATTGATTGAGACTTTATTAACACATCACCCGCTCTATTGATTACTTGTAAATACAGCTGATGCTTCCCCCTCTCAATGCCATTTAGCGACAGCCCTTGTTGCTTTACTCCATCCATATAGAGCTCCAATGCATCCGCTTCCATTAATCTAGGCTCCAGTGCATAAGAGACATTAACAATGCCTTGGTTATCTCTAATTGTCCCTTGGTCGAGAGGGCTTAAAATAGACAATGATTGATAACGCTTTTTTGTGATGGCTGGCTTAGTTTCAGAAAGTACTTTTGATTTTTCTGCTTTAAATGTCATAACAGGCGGTATCGACACTTCTTTAGAACCAAATGATTTTTGATCTGAAAAGCTCACCTCACCCTTTTCATTGGTGTGTTCATAAACCCCAGCCTGAAGGCCTAATGTTACAAAAAACATCACAAAAAATAGACATATTTTTTTCATAAAAACTCTCCCTGTATTACCCGAAATTTTTAAAGCTACTCACTAACTTTACTAAATCAGAGGCTACTTAATATACACATAAACAGCTTATTTAATGCAAAAAAAACCCCGCCTAGGCGGGGTCTTCATCACAATATAACTTTATTTCTTACAAGCTATAGTACATTTCCATCTCAACAGGGTGAGTACTCATACGTAAACGAGTTACTTCTTCCATTTTAAGGTCGATATAAGCATCGATCATATCTTCTGTAAATACACCACCTTGTGTTAAGAAAGCACGATCTTGATTCAATGCTTCTAACGCTTCTTCAAAAGATGTTGCTACTTGTGGAATAGCTGCTTCTTCTTCTGGTGGAAGGTCATAAAGATCTTTGTCCATTGCTTCACCTGGGTGAATTTTGTTTTGGATGCCATCAAGGCCAGCCATCAACATAGCAGAGAAACAAAGGTATGGATTCGCTGTTGAATCACCAAAACGTACTTCAATACGACGACCTTTAGGGTTTGAAACAAAAGGAATACGGATTGATGCAGAACGGTTACGTGCAGAGTAAGCCAACATAACTGGCGCTTCAAAGCCTGGTACTAAACGCTTGTAGCTGTTTGTTGATGCATTTGCGAAAGCATTAATTGCTTTAGCATGCTTGATTATGCCGCCGATGTAGAATAAAGCAGTTTCAGATAAACCACCGTATAAATCACCAGAGAACAATGCTTTACCATCTTTAAAGATAGATTGGTGAACGTGCATACCGTTACCGTTATCGCCAACTAATGGCTTAGGCATAAAGGTTGCTGTTTTACCGTAAGCATGGGCTACGTTTTGAACGATGTATTTAAGGTCTAATACTTCGTCTGCTTTTTTTACTAGGGTATTAAAAACAGTACCAATTTCACACTGACCAGCAGTTGCTACTTCATGGTGATGTACTTCAGTTTCTTGGCCCATTTCTTCAAGTGTTAAGCACATTGCTGCACGCATATCGTGAAGAGAATCTACTGGAGGCACTGGGAAGTAACCACCTTTTACGCCAGGACGGTGACCCATATTGCCACTTTCATAGTCTTTGCTTGAGTTCCAACCAGCTTCTTCAGAATCAATTTTGAAGAAAGTGCCAGACATATCTGTATGCCAGCGAACATCATCAAATACGAAGAATTCATTTTCTGGACCAAAGTAAGCAGTATCACCAATACCAGTTGATTGTAGGTACTCTTCAGCTCTTTTAGCGATTGAACGTGGGTCTCTTTCGTAACCAGACATATCAGTTGGCTCAACAACATCACAACGAATAATCAGCGTAATATCATCAAAAAACGGGTCTAAAACAGCTGTTTTAGGGTCTGGCATTAAAATCATGTCTGATTCGTTAATACCTTTCCAACCTGCAATTGATGAACCATCGAACATTTTACCGTCTTCAAATACACTTTCATCAATAGTATGAGATGGAACAGTAACATGTTGCTCTTTACCGATTGTGTCTACAAAACGGAAATCAACAAACGTGACTTCTTTTTCTTTTATTAAATCTAATACATCTTGAGCTGACATCATAACTCCTAGTTATTATTAATTAATTGGTTAACGCTTTATTCCCGTACCCAGCATATTTTATGCCAAAGTCTAAATCCTTATTTCTAATCATATTTTATCTTTTTTAACACCCTACGTCTAACTTACGCCCTAATATTGGACTAACACTCCCTGTTTTGGTGCAATCTTAAGTGAAAAGAACCTTCACACTTTGAACCTCTCGAATAACCGATCCTCTCGTTTTGAAGGCTTGAATAAGTTGTTCTACATCCTCATGTGATGAGAAAAGCACCAAAGGTAGCTCTATTTCGACTAAAACCTTACCTTCTAAATAATGTAAATTAATATTCGTTATTTGCTCTTTTTCTACTAAACCAGCCCAAGCCTTATCAAGCATCTTCACTAACGATGCTCTTAAAGGTAAATCTAGGCTTGGTGAATACATTTCATCATCTTCTGGATCAATATGCACCATCACTTCACTAAGGTTATCCAGCTTTCCAATGAGTGCTACACGCACCTTTTCACTTATTAAATGCCCTTCCGACACGCTGATCTTAGGCTCTACCATAATGTGTACATCAACTAATGCTTGACCACCCATCCGGCGTGTCCTCAAAAAATGTAGCTCTCTAACACCTGAAACACCAAGAATAATCGCTTTAACTTGCTCAATTAATTCTGGCTCTAAAGCAGTATCAACCAATTCCTTGCTTGCATCATTCACCAAAGAAAAGCCCATTTTCGCCACCATAAGCCCGACGATTAAAGCAGCAAGAGCATCAAAATAGTGGTATCCCATCATTTCGATAGCAACCCCAATAAGTACAACCAATGATGAAATTGCATCACTGCGATGATGCCAAGCATTTGCTTTCATTAAAGGCGAATTTGTTTTATTAGCAACTTTTAGCGTTAACCAAAACAAACCCTCTTTAAAAATAATCGATAGCCCTGCTATCACTAACACGATCCAGCTCGGCTTCATCAAAACATCGTCAACGAGAACTCGCTGAATCGCATCCCAAACAATAGCCCCAGCCACGGCAATTAAAACAATCCCTAAGATAATTGTCGCTAGTGTCTCAAATCGCGCATGGCCATAAGGGTGCTTTTCATCCGCCTCTTTCGCACCTTGATGAGCGGCAAAATAAACCAATGCATCCGTCAACAGATCTGACAAAGAGTGAATACCATCAGCTACCAAGGCATGCGATTGGCCTAGCCAACCAAATACTATTTTTAAGGCTGACAATACAATATTAACAATCGCACCAATAACAGTGACCTTCTTTTTAGCTAGCAAGTCATTTTGAATTACATCTGTTTCTTTTTGCATAAAAAACCTTTTTAGTCGTCGCCTACTTCTATAGTGATATAAATCTCATCATCTTGTTCTTTAATATCCAGCACCTTGTGTCCATTTATACGAGACCAAGCAGGAATATCATGCACCACCCCAGGATCAGTGCAAATCACTTGTAATATATCGCCTACTGATAAGGTTTTAATTTTATCTTGGGTACGAATTACCGGCATTGGGCATAATAAACGCCTTGCATCTAGCTCTATCATACTCGCCACGCCTCATTAATTTCTGATGCTAATAAAGGTTTCACCGACAATAATTGTGTCACACCATTTTTATCTGCCACCTCTACTTCTACCTTGTCTGCATCACGGCCTTGGCTAAAACGTGCAACTATTTGCGCAGCTAATATAAGGTCGTCTTTATCAGCAGTACCATCTAATAAAGTGATGGGACCTTTATGACTGATTGTTTTAATGGTGGTGAATTGCTTTTTATAGCCTTTTAGAAAGTTATTTTCACCTTCTTCACGTGAAACAATCAGTTTAAAATTAGGTTTGGGACGGAAGTGTCTGCCAACTTTTAACAACATGATGTCATCAAGCTCATACTCCCTATTGCCACGAGAAGCCCATAAATCAGTTAATTTAACCGAATAGGCTTTATCGGTTAAAAAACAACAGCCGCCTGCAGGTTGTGCATAGTCTGTAAAACCAAATTCTTCTGCAAGTGCCATTTGTGGCTTACGTGTTCGACCACTAAAATCATGTAATAAATCTCGGTTTACCCAGCCTTCACGTTCAGGCTTTGTTTCTGGTAAATTCTGCGCACAGAGCGGCCTTAACAGTAAATCATCCGCACCAGACTCTTCTGCAATAATCGGCATGGTATCGCGGCGTTGCGACATAGGCCGTTGGCCAATCACCTCACCGGTAATAATAAAATCAAAGCCATTTTCAACAGCCCATTCTTTCGCCTTGCCAACCATAAAAACTTTACAATCTAAACAAGGGTTTAAATTAGCTCCATAGCCATGCTTTGGGTTTAATAAAACATCCTTGTACTCTTCAATAATATCAATAATATGAAGCTTAATCCCTAAGGTTTCCGCACTCCACAAAGCATTATTTCGCTTTGGTTTATCCTTATCTTTTTTACGGATTGCATGGGTATGGCCTTCCACACAAAAGCCGGTGAAAAAGTTTATCCCTTCTACATGGATACCTTGCTGCTGAATAGTTTGTGCGGCGAGTAGAGAATCTAATCCTCCTGAAATGAGTGCAACCGCTTTACGTTGTTTTGACATACTGAAACCAATTATTAGATATCGCTCATTATACTAGATAGAATATCTTCTGTTTGTGATTAGCTAACGAGTAGGTCTAAAAATATAATTTTAAAGACCACTCTAGATAAGCTGGTTTTAATGATTATTATCAAGGGATTCGCTATACTTCCTTCTTTTAATTAACCAACAAAATAAGCCATTGAAAACCCAGCAAGATTTGATGACATTTCAGGGTCTAATCCTCGCACTTCAAGAGTATTGGGCAAAACAAGGTTGCGTATTACTACAACCACTTGACCTAGAAGTAGGTGCGGGCACATTCCACCCTGCTACTTTTTTACGATCCATTGGCCCAGAGCCTTGGTCTACTGCCTATGTTCAGCCTTCAAGAAGACCTACTGATGGCCGTTATGGTGAAAACCCTAATCGCTTGCAGCACTATTATCAATTTCAAGTCATCATCAAACCATCACCTAAAGACCTGCAAGGTCTATATTTAGACTCTTTGGCCTATCTTGGCTTAGACATGCTAGAGCATGATGTTCGTTTTGTTGAAGATAACTGGGAATCACCAACTTTAGGCGCATGGGGCTTAGGCTGGGAAGTTTGGTTAAACGGCATGGAAGTAACTCAGTTCACCTATTTTCAACAAGTTGGTGGCTTAGACTGCAAACCGGTTACCGGTGAAATTACTTATGGCCTTGAACGTATTGCGATGTATCTGCAAGGTGTTAAAAGTGTTTACGACCTTGTGTGGACAAAACATGGCGATAATATCACTACTTATGGTGATGTGTTTCATCAAAATGAAGTTGAAATGTCGACCTACAATTTTGAACATGCCAATACTGAGCACTTATTTAAAACCTTCGATCAAAGTGAAAATGAGTGTAATAAGCTGATTGAAGCTAATTTACCTTTGCCTGCTTATGAAATGGTGCTTAAAGCATCTCATGCTTTTAATTTATTAGATGCACGCCATGCTATTTCGGTGACAGAACGCCAGCGTTTTATCCTTCGGGTGCGCGCCTTGTCGCGTAAAGTTGCCGAAACCTATTATGCGGCTCGCGAGTCTCTTGGTTTCCCAATGTTAACCAATAAAAACACAGCAGAGAAATCATCATGAGTGACCAGCAAAGCCAAGATTTATTCTTCGAACTCGGCTGTGAAGAGCTACCACCAACCTCTTTAATAAAGCTACGTGATACCCTACAAGCTAATATCTGTGCTGGTTTAGAAACCGCTCAACTACAGTTTGGCAACTGCAAAAGCTATGCAACACCACGCCGCTTAGCGGTATGGATACAAGACGTTCAAAGCACGCAAAATGATAGCCAAGTTGAAAAACGAGGCCCTGCCATTAAAGCCGCTTACGATAAAGAGGGCAACCCTTCCAGAGCAGCATTAGGTTTTGCAAAAAGTTGTAACGCTGAATTTGACCAGCTCGGCACCCTTAAAACGGATAAAGGCGAATGGTTGGCCTATAACAGCCTACAAAAAGGCCTAGCTGCGGTTGAATTAATCCCCAATATTATTCAACAAGCACTCACCAGCCTACCTATTGCAAAACGGATGCGCTGGGCAAACCACGATTACTCATTTGTACGCCCAGTACACTGGGCAGTATTACTATTTGGCGATGATATTATTGATGCTGAATTTTATGGTGCTAAAACAGGCCGAAAAACCTATGGTCACCGCTTCCACGCACCTTCATCTAT
>Ga0209826_1000850_pt1 | contig 21857 bp, 18 predicted proteins | sample GOMGulsemesocosm_5_FD_184637 | JGI IMG/M metagenome (GOLD analysis project Ga0209826, IMG submission 184637) | Methane-oxidizing microbial communities from mesocosms in the Gulf of Mexico - GOM15C Gulf of Mexico (SPAdes) (version 2) | ecosystem: Environmental > Aquatic > Marine > Cold seeps... | reverse complement strand
GGGTTTTCTTCTTGCCATTCTTTAAAATCTAAAGCTCCACCACGATGGGCTAACCAACGCATGATGACTTTATTCTTAGCAATAACTTGTTGACGATAAATTCCTAAATTTTGGCGATCCTTATTTGGGCCTTTAGTAATAACTAACGGCCAGGTTATTAATGGGGCTGCATCATCTGGCCAACAAGTTTGAATTGGAAATACACTTAGGTCAACTTCATCACCTTCACGAATAACTTCCTGACAGGGTGGGTTGCTAATAACTTTAGGAGCCATGTTCAGTACTTGTTTAAATACTGGGATTTTTTCCATGGCATCTTTCATGCCTTTTGGTGGCTCTGGTTCTTTTAAATAGGCAAGTAATTCTCCAATTCCTCGCAATTCAGTCACGGAATCGGCTCCCATTCCCATCGCAACACGTTTTGGGGTGCCAAATAAATTAGCTAATACTGGAATGTTAGAGCCCTTAGGATTTTCAAACAATAAAGCAGGACCTTCTTGTTTTAAAGTACGGTCACAAATTTCAGTCATTTCTAAATAGGGATCGACTTCAACGCTGATGCGTTTTAATTCACCTTGTTTTTCTAATTGTTTGATAAAGTCTCTTAAATCTTTGTATTTCATGCATTAATACCTGTATGCCTAAGTAAAGCATCGATTTGAGGCTTACGACCTCGAAACTTAATAAACAATTGCATGGCATCTTCGCTACCCCCAGTTTCAAGAATATTGTGTAAAAATGATTTTCCTGTTTTCTTATCAAAAATGCCTTTTTCCTCAAATAATGAAAAAGCATCACTAGATAAAACTTCAGCCCATTTGTAACTGTAATAGCCTGCGGCATAACCACCAGCAAAAATATGTGAAAAACTATGTGCGAAACGATTAAATTCAGGTGGCTGTATTACCGCTATTTGATCTCGAATTTGATTAAGAATTTTATAAATTTGACCGCCTTTACTAGGAGAGTATTGCTGATGCATTTTAAAATCAAACAAACTAAATTCGAGTTGTCTGACCATCATCATTCCCGCTTGGAAATTTTTAGCATTAAGCATTTTTTGGAATAATTCATCGGGTAGTTTTTCATTTGTCTGATAATGTCCTGAAATTAAATCTAATGTTTCTTTTTCCCAGCACCAGTTTTCCATAAACTGGCTGGGGAGCTCTACAGCATCCCACTCAACGCCATTAATACCTGATACACCTAAAAAGTCTATTTTTGTTAGCATATGTTGTAAGCCATGGCCAAATTCATGGAATAAAGTTGTGACTTCATCATGTGTTAATAGAGCAGGGTCTGTGCCTGTTGGTGGTGTGAAATTACAGGTTAAATAAGCGACAGGAATTTGTATTTCATTGCCAGTTTTTTTTCGTCCAACGCAGTCATCCATCCATGCGCCCCCACGTTTTTTTTCTCGCGCATATAAATCTAGATAAAATTGGCCACGTATTAGACCTTCCTCATCTTTTATTTCAAAAAACCGGGCATCACTATGCCAGCTTTCAAAATCTTTAATCTCAGTAATTTTTAAGCCATAAAGTTTTTCAACAACTAAAAATAAACCAGGGATAACGCGAGTAGAAGGGAAGTAAGCTTTGACTTCTTCTTGTGATAATTGGTAAAAATGTTGGCGCATTTTTTCTGAAAAATAGCCAATATCCCAAGCTTGTATTTGACCGATATTGTAATGTTCTTTTGCAAATTGTTTTAATTCTGAAAGATCTTTGCGTGCATGACGCCAAGATTTATCGGCTAAGTCCTCAAGAAAATTAACGACATCATCTGGTTTTTTGGCCATTTTTGTAGCAAGTGAGTACTCTGCATAATTTTCAAAGCCTAATAGCTGAGATTTTTCATGTCTGAGAGCCAGAGTGTCTTCCATAACCTGGCTATTGTCCCATTTAGTATTAGAGCCTAGTTCAGAAGCGCGAGTGGCAAATGCTGTATAGTGTTCTTTACGTAACTCCCGATTATCTGCATAGGTCATAACTGCAATATAGGATGGAAATTGCAAAGTAATCAACCATCCCTCTTTTTGTTGGTTTTCAGCTGTTTGTTTAGCCTGCATTAACGCATTTTTTGGTAAACCCGCTAATAAATCAATATCTGTAATTAGTTTGCCCCAGTCATTAGTTGCATCCAATAAATTTTCTTCATATTTACTGGATAAACGCGATAATTCCTGGCTAATTTCTTTATAACGTTGTTGTTTTTGCTCTGATAAATCTATACCAGATAAACGAAAGTCCCTTAATGCATTGGTGATGATTTTTTGTTGAGCTTGCTTAAGTGAGGGATAGGCATCACTATTGGCTATATATTGATAAGCATTAAATAAGGCTTTGTTCTGTCCCATTTCAGTTGAATACTCACTCAGTTTCGGCAAACAAGCATTATAAGCATCACGCATCTCATCTGTATTAACGACAGAGTTCGTATGGCTAATAGGTGACCAGGCTTTGTTTATTTTATCTTCGGCATTTTCTATAGGGTCTATTAAGTTTTCCCAGGTATATTCTTTTGTTGCTTGTAGTTGTTTTTTTACTACGGCTCGGGCATCGGCCAATAAAGTATCTATGGCTCCCTCAACGTGTTCAGCTTTAATTTTTGAAAATTGAGGGAGTGTTGTGGTTTCTAATAATGGGTTGCTCATGGTTTATAGCGTACTTTTGTTAATATGATTATGAGTTTTTTGTAGTCTTATTATTGCAAATTTAAATGATAGGTGTGCTTTTTTATAGACTGAATTTATATTCAACCTTTGAGTTTACTTATTTTACTTATTAATTCAACGTAAATAAGATAATCATGAGTCATGAGTCATGAGTCATGATGGATACATTTAGTGATGAGCTTCTTCATTGGTATTTGGAAAAGGGCTGGTTTCACGTAAATATAAAACAAGTGGCTGGAAAGATTCTTTAATGGTTGTTAATACTGTGAGGGGGGTAATAGCCAAGTTTATTTGGTAGTGTCTTATGCTTTTGTGATTGTTAAATTAATAAATCATGCAGCAAAAGGTATTACTAATAAAGATTTTGAATTAGCTAGAATAATCGAAGAAGTTATTATGAGGCAGTTAGGTGTAGAAAATGGTGCTTTGATTGGGACGGCTGATGATCCGTATTTTAAATATACTTAGGACTGAGAATTCAATAACTTCCCGGTTTTGACTGGTATTTTAACGCCACAGAAGCACTATTAAAATAGTTGCTTCGCTTGCTATGCATCCATTTTAATCGTACTCCTGTGAAGTCAATATCCTGCACCAAAAACTTCGGAAACTTATTTGATTTTCTGACTTTAATTTAAGCAACTTTCAATAAAGATATTACTAAAACTATGGGTAAGCATCGCGGATAACATTTATCTGCGATGCTTACCTTTTATGTATTTTAGAACTTAAGATTCTGAATCATTGCTGGGTTCAGGTTTGGCTTTTGGTTCTGTCTTTGTGGATGCCGTTGCTTTAACAATAGAGTTCTCAGTATTGCTTGTTTGTTGAGATCTTTCTGCAAAATTAGAAGCATAAGAGCGTGTTTTCTCAGCGTTCTTAGGGTTTTCATCTTGAGTTACTGATACTTGTTGACCCTGTTGTTGGGTCTGAGCTTCTTTATTTTGCTCGGGTTTCTTATAGTTTGGGTTACGAGGTCGTCTACGGTTGTTTGGATTGCGTCTGTTATTTGTTTTTTGATTATTGCTATTTTTATCTGTCGTCGTTTTTTCTTCTACGACCGTAGGGCTCTGTTTGTTTGCACTATCCTTGTTTACGTTATCTGTAACAGCTGCCTTTTTTTGAGGAGGGCGATTACTTGTGTTTTTTCGAGGAGTTCTATTCTGGTTGTTGTTTCTTTCACCCCCAGAATGACGGTTTCTATTGTTCCTATTTTTATAATTTCTATTATTGCGTGGTTTGTCTTCAGAGTTATTTGTTTGGTTGGTTTTTTCTGTTTTAGCACTTTTTGTTTCGGTCTTTGTAACCGACTCATCACTGCTACCTACCAATTTTTGCCAAAAACGCTGGATTAGACTCGCTGAAGTTTTTGTATTGTGAATAGGGGCAGGGGCATCTGGAAGAAATTCTTTGATAGCTGGTTTTTCTATAGTATGCGAGGTCTGTTGGGCAAAATCGGGTACAGCAATCGACTCTGCTTTGATTTGTAAGTGGCTTGGTTTATCTTCTTCGTTTTCAGCTGATTTTATACGTTCAATATCGTATGCAGGTGTTTCAAGATGCTTGCTTGGCAAAATAATCACTGAAATTTTGTGCTGTGTTTCTAAATCTTGTAATACTGATCTTTTTTCATTTAATAGAAAAGTTGCACATTCAATAGGGAGGTGAGCAACGACTTTTTCAGTCCCTTTTTTCATGGCTTCTTCTTCAACAATACGAAGAACCGAAAGAGCAACTGATTCAATATTACGAATTGAACCTTGGCCTTTACAACGAGGACATGTCAGTTGGGTGGCATCGCCTAAAGAAGGGCGTAATCTTTGTCTAGACATTTCTAGCAAACCAAAGCGTGAAATGCGGCTGGTCTGGATACGTGCACGGTCAATTTTCATCGCATCACGTAACTGGTTTTCCACAGCTTTTTGATTTCTATTGGCCATCATGTCAATAAAGTCAATAACAAAAAGACCGCCTAAATCTCGTAAACGTAATTGACGAGCAATTTCATCAGCGGCTTCTAGATTGGTATTTAAGGCTGTCTCTTCAATATCACTGCCCTTTGTTGCGCGAGCAGAGTTGATGTCAATAGATGTTAATGCTTCTGTGTAGTCAATAACGAGTGAGCCGCCTGATGGTAGCGATACTTCACGGTTATAGGCTGACTCAATTTGAGATTCAATTTGATAGCGGCTGAAAAGTGGAACATTATCTTGATACAGTTTGGCTTTTTGCAAAAAGTGAGGCATCACTTGCTTTAAAAAGTTTTGTACCAGTTTATATGAACCTGCTTCATCGATTAGAATTTCATCAATTTCATTTCTTAAATGGTCACGTAATGCTCTGATAATAACATTACTTTCTTGAAAAATAAGAAAAGGGGCTTGTTGTTCGGAGCTAGACCGGTCAACGGCTTCCCATAGTTGCAATAGATAGTTTAAATCCCATTGTAATTCTTCGGCATTTTTATCACAGGCAGCTGTGCGGACAATTAATCCCATTTCTTCTGGAATTTCCAGAGAAGAGATAACATCACGAAGTTCATTGCGAGTATCACCTTCAATACGTCTAGAAATGCCACCTGCTTTAGGGTTATTTGGCATTAGAACCAGATATGTTCCTGCCAAACTGATATAGGTTGTTAAGGCTGCACCTTTATTGCCGCGTTCTTCTTTTTCAATTTGAACGATAATTTCCTGGCCTTCTTTGACCAAGTCTTTAATATTTGGGCGACCTTCTGATTTTTTGTCCGAAGGTTTCTTGCTGCGGTATTGTGCTGAAATTTCTTTAAAAGGGAGGAACCCATGCTTTTCTGCACCATAGTTAATAAAGGCAGCTTCAAGGCTTGGTTCTACGCGGGTAATAATACCTTTGTAGATGTTGGCTTTTTTTTGTTCATTTGAAGGGAGTTCAATGTCAAAATCGTAAAGTTTTTGACCGTCTACCAAAGCAACACGCAACTCTTCAGGTTGAGTGGCATTGATAAGCATTCTTTTCATTATAGTTTCCTTGTAGTTTCTTGCTTCCTATTAGATTTACTAAGGAATTTATATTCCTGAACAGACTCTTGTTAAAGGGTGGATATAACGACTATCCACTTAAGTTTTTCAACTTCTTGCCAATAGAGAACACCTAACTTTAAGGTGTGAGCTACATATTAAAATACAGGTGTCTATGTGATACTTTATTTATTTTATCTAGCTAGTTTTAGCATCTTGGATTTTTTAAAAGTATAGCCCTGTATGGGTAGCTCTATATAATATTAACTTGGCGAAATAAGTTCTGTTGCTATAGCCGAGGATTTTATGATCCTATATGGAGTAAAGCGGTTAAACCTTCACTCTTGATTGGAAAATTATTCCAGCTATAAGTTTTGTCCTGTAGGAACAATACCGTTCATCATGGGTCGAACGATAAAACCCGAATTCTGTGTTTATTTTCTTGTTTTAGCATATGCCTAGCGCTTAAATTAATGTGCAAGCAAGCTCATTAAGCATAGATTAAAAATCTATAGGTATGGTTTTTACTGGCATATTTTGTTTCTGTTATGCCTAATCTATAGATAAACCTCACTAATATAACAATCTTTGAGCATACTATCAATTTAAACAATTATTAAATTAGATATACTGGTATTATTAGAAGCATGAAAACAGTACCAGAAAGCGCAAAACCAAAAGTTCAATTGCTTGAGATTTTTGAGGAGGACAGTGGTCAAAGGTTGGATAATTTTTTGATTACGAAATTAAAAGGTGTTCCTAAAACAAGGATTTATCGAATTATTAGAAAAGGTGAAGTAAGAGTTAATAAGGGGAGGATTGATAATAAATATCGCTTAAAAGCGGGAGATATTGTTCGTATCCCCCCTGTTCGAGTAGCCGAAAGAAGCAAGGAAGTAGATTTGCAGCCAAGGCTAAAATATAGTCTTGAAAATGATATTATCTATGAAGATGATGTGATGATGGTGTTAAATAAGCCATCAGGTTTTGCTGTGCATGGTGGGAGTGGTATTAGTTCTGGTGTTATTGAAGCTTTACGTGCAATGCGTCCAGAATCTCGTTTTTTAGAGTTAGCTCATCGGATTGATAAAGCTACATCGGGCTGTTTATTGGTCGCTAAAAAACGTTCTGCTTTAAAAATTCTGCATGATATTTTTAGAGATAATGCGGTAAAAAAAACCTATCTTGCTCTGCTCGTTGGGCAGTGGGAAAGGAAAAAAATGCTAGTAACGGCTCCTTTGTTAAGAAGTACAGGAAAAGGGGGGGAACGGATGGTTAAAGTGAATAAAGCGGGTAAATTTGCTGAAACCAATTTTAGACGAATTCAGAAATATAAAGATCTCACATTAGTTGAGGCTTCTCCAAAAACAGGTCGAACGCATCAAATTAGAGTGCATTCGGCATGGCTAGGTCATCCCATTGTTGGTGATGAGCGTTATGGTGATGAGAATATAAATAAAACATTAAAATCACGTGGTTTTAAGCGATTGTTTCTTCATGCGGAGCAGTTACAGTTTGCACATCCAGTGACAAATCAAATGATGCATTTTAAAGCCCCTTTACCCCATGAACTGGAAACACTGCTAAGTAAGCAGATGGTCAAATAAGGTTGGCTTAATGGAAAATAGATTTGATTTAATTGTGTTTGATTGGGATGGAACTTTGATGGATTCAGTTGACTGGATTGTTCAATGTTTGGTTGTTGCAGCTAAAGAGCAGGGTTGTGATATTCCTAAGGAGCAGGATGTGAAAAACATTATTGGGTTGAGCATTCATAAATCAATGGATAGGTTGTTTCCTCATTTGAATCAAGATGCTCGTCAGAGCTTTATAGAAAGTTATAGCAAGGCTTTTTTTTCAAGGCAAATCACGCCGGCTGATTTATTTAAGGGTGTGGCTGATATGTTGCTACAATTTAAACAGCGAGGTTATCGATTAGCTGTTGCTACAGGGAAAAGTCGGCATGGCTTGGATAAAGCTATGCAAGGTACAAGATTGGAAAGTTTTTTTGATATTACAGCCTGCGCTGATGAAACGGCTTCAAAGCCTCAGCCTGATATGCTAAATCATATTGTTAAAGAAATGGCTGTTGAAAAAGAAAAGGTGATTATGATTGGTGACTCGACTCATGATATGGAAATGGCAATGAATGCTGGAATAGCTTCTATTGCTGTATTGTGTGGGGCGAATTCGCAGCAACAGATGCAACCCTATAACCCTTTGCTAAATTTACAACAAACGACAGAATTATTAGAGATTTTATAGATAGGATGCAGAATGGAAAATGAGCAAAAAATCGGTATAGATGATGATCAACAAAGTCAAAAGACATCTGGCTGGGAAAGAGAGGTTCTGGAAAAACTAGCATTAGCAGCTGTTACTGAACAGACGCGAGCAAGGCGATGGAGTGTTTTTTTTAAAGCCTTGATGTTCGTCTATTTAATAGGGGTGGGTATGATGGCTTTTTATCCAAAATTTGAATCAGCAACAGCAGGTGGTGATGAGAACCATACGGCTGTGATAGATGTGCTGGGTGTGATTGCAGAGGGTGAACCTGCAAATGCAGATGCTATTATTGAAGGTTTAAGAGATGCGATAAAAGATAAGAAGACTAAAGCTATAATCTTAAATGTTAATTCCCCAGGTGGAAGCCCGGTCCAGTCCGGGTATGTTTATGAGGAAATTAGACGGATAAAGTTAAAGTATCCCGAAATGCCTATATACGCTGTTGTTAGTGATATTTGTGCTTCGGGTGGATATTATATTGCTTCAGCTGCAGATAAGATTTATGTTCATCAAGCTAGTATGATTGGCTCTATTGGGGTTGTTATGAATGGTTTTGGTTTTGTTAATGTAATGGAAAAGTTAGGGGTTGATAGGCGATTGTTAATTGCAGGTAAACATAAAGCATTAATGGATCCGTTTTCACCTGCGAATGACGATGAAACTAAACACATGCAAACATTATTGGATAATGTGCATCAGCAGTTTATTGCTGCTGTAAGAGTTGGGCGTGGAGATAGGTTAGTGGAGACAGAGGATACTTTTTCTGGATTAATCTGGACGGGAGAGCAGGGAGTTAAGCTGGGGTTGGCGGATGATTTTGGTAGTGTTGATTCAATAGCTAGGGATGTTGTGGGTGTTAAAAAGAAAGTGAATTTTACACCTCAGGAAAGGTTGTTGGATAAGATTGCCGGAAAGTTAGGTGCTTCATTTGGTCAGGCCTTAGGAAAAGTAGCTACTAATATAACATTGAGATAAATTCAGTTTGGATTCAGACTGTAACAAGTAATATTCATCGTGTGAAATAAATATTTTTTTGGATTCATTATGCAAACCATTGCTAAAGTTTTATTGTTGAGCTTTTGTTGTATTCAGATCGTTTATGCAGGAAAGGAGTTTGCTTTGTCTGCTTTAACGCTAGATCAGGTCACGAAAAAGGTTATTGAGCAAAATAAAAGCAAGGTGATGGGGGCGGAAACAGAAGTTATTGATGGAAAAACGGTTTATGTCATTAAGGTGTTGACTTCTGATGGGCGTGTTCAGTATCTGAATGTGGATGCCGAGACGGGAAGACTTATAAAATAAGGAGCATTGATGCGTATATTGATAGTTGAAGATGAAGAGGTCTTGAGCCAGCAAATTCAAGATTTCTTTTTAAGTAAAGGTTTTGTGGTTGATATTGCTAAAACAGGGAGGGATGGTTTGCATTTAGCGAAGGAATATCCAATTGATGCTGCAATTATTGATATAGGGTTACCCGATTTTTCAGGAATAGAGTTAATTACACGATTAAGGAAAGAAGATATTACTTTGCCTGTTTTATTGTTAACAGCAAGAAGTCGTTGGCAAGATAAGGTTGAAGGGTTAGAGGCTGGGGCTGATGATTATTTAGCGAAACCCTTTCATTATGAAGAGTTATTGGCAAGAGTTAATGCGCTACTAAGACGGTCTAAAGGTAAAGCTCATCCTGTTTTGACATATGCCAATATTAAGTTGGATAGCTTGTCTCAAAATGTGATGGTTGATGATAAAAAAGTTGAGTTGACAGCCTATGAATATAAGGTTTTAGAGTACTTATTGTTCCGTAAGGGGGAAGTGGTTTCTAAGTCTGTGTTAACTGAACATATTTATGATGAAGATTTTGATCGAGATAGTAATGTGATTGAGGTTTTTATTGGGCGATTACGAAAAAAAATCGACCCCAATGGAATATCAAAACCCATTGAAACATTGCGAGGGCGAGGATATCGAATTCCTCAGGATGATGAATAGTTTAATTTAGTGAAAATAAATTCATTAAGTTTTAGGCTCCTGGTTTCTGCGGGGCTTGTGTTAATGGCTTTCTTTGCGTTGGTTGCTTTTGTTTTGGAGCAAGGTTTTAAAGAGAGTGCTGAGCAAGCTTTAAGAGAAAAGCTTCAAGTCCATATTTATTCGCTTATTTCGGTGGCTGAATTAACTGATAAGCTGGAATTGAGTATGCCTAATTCACTACGTGAGCCTCGATTTGCAAACCCTAGCTCTGGTCTGTATGCCTCAATTACTCAAGTAAACAATATGTTTGTCTGGCGGTCGCAATCGGCTGTTGGAATGAACTTTCTTGCGCCTGAGTATCTAGATGCAGGGCAATCAGTATTTATTAAGGATGGCGATGGGTATTTAGTTCTTCATTACGCCGTTATTTGGGAAAATAAAGCGGGGTTTGAGCAGTATTATGTCTTCACCGTAGCTGAAGATAGTGTGTTGGTTTCTAAGCAAGTGGATGGTTTTAGGCTGACGCTTTGGTCATGGTTGTTTTTTACGGGTATTTTATTAGTTTTTATTCAATTCTTGGTTTTGCACTGGAGTTTAAAGCCCTTAAGGCTAATGGTAATGGATCTGGAGTCTATAGAAGCGGGGCGAAAAACTAAGTTAGATGGACGATATCCTAGCGAGTTGGTCGGTTTGGCAAGGAATTTGAATGCTTTGGTAAGCAGTGAGCGCGCACATTTGGAAAGATATCGAAATACTTTGGCCGATCTGGCGCATAGCCTTAAAACACCATTGGCTATTTTAAGAGGGTGTCTTGAGCCTGTCACTGTTAATAAAGCACTGGTTGCCGAACAAATTCATAGAATGGATGATATTGTTGAATATCAGTTGCAAAAGGCAGCAGCAAAAGGGCAGAAGAAACTGACAGGAAAGCTCGATATTTCATTGCTCTTAGATAAGATAATTACTTCTTTGGAAAAGGTTTATTGGGAGAAAGGTATTGTTTTTTCTTTTGAACATGACATGGACTGCATGATGTACTGTCAGGAAGGTGACATCTATGAGATTGCTGGAAATTTGATGGATAATGCGGCTAAATGGTGTAAAAAAAATGTCAATATTAGTTTGGTCAAATTAAGTGCTGAAGATAATACAGATTATTCATTGCTTCTACAGATAGAAGATGATGGGCCAGGTATTCCTAAGGATAAGCTGAATGATATATTGCAGCGGGGTGTGCGGGCTGATGAAAATATAGATGGGCATGGTATAGGGATGGCCGTAGTTAATGAATTGAGTACTTTGTTGGGTGCGAAGCTAGTGGTAGGAGAGAAAAACGTACTTGGCGGGATGTGTTGGCAAGTTTATTTGCCGTGATTTGTGTGTGGCTAAAATAGAATCGTAGCTATCTTTTTTAATGTTTTTTAAAACAGCGGTTGCCTAAATTATATTATTCAAGCATAATACCGCTTCTTTCAGTCGCAGGCTGAAAACATTATGGTTACTGTGTCGGTCCTCTCGCAACGATACGCTGTAAACTCCGCCAGGCCCGGAAGGGAGCAACGGTAGCAGCAGATTCGTGTGCCGAGATGTGGCTGGCATGGTTTCCGCCCAATCTTTAATTTCCTAAGAGTCTCTCATGGCTTATCAGGTTCTAGCCAGAAAATGGCGTCCTCAAAATTTTACCCAACTCGTCGGCCAAGAACATGTCAGTCAATCGCTAAGTAATGCGTTGCAACATGATAGGCTTCATCATGCCTATTTGTTTACAGGTACAAGGGGGGTTGGTAAAACAACAGTAGCAAGAATTTTTGCAAAAGCGATTAATTGTGAAAACCTTAAGGAATCAAATCCTTGTGGGGAATGCGGTGTATGTCTTGCGTTTGATGAGGGTCGATTTCTAGATTTGATAGAAGTGGATGCGGCATCAAGAACAAAAGTTGAAGATACTCGTGATTTATTAGATAACGCACAATATGCTCCTAACCAAGGGCAATACAAAGTGTATTTAATTGATGAAGTGCATATGCTATCAGGGCATAGTTTTAATGCCTTGCTTAAAACATTAGAGGAGCCTCCGCCTCATGTTAAATTTTTACTGGCAACAACCGATCCTCAGAAAATTCCTGTTACCGTTCTGTCACGTTGTTTGCAATTTAATCTCAAGCGTCTAGAGCCAGATCAAATTGAGAAGCAGATGGCTTTTATTTTAGACCAAGAGCATCTTGAATATGATGATAGCGCATTAAAGCTACTAGCACGTGCGGCAGATGGTAGCTTAAGAGATGGATTAAGCCTACTGGATCAGGCTATTGCCTTTGGTAGCGGGGAAGTAAGGTTTGATGTTGTAAGTAATATGTTGGGTACTATTGATCAGCAATCGGTTGATAGTATATTGTTATCGCTGCTGGCTAATGATGCTGCGAAGTTATTACAGGCTATTGCAGATATTTCACAGTTAACGCCAGATTTTTCAGAAATTTTACAGCAAATTTTACGTGTATTACATCGAGTTGCTTTAGCTCAAGCTGTTCCAGGTTTTATTGATAAGCAGTTTGATGAAGGTATTGTTTCTCAGCTAGCAGAAAACTTATTGCCTGAAGATGTTCAATTATTTTATCAAATAGCTTTGATTGGACAGAGGGATTTAGGTTTGGCTCCCGAGCCTCGCGGTGGGTTTGAAATGGTTATGCTAAGAATGCTAACATTTAGGCCTGATGCTGGGCGGAATGAAATTAGCTTGCCGCGTGTTGAGAAAAAAACAATCACTCAAAGTGTTAAAAAACCAAATATTGATCTTGCTTTGCCTGTTGGCGAAAATATAAAAAAGACGCCATCTAAAGAGCAGAGCAATAAAGGGGGTAATCGTTGGGCTAATATGGTGGATGAATTAAATATAAGAGGATCCGTACGTGAGTTAGCAAATAATTGCGTATTAGAACAATTGAATGATCATCAGTGTAATTTAATTTTAAATCCAGGGCACTTGATTAGTTCTCGGGCTGAATCGAAATTGCAAAAGGCATTGCAGGACTATTGTGGGCGAGCTATAAAGTTAGTGATTAAAACAGAAAAAAGTGATGTCACAACGCCAGCCCAACAAATAATACAAAAGAAAGACGATATTCAACAAGCGGCGGTTGAATCTATTGGTGTTGATAAGACTGTGCAAGCGCTAAAAGAAAACTTTGGTGCTAGAGTGATGCCGGGCACTATTGAGCCACTGTCGGATAATAAATAAATTAAACGTGAGGAAGGTATGAAAAATTCACTGGGTAATATTATGCAACAAGCCCAAAAAATGCAGGAAGATGTTAAAAAAGCTCAGGATGAATTGGCTGCAATGCAGACTCTTGGGGAATCTGGTGGCGGCTTGGTATCCATTGTGATGACTGGAAAACGTGAAGTCAGGAAGGTAACGATTGATGATTCCTTGTTAGCTGATGATAAAGATATGTTAGAAGACTTAGTTGCTGCTGCAATTAATGATGCTGTGCATAAAGTGTCAAAAATGAAAAAAGAAAAGATGGCTGATGTAACTTCAGGGTTACCATTGCCTCCAGGTTTTCAGATGCCATTTTAATGCAAGATAAAGGGTTGCTGGGGCAGTTAATTCAAAGCTTGTGTTGTTTACCTGGAGTGGGGCCTAAATCTGCACAACGCATGGCATTTCATTTATTGCAACGAGACCGAGATGGTGCAAAAGGTTTGGCTAGTGTTTTGTATCAGGCAGTTGATAATATTGGGTATTGTCAAAAATGTCGAACCTTAACTGATGAGGATGTCTGTGATGTCTGCTCTCAATCTTCAAGAGATAAAGCTGTCTTATGTGTTGTTGAGAGTCCAGCTGATGTCTGGGTTATAGATCAGGCAACCGTTTTTAACGGAATGTATTATGTGTTGCACGGACGGTTATCTCCATTAGATGGAATAGGTCCTGATGAAATTGGAATGGATTTATTGCAGCAACGTTTTGCAGGGGGAGAGGTTAAAGAAATAATTTTGGCAACTAATTCTACTGTGGAAGGTGAGGCAACAGCATTTTTTATAGCGGAAGTCGCTAAAAAGTATAATATTCAGGCGAGCAGGATTGCTCATGGCGTCCCTATGGGCGGGGAGCTTGAGTTTGTTGATAGTGGGACATTGTCGCATGCATTTAGTGGAAGAAGAGAAATGAGTTAGGCTGGTTTTTGTATGTTGTTAGGGGAATGTCTATGAGTGATTGTTTGTTTTGTAAAATGGCAAGTGGTGAAATTAAGCCTGATATTGTTTATCAGGATGAGAAAGTTTTGGCATTCAGGGATATTAATCCACAGGCACCTGTGCATATCTTGATTATTCCTAAAAAACATGTGAAAACATTAAATGATTTAGATGATTCTATATTGGCAGGACATTTATTAAAAACAGCAATAGAATTGGCTCAGCAAGAAGGGTTGGCTGAAGATGGGTATCGCACAGTTTTTAATTGTAATGAAGATGGTGGTCAGGAAGTTTTTCACTTACATCTGCATTTGCTAGGTGGGCGACAAATGAGTTGGCCTCCTGGTTAATGGTTTTAAGGGGGTGGTATGAATTTAGATTTAAGTTTTTTTATTTAAAGGCTTGTCTTTTTTTTTTGAATGGTTATAATACCCAGCTCAATGTACGCGAGCGTGGCGGAATTGGTAGACGCGCTGGTTTTAGGTACCAGTATCTTATGATGTGAGAGTTCAAGTCTCTCCGCTCGCACCACATTGATTTATTTATAGTTAGCGATAGTCATCGTTAACTTCTCAAGGTTTTCAAGTTGCAATTTTTATTTTTTTGATCATGTTACTTTTAAAATTGGTTTTAAGTAAAAGTTGGACTAGTATAAGTTAATAATTACCGTCATGGCGGTATATAAAATCACACACTGTTTGAGGTAAAGTAATGCAAGTTTCTGTCGAAAAGACATCGGAATTAAGCCGTAAGATGACTGTTAGTCTTCCTGAAGAAATGATTCAGGAAAAAATGGATGTTCGCTTTAAGTCGTTAGCACGTGAAGTTAAAGTCGATGGTTTTCGTCCAGGTAAAGTTCCTGTGCGCGTCGTTAAAAAAATGTACGGTGAGCGCGTGCGAGGTGAAGTGACGGGTGATTTAATTCAGTCAACTTATGTCGAAGCATTACAAAAAGAAGAATTAAACCCAGCAGGTTATCCCCACATCAATTCTGCTAAAGTAGAAAATGGTTTTGAATATACCGCTGAGTTTGAAGTCTACCCCGAAGTTTCTCTAGAAGGTGTTTCTGGGTTAGAAATTAAACGCCCTGTTGCTACGGTAGAGCAAGCTGACCAAGATGCAATGGTTGCAAAACTAAGAGAGCAAAGAAAAGAATGGGCAGATGTTGAGCGCGTTTCAGAAAAAGGTGACCGTATTACCGTTAGTTTTTCTGGTGTTTGTGAAGATGAAAATTTCACTGATGGTAAAGTAGAAGATTATACTGTTGAGATCGGGGAAGGCAAAATGATTCCTGGGTTTGAAGATGAGTTGGTGGGTCTTCAAGCGGGATCAAATAAATCATTTGAAGTTACTTTTCCAGAAGATTATGGTAACGAAAAATTAGCAGGTAAGTCCGCTACTTTTGATGTTGAGTTATCTAAAGTTGAAGCAGCGACTTTACCTGAAATAGATGAAGACTTTATTAAAGCTTATGGCGTAGAAGATGGGTCGCTTGATTCCTTCAATGTGGACGTTAAAGCTAATATGGAAAGAGAATTGGATCAAGGTCTAAAAGGCAAGCTGAAAAATGCTGTCATGGATGCCTTATATGAGAAATTGGAAATTTCTATTCCGAATGCTTTGATTGATGAAGAAGTTAAAAATGTAATGAAGCCTTACGAGGCAAATGTAAAAAAACAAGGTATGAACCTTGAAGATCTTGACTTACCAAAAGATATGTTTGAAGGTCAAGCAAAGCGTAGAGTTGCTTTGGGTCTTATCTTGGGTGAGATTATCAAACAAAATGATATGAAAGTTGATGATGCCAAAGTAAAGTCAACAATTGAAGATATGTCGAGTAGTTATGAAAGACCAGAAGATGTTCTTGAATGGTACTATGCTGATGAAACGCGCTTAAATGAAGTTAAGCAAATGGTTTTAGAAGATCAAACTGTTGATTGGGTTGTTGGTCAAGCAAAAGTTTCTGAAGAGACTGTTAGTTTTGAAGATGTTATGGAAAAACAGCAACAACAGCAATAATAAAGAGAAATTCACAAGGTTAAACATGAATCAATATAATGACTTAAACTCATCAATTATTACTCCTCAGGCTGCGGGTGGCTTGGTGCCCATGGTTATTGAGCAAACGGCTAGAGGTGAGCGTTCATTTGATATATATTCTCGATTACTAAAAGAGCGTGTAATATTTTTGGTTGGACAGGTAGAGGACTATATGGCTAACCTTGTAGTTGCTCAGCTATTATTCCTTGAATCTGAGAACCCAGATAAAGATATTCATTTGTACATTAACTCTCCTGGTGGTTCAGTTACTGCTGGTATGGCGATTTATGACACTATGCAGTTTATTAAAGCTGATGTTAGTACCATGTGTATCGGTCAGGCTGCGAGCATGGGATCATTATTATTAACAGCGGGTGCGGAAGGTAAAAGATTTTGTTTGCCGCATTCACGAGTGATGATTCATCAACCATTAGGGGGATTTCAGGGGCAAGCATCAGATATTGATATTCATGCCAAAGAAATTCTTTTGATCAGAGAAAAGTTAAATAATATTTTGTCTCATCATACTGGGCAGGATGTTGAAAAAATTCAGCAAGATACAGATAGAGATAATTTTTTAAGTGCGCAAGATGCTGTTGAATATGGCTTGATTGACAAGGTTTTAACAAACCGTTTATCAGAAGATAGTAAGTAATATTGTTGTTTTCTGAGGTTTTGAAGTATTCTTTGGTTTTTAGTGTGATGGTGAGTGAGAGGCTTGGTTTATGAGTAAAGACAAAAATAGCAGTAAGGATGATGAAAAATTACTGTATTGTTCATTTTGTGGGAAAAGCCAAGATGAAGTAAGAAAGCTTATTGCAGGCCCCTCTGTTTATGTTTGTGATGAATGCGTTGAATTGTGTAACGATATCATCAAAGAAGAGCTTGAAGGCGATAGTGAGCCTGGTGATGGAAAATTACCTAAACCTAAAGACATTAAGACTGAGCTTGATAGCTATGTTATAGGTCAGGAAAGTGCTAAAAAGATGTTATCAGTGGCGGTTTATAACCATTATAAACGGTTACGCAGTAATGGTAAAAAGGGCGATATTGAGCTGGCAAAATCTAATATTTTGTTAATTGGTCCAACAGGCTCTGGTAAAACATTGCTTGCAGAGACCTTGGCGCGATTACTGGATGTTCCTTTTACAATAGCTGATGCAACAACATTAACTGAAGCGGGTTATGTGGGTGAGGATGTTGAAAATATCATCCAGAAAATCCTACAAAAATGTGATTATGATGTTGAAAAAGCAGAAACAGGTATCGTTTATATTGATGAAATCGATAAAATCACTCGAAAGTCTGAAAACCCATCAATAACTCGGGATGTGTCGGGTGAAGGTGTTCAGCAGGCTTTATTAAAATTAATTGAAGGGACTGTTGCATCAATTCCTCCTCAAGGTGGAAGGAAGCATCCTCAGCAAGAATTCTTACAAGTAAATACAGCTAATATCCTATTTATAGTAGGTGGGGCATTTGCTGGTTTAGATAAAGTTATTAAAGATCGTACTGAAAAAGGTGGAATTGGTTTTTCTGCTGAAGTAAAAACTAAAGATGAAGCTAAAAATGTGGGTGAACTTTTTTCTCAAATTGAAGCTGAAGATTTAATTAGGTACGGGTTGATTCCTGAGTTTGTTGGCAGATTACCTGTTGTTGCAACATTGGAAGAGCTAGATGAAGAGGCATTGGTTGAAATTTTAACTAAGCCTAAGAATGCATTGATTAAGCAGTATCAACATTTATTTGAAATGGAAGGTGCTGAGTTAGAGTTCAGAGAAGAATCGTTGCTGGCAATTGCACGTAAATCGATGGAAAGAAAAACGGGTGCAAGAGGATTGAGAACAATTGTTGAAAATGTTCTACTTGATACTATGTATGAAATTCCTTCTACAGAAAATATTAGCAAAGTTGTTGTAGATGAAGGTGCTATTTTGGGTACTTCGGAACCAATTTTGGTATATGAAGATAGCGAGCAAAAAAAAGCATAAGCTTTGATTCATAGTAAAAAAGGGAGTCTTGAATATAAGACTCCCTTTTTTTGCCTGAAATAAAGTAGAAAAATACGTAAGTGTCTCTGAAAGCGTGTTGTTAAATTAAATGTTTATTTTCAGGGCGTGGTTTATCTAAAAAATAGAAAACTTATGAAAACACCCATAATACTAGGTACCTTCCTGATTTGTTGGGCATTACCGCTATCTTCAGAAGAAATAAGTCTTGAAGGAAATGAGGTGATTTATTATAAATATCCTGATAATTTCCACGAAAGTAATCGTTACATTCGAAAAGGAATTACAACAAAATCTGGAGATTGTAAGTTTAATAATACGATGCGACTCAAGTCTGGGCAACGAATTTTTATTAAAGAAATAGCTTATAACGCATACACATGTGAGTCTCTAATTATAGAGGGCTTATATACTGTCGAGCCTCAAAAAAATAACTAAAGAGCAGGGATTTATGCGCATCTCCACTAGCGCTTATAGGTTTTTTAAAAAATAACAAACTTTCAGTAGCACTTGAAAAATACGGGTCATTTTTAATGGATTTACATTGACTCTCTCTTGATATTTAAAATTCCTCCCCCATATATCTCAATTACAGTACGATAAAAAAGGTTCCTTTGATGGAAGAGCTGACAGATTTAAGTAATATAGACGAATTAATTCCCGTTTTACCTCTAAGAGATGTAGTGGTTTACCCTCATATGGTTATCCCTCTTTTTGTGGGTAGAGATAAATCAATAGATGCGATAGAAGAGGCCATGAAAGATGGCAAGCAGTTGCTTTTGGTCGCTCAGAAGGAAGCTGATATTGATGAGCCTGAATTCGATAATTTATATCAAGCAGGTACTTTGGCTAATATTTTACAGTTACTAAAATTACCTGATGGAACCGTTAAAATTCTAGTTGAAGGTGAGCGGCGCTGTAAAGTCGAAAAATATCAAGAGATCAATGGCTATTTTGGAGCCATTGTCTCAGACATTGTTGATCGAATTGAAATTTCAGAGCAAGAGCAAGAAGTGTTGCAGCGTACTGCTATTAGTTCGTTTGATCAATATGTAAAATTAAATAATAAAATCCCACCCGAAGTTTTAAATTCTTTAGCAGGGATTGATGACCCGAGTCGATTGGCAGATACTATTGCTGCACATATGACCTTAAAGATTGAAGAGAAACAACAAGTGCTGGAAATGGATGATATTGTCCAGCGTTTGGAAGGTTTGATGACTTTAATGGAAGGCGAGAATGATTTGCTTGAAATGGAGAAGCGTATTCGGGGGCGAGTTAAAAAACAAATGGAGAAAAATCAAAGGGAATATTATCTGAATGAGCAAATGAAAGCGATTCAGAAAGAGTTAGGCGATATGGATGATGCGACTAATGAAATTGAAGAATTGGAAAAGAAAATAAATGCTGCTGGTATGTCAAAAGATGCCAAAGTAAAAGCGGATGCAGAGCTTAATAAATTAAAGATGATGTCGGCGATGTCTGCAGAAGCGACAGTGGTAAGGAATTATATTGACTGGATGATAGGTGTTCCATGGAAAAAGAAAACCAAGGTACGTCATGATTTGAAAGTTGCTGAAGAGGTGTTAGAAGCTGAGCACTATGGCCTAGATAAAGTTAAAGAAAGAATCCTCGAGTATTTAGCTGTTACGCAGCGTGTTAAAAAGTTAAAAGGGCCTATTTTATGTTTAGTGGGTCCTCCTGGTGTAGGTAAGACATCATTAGGGCAGTCTATAGCAAGAGCAACTAATCGAAAATATGTGCGTATGGCTTTAGGTGGGGTAAGGGACGAGGCTGAAATTAGAGGGCATAGACGCACCTATATAGGTTCAATGCCAGGTAAAATACTACAGAATTTATCTAAAATAAAAACTAGAAATCCGATGTTTTTATTAGATGAAATTGACAAAATGGCTGCAGATTTTCGAGGTGACCCGGCATCTGCTTTACTTGAGGTGTTAGACCCGGAGCAAAATCATACTTTTGCAGACCATTATTTAGAAGTAGATTTTGATTTGTCAGATGTCATGTTTGTTGCAACTGCGAATACCATGAATATTCCATCGGCTTTGCTAGATAGAATGGAAGTTATTAGGCTGCCAGGCTATACCGAAGATGAAAAAATTAATATAGCCTCTCGGTTTTTGCTTACAAAGCAGCTAGAAAATAATGGTTTAAAGTCTTCTGAGATTGAAATTGCAGAATCTGCGATAAAAGACATTATCCGGTTTTATACGCGAGAAGCTGGCGTTCGTGGTTTAGAGCGCGAAATTTCGAAAATTTGTCGCAAAGTTGTTAAAGGTTTATTGTTAAAACCAAGTAAAACAAAAGTATCCGTTTCTGAAGATAATTTAGAAGAATATTTGGGGGTTAAGCGTTTTAGTTATGGTTTGGCTGAAGAGCAAGATCAAGTTGGGCAGGTTACAGGTCTGGCTTGGACCGAGGTTGGTGGAGAGTTGCTTACAATTGAGACGGCGGTGATGCCAGGAAAGGGAAAGCAGTCGGCTACGGGTAAGTTGGGTGATGTGATGAAAGAGTCTATAGAGGCTGCTGTCACAGTGGTAAGAAGCCGAGCTCAAGTGCTAGGGATAGATAATGATATGTTTAGCAAGAATGATATTCATATCCACGTACCTGAAGGTGCAACACCAAAAGACGGACCTAGTGCTGGAATTGGGATGTGCACTGCAATTATTTCTGCTTTAACAAAAATCCCTGTACGTGCAAACGTTGCAATGACAGGAGAAATCACCTTAAGAGGTGAGGTCTTACCAATTGGTGGGCTTAAAGAGAAGTTGCTGGCAGCGCATAGAGGTGGCATTACAACAGTATTAATACCTTCTCAAAATGAAAAGGATTTAGCAGAAATTCCTGAAAATATTAAACAGAACCTAGATATCAAGCCTGTGCATTGGGTTGATGAGGTGTTAGAGCATGCGCTGCAATATATGCCTACACCAGGTAAGGAAGAAGAGAAAAAAGCGGTAGATTCAAAAACAGCTGAAAAAATCAAAGAGAATAAGATAATTGCCCATTAGGGATAATTTGAATATATTTTTGATGTATAACAAAAAAACTATAAATATCGGGGTGTCTGGCTGTTTTAGCTTGACACTTGCTCGTTACAGTTGATATAAATAACGCTGTTTCAAAGGCTTGTTTTTTTTTCTATACAAGCTAGGCTTAAAAGAGTAACTAGTTTTATTTTTGCTTCGTCATTGTGATCGCACGCACGGAGCGTATTAATCAATATCATCACTTTACTTCCTAAGGGGGAATAATGAATAAATCGGAACTTATTGACGCAATTGCTGATAAATCAGAATTAACAAAAGCAGATGCTGGTCGTGCTTTAGACGGCTTTTTAGGTGCAGTAACAGATGCATTAACTAGTGGCGATTCAGTTGCTTTAGTTGGGTTTGGTACCTTTTCAGTAAAAGAAAGAGCTGAGCGCAAAGGACGTAATCCTCAAACTGGAGCAGAGATTACAATTAAAGCTGCAAAAATACCTTCATTTAAAGCTGGTAAAACTTTAAAAGATGCTGTAAACTAGGCTTCTTTAGTCGGGTGCTTAGCTCAGCTGGGAGAGCATCGCCCTTACAAGGCGAGGGTCGGGGGTTCGATCCCCTCAGCACCCACCAGACTTTGGAGCGGTAGTTCAGTTGGTTAGAATACCGGCCT
>Ga0209826_1000846_pt1 | contig 21910 bp, 19 predicted proteins | sample GOMGulsemesocosm_5_FD_184637 | JGI IMG/M metagenome (GOLD analysis project Ga0209826, IMG submission 184637) | Methane-oxidizing microbial communities from mesocosms in the Gulf of Mexico - GOM15C Gulf of Mexico (SPAdes) (version 2) | ecosystem: Environmental > Aquatic > Marine > Cold seeps... | reverse complement strand
GGGGTTTACAGGCACGACATCCATATGGTGAAGTAGCAGCAATGCCGGCTGCTCACCACCGGGCAGGCGCGCCCAAATATTGGCACGGCCGGGTGCAACCTTAATGATCTCGTGTTCGATACCATGGGCGGCAAAAATTTCGGCAAAAAAGGCGGCACCCAGGGCTTCATTCCCCGGTGGGTTAGTGGTATCGAGGCGAATATAGTCACGCAGTAAACTGCTGGTATCTCGCTCCGCAGACCAGCAAAGCTGGCTACACAACGACAATAAAAATCCTACAGATAATTTAAGAACGCTTGATAAAAAATGACTTTTCACGCACACGCTGCCAATTATTTTTATACTGAGAGAGCTTTGCATGATGACACTATTTCTCCCCGCATTTAATTGAAGCTCTTTTTTTTAAAACATAAGAGCTAAAAAGCCCTATCGGGCGCAAATTCATTGTCATTTTCCTATTTCCCCCTCTGTTTCTATTTTTTAGGCAAAACTTGCCTGCTGAATCGATAACCCTCGTTTGAGGTTATGCGCCACACACATAAGTTCAAAACGGGTACGATTTCGATCCAGACCTAAGTAACGGCCTTTGGCCATTCCGTAATGCTGTTTCAATACGCCAAAGACGCGTTCAACAGTACACCGTACGCCAGAGTGGGTTCGGTTGAACTGTTTAGCTTGTTTGTCGAGTGGCTTGTTGCGATACGCACGTTTGATGATCCTGTTCTCAATATGCCGCTCTGCTAACCACTTATCGTGAGCCTGACTTTGATAGGCACTATCTGCGTAGACAGATGTTTCATCACCATTGAGTAAGTCGGTAAAGCAATTGGAGTCATGGACATTTCCGGCTGTGTAATCGGTCAATTTGATGAGGCCATCTTCGTCAACATTAATATGGGCTTTATATCCGTAGGTGCTTTTACGCTTTCCATCGGAGCCTGCTTTCACATTCCAGTTCGCTTCCTGATCTTGGGTTGAGTCACCTGCCTTGTTTTTATTGGGTCGGCAATTCTTTGCTTCGATTACGCTGGCATCAACGATGCTTACTTCACCAGACTTGATGTATAGGCCTTGATCGCTAAGCTGGTGATTGATCTCGTTGAGCAATCCCTCCATTAAACTCAACTTTTCTAGCGTCTGTCTAAAACGCCAAAATGTTGTGTGATCCGGAACAGATTCTGAAATATCCAGCCCAGCGAAACGTCGAAACAACAGGTCTCTGGCTAATTGCTTCTCTAGCGCAGGATCACTGAGCTTGTACCAACTTTGTAGGAGGAGTGCCTTGAACATCATCAAGGGTGGCCATGCTTTCTCTCCTCGTTTTTTTGAGTGAATACCTGAAAGCTGCTGCTCCAGGCGCGACCAGTCAATTAGTTCATGAACGGCATCAAGCTCTTTAAGGGCGTTATGATCGATTAGCATGGCTTCTGCCAGGCTGCACTGTGTAAGATTTTTCCAGGCCATTTGTTTTCGCTTATTGTTCTTTTATTGGGTAATCTATTATCTCAAATGATTGGCGCTAATTCTTCTTGGGTTCGTGCAAAGGTCTCTTATTAAGTAATTATCGTCAATCATCGAATCACTCCTAAATAATTAATAAAAAGTATTATAAAAAATAATTAGTAATACCAGGTCATTAAAGATAAATAGACTTTTGTCTAACGCGCCCCGTTATTTTTGTACTGTCTCTACACTTAAAGTTCAGAGTTTACTTAATTATTAATCCCAATTTTAAATCTAAAGGAAATGATGAAATGACAGTAGTTGATACCACGTTTGGCAAAGTCAAAGCGCAGGAACAAGATGGTGTTTTGGCCTTTAAAGGCATTCCCTATGCGGCTCCGCCCATGGGCGAATTGCGCTGGCAGCCACCGCAGGATCCCTGGCCCTGGGGTGGTGTTATCGATGGCAGTGAATACGGCAAGTGGGCGCCGCAGAATCGTTCTGACATGGTGGCGATTATGGGTGCTGATCTGGGTGAGCAAGATGAAGCTTGTCTGAGCCTCAATATCTGGACACCCGCTGCCGACTTTGCCAACCGCCCGGTGATGGTGTGGATACACGGAGGCGGCTTCACTGTTGGCGCCAGTAGTCAGGGGGTTTATGAGGGCCGCGAGCTGAGTCAGCACGGCGATGTTGTGGTAGTTACTATCAACTACCGCCTCGGTTTACTGGGTTTTGCCAACTTGAATGAGGTAACGGGTGGGCGAATTCCCGCCACCGGTAACGAGGGCTTACTTGATCAGGTGAAAGCCCTCGAATGGATACAGGACAATATTGAGTTTTTTGGTGGTGATCCCGATAATGTCACTATTTTTGGTGAGTCCGCTGGGGGGATGAGTATTGGTGCGCTGCTGGGACTGCCAGCAGCGAAAGGCCTGTTTCACAAGGCTATTCCTCAGTCGGGTGCCTGCCACACGGTCGCTACCAAAGCATCGGGCACTTTGGTCGGCGAAGCGATTATTAAATTTACTGAGCTCGATGCCCAGGGCCTGATGGCGGCGAATATGGACGACCTGTTACGTGCTCAGCGTCGTATCGAAGGCGGTAAAGTTGAAGGCTACCCCCTATCAAAAATCGGCAGCTTGCCATTTCGTCCGGTTGTTGATGGCAAGGTCTTACCCGAATTACCCATTGAGGCTGTGCGTAATGGCTCTGTCGCCCAGGTGCCGATTATGGCAGGCAGCACCCTCGATGAATGGCAGTTGTTTGGGGCTTTTCAGTCGGCAATCACCAAGTTGGATGATGAGACGATGGCGAAGCGGCTCGGCTACCTGGTTGACCCCGCTTATATTCCGGGCTTGGTCGAGGCCTATAAAGAAGCACTGGTGCAGCGTGGTATTGAGCCCACGCCGCCACAAATCTTTATCGCTATTCAGACGGATCGTATTTTCCGCATGCCAGCCTTGCGTTTGCTCGAGGCCCAGAAAAAGCATAATAGTCAGGTTTATTCTTACTTGTTCGACTGGCAATCACCTGCTGCCAAAGGGGTGATGAAATCTTGTCACGCCGTCGAATTAGCCTATGTATTTGGAACTAACAAAAAGAAGGGAGCCGCAAAATTTTACGGGGAGGGGCCAGCGGCAGATACATTAGCTAAACAAACAATGGATGCCTGGGTGGCATTTGCTCGTAATGGCAACCCGGGCTGGGATGCTTACGATGAAGCAAGTCGAAGTACTTATGTTTTTGGTGAAAACAGTCGCAGAGAAAGTGCTCCCTATGACATTGAGCGGGATGCGTGGAACGAAGTCCCCGATGTTTTTCTTGGCTCTCTATAGAAGAGAGGGCTGCCTGGGATGACGGGTTTTCTGGTGAGCTAGAAGTTGTCCGTAGCCATTGTTAATAATTAAGTAATCAATGGCTACGGGCTGTATGAGACGTTAGTGGGACTTGGCCTTGGCCTCTTCTTTTTCTACGTGACGGGCACCCGATAGCATACCTGCTGCGCCATGGTTGCCTTCGTGACAAGCGTATTCAAATAGCTGGCTGTCACTGGCTTTTAAGGGAATGGCCACGGTAAAGGGTTTGGTGAAAGTGCTGAGGTCGGTCACGGTGTATTCGTAAATGATGATTGAGTCACTGGTACGAGTGAAGCGTTCTATCAAGGTGAAATTCTCGCCAGTACCAACGACGCCATTCATTGACGGGTCGACAAGGTCAATAGGCATTTGGAACGTAGGTGTTTTTCCGGTGAAGTTTGTTGTTTCAACAACCAGGGTGTCGCCTTCCCAATGGCCCCGTGAGTCACCTGTCCACTTGGTCATTTCTGCCGGCAAGTGTGCGCTGCCATCAATAGGTATAACCCGTGCATCATGAATCATTTCAGTGAATATCACGACATGCTTGGGTGATTGTATGATGCGCAAATTGTTGTTGTAGGCACTGGGTGTGAGTGGCGGGCCCGCGTTGAAGCTTAGCAGGCAGCGCTCGGAGAGGCCCAGGGTCTCGGGTCCAGCGGGACGAAAATCGACCAGGCCAATGGAAAGAATGTCGCGTACGGGAAAGGCGCGCAAATGGTTTTGCTTCATCCGGGTTACGGCTTCTTCGGTCAAAGCCGGTAGGCGGCCGTTGGCGGGGTCGGTAATCAAGGAGGTTCTTCTGTCCTCGCTCATCGAGGTGCCGTAATCGAACCAGAAGTTGTTGTAAGCACCTTCAATATCAGTGTCTGCATCGGTGACGGCATCTTCGTCTCTGGCCTTGTCGACATCGAGTACATCAATAGCCTTTGATTTGAATGCTGCTTGCTCTTCTGCGGTAAAGGTCGCTTTATTGCCTAGCGCTTTGGGGCGCTCGAGTGGCGTCAGTGTGCGGAAATCCCAAACACCTTGGAGATCGGGTTGGCCGAGAGAGTTACGGGGGGCTTTATAGCCGCTGCTTTTCTCTTCAGTTTGGCTTTTGGCTTCGACTTGTTGGTCTTTGCTTTTTGTCTCGACTTGTTCTTTCTCGGAACACGCGGTGACAGAAAGAAAAAAGACAGCCATAAGGCCTACTTTCGGGAGAAGTTTAATGGCTTGCAACATACTGCACTCCTAGTTGATGAGGAAATTTATAGAGCTGCGTAAACTACCATAATTTGATAGGTGAGGGCCATGTTTAGATGGTGATTCGTGGTGCTGTAGGTTGGCTGGAGTATCTAAACTTGGCGCGCTGAGTGCCTTAGAGACTGATATTACCGCTAGTGGCTTGTACTATATTTTGAGAGTGCTAGAAGGGGTGTTGCCCGGGCGTGTATTATTAGAGATCAGAAAGGGAAAAGGTAGGAATTGAAAAGAAAAAAGGCCTGTATTTCTACAGGCCTTCTTCTATCATTGTATGGCTCCGTCTGCTGGGCTCGAACCAGCGACCCAATGATTAACAGTCATTTGCTCTACCAACTGAGCTAAGACGGAATCGCTAAAAGCGGCCGCCATGGTATAGTCCGACCTATATTCCGTCAAGCCTTCTAGAGGGCTTTATTACGAGTTTTTGCATTTATTTCTTATCAGGCCACTAAATAGTCCCATGGGTTCAATTAGTTCTATTTCTTCTCAGTCAAAACGTTTCGACGTCGTTAGCCCCTATCAGCCTGCAGGTGATCAACCAAAGGCTATTAAACAGCTGGTTGCCGGGCTGGAAGCGGGCCTTGCGGGCCTCACCCTATTGGGGGTTACGGGGTCGGGTAAGACTTTTACTGTTGCCAAAGTGATTGAGGAGCTACAGCGGCCCACTATTGTTATGGCCCACAACAAAACCCTGGCTGCCCAGCTCTACGGTGAAATGAAGGAGTTCTTCCCGAAAAACTCTGTGGAGTATTTTGTTTCCTACTACGACTATTATCAGCCCGAGGCCTATGTAGCAGCGTCGAATACTTATATAGAAAAGGATGCTTCGATCAATCAGCACATCGAGCAAATGCGTTTGTCGGCTACGAAAGCCTTGCTGGAACGTCGTGATGTGATTGTGGTGGCGACAGTATCGGCGATTTATGGACTGGGCGACCCGGACTCTTATTTGAAAATGCTGCTGCATGTGGTGCGCGGTGACATTATTGATCAGCGCAGTATTCTACGTCGCCTCGCCGAGCTGCAATACACCCGCAATGATATTGCTTTTGAACGTTCTAATTATCGGGTGCGGGGCGACGTGATTGATATTTTCCCCGCCGACTCTGAAAAAGATGCGGTACGTATCGAACTCTTTGATGAAGAGGTGGAAAATATTTCCCTCTTCGATCCTCTCACTGGCGAGGTGTTGCAGCGCTTGGCTCGGGTGACGGTTTATCCCAAATCTCACTATGTTACGCCGCGCTCGACCATTATGGATGCTGTTGAGCATATAAAAGAGGAGCTGCGCGAGCGGCTTGAACAGCTGCGCAGTAATGACAAATTGGTTGAGGCACAGCGCTTGGCCGAGCGTACGCGTTACGATATTGAGATGATGCAGGAGCTGGGTTATTGCTCGGGTATCGAAAATTATAGCCGCTATCTATCGGGCCGCGAGCCCGGCGATGCGCCGCCGACCTTGTTTGATTATTTACCCGATGATGCCTTGTTGGTGGTCGATGAGTCTCACGTTTCTGTTCCCCAGATTGGCGGTATGTATAAAGGCGACCGCTCGCGTAAGGAAACGCTGGTCAATTATGGATTTCGCTTGCCGTCGGCGCTGGACAACCGCCCCCTGCGTTTTGATGAGTGGGAGGGTTTGATTCCGCAAACTATTTTTGTCTCCGCGACACCGGGGAAATACGAGGCCGAGCGCGCGGGGCAGGTGGTAGAGCAAGTGGTACGGCCGACAGGGTTGGTTGATCCACAGATTGAAATTCGCCCGGCCACTCATCAGGTCGACGATGTGATGAATGAGATTAAACGTTGCGTGGCTCTCGATGAGCGAGTGTTAATTACCACCTTAACCAAGCGCATGGCAGAAGACTTGACTGATTTTCTCGACGAGCACGGTATTCGCGTGCGCTATGTGCATTCGGATATCGATACGGTGGAGCGGGTGGAAATTATTCGAGACTTGCGTCGTGGTGAATTTGATGTGCTGGTGGGGATCAATCTCTTGCGTGAGGGCCTGGATATGCCCGAGGTCTCTCTGGTGGCCATTTTTGATGCCGATAAAGAAGGCTTCTTGCGTTCGGAACAGGCTTTAATACAAACCATTGGCCGTGCTGCTCGACACATCAACGGTAAAGCCATTCTTTATGCGGATAAGATTACCGGCTCCATGCAGCGTGCAATGGATGAAACAGATCGGCGTCGGGCAAAACAGGAAGCCCATAACGAAGCCCATAACCTGGTTCCTCAGGGCATCGTTAAAGCTATCCCCGACGTACTCGAAGGCGCAATGAGTTCGGCAAGGGGCAAGCGTAAGCAGCAACGCGCGGTTGCTGAGAAAAATGTGCAATATGAAGTGGGTGGCGAAGCCCATAGCCTTACCCCCGCTCAGCTAGCGAAGTGCTTGAAAACCATGGAAGAAAAAATGTACGAGCACGCGCGCAACCTGGAGTTTGAAGAGGCTTCAGTAGTTCGCGATGCGCTCGAAGCGCTCAAGCATGGAGGTTTTGGCGGCGGCTAGTCTCGCTATAAATCTATACATATTAGTCGCCGCGATAAATACAGGCACTGGTGCAGGTTTCACGCACTTCCAGTTGGCTCAATTGCGGCAGTTCAGGTTTTAGTCGTGCCCAAACCCACAGTGCAATATTTTCACTAGTGGGGTTTTCGAGGCCGCTAATGTCGTTGAGGTAGTGGTGGTCAAGCGCTTCGTATATTGGCTTGCAGGCCTTTTTGACATCTCCGAAGTCCATTACCCAGCCCTGGTGTTTGTCCACTGGGCCAGACACCGTTACGACAACATGAAAGGAGTGACCGTGGAGGCGGGCGCATTTGTGCCCCTCGGGTACATTAGGAAGAAGATGGGCGGCTTCAAACGAAAAAGATTTGGTGATTTCCATAGTATTGATGGGCTCGTATAAGCTGGATGAAAGCGAGGGTGAAAAAAATCCTAACTAATTATAACTTAAACTGCTAAATCGTTTGACTCAACTGCAGATTTGCGTAGAATGCGCATCTCGCTTCAAGGGGTGGTTAGCTCAGTTGGGAGAGCAACGGCCTTACAAGCCGTAGGTCACAGGTTCGACCCCTGTACCACCCACCATCAAGCACTAAACGGACCGGTAGTTCAGCTGGTTAGAATGCCGGCCTGTCACGCCGGAGGTCGCGGGTTCGAGTCCCGTCCGGTCCGCCATCTAAAGTTAAGTTTTACCTTCTTAATATCATTCCATTATCGCTACAAGTCTCTTCTCTTTGAGAAAATTAATAGTCAGCCTTTCCGCTAATTAATACTTGGTTTTTTTTCGACCGAAGCTTAGCTATTTAGGTCGCTGTAAACTGCCGTCTATTTCTAAGCTCGCGGCTGGGTTTTTGGTTCTATTTCACGTCCCTATAAGTCATTCCGCGTGAGGCCATGCGGGGCATATTTTTCCTGCTATAATCGGACGAAGCCACTCTTATTTATGGAGCTTAAATGTCATCCTCCTTTTATGAAATCGTCATGTTGCCCGACGGTGAAGTCGTGCTACAACGCGCTGATGAAAAGGGCGAGCCGTTGATACGTATAAACTTTTCGGAAGAGGCTCTTTATTACTTGCGCGAAGGTAGTATGGATGTTGCCAAGGCAATGATAGATGCAGGGATTGATGCTGTGGAAGAGTTTGGTCATGAGCTCCCTGTAGATGATGAAGAGCTGGAGCAGCGAGTTCTTCACTAAGTGTTTCTTTTGGGCGGCCATCAGTGCCGTCTTATAATGTGGCAGTTATTCAACTTTTTAGCGTGATGGCCTTACCCTCTACTGTGCGATTTATAAGCGTTAGTGTGTACGGATAATACCGGCGTAAACACCTTCTATTGCAAATTCCTGCTCGCGTAAATCGACTGTTATAGGTTCATAATCAATGTTTTCTGGCAGCAGGTTGATAATATAGCGGCTGCGAGTTTTTTTGAGTCGTTTTACCGTTACTTCATCACCAATTCGGGCGACGACAATTTGGCCATTTTCGGCGACGGGAGTGCTGTGCACAGCCAGTAAGTCACCATCGCAGATGCCGATTTCCTGCATACTTTCACCACGTACACGCAAGAAGAAATCTACTGCGGGATGGAAAAGAGTAGCGGGTACTTCGCAGTAATTATCAATATTTTCTTCGGCTAAAATAGGATTGCCCGCAGCAACTTGTCCGACAATGGGAATACCTTTCGGTGTGTTTTTATTGCTGATAATGCGAATGCCACGGGAGGCACCAGGGATCATTTCAATGGCGCCTTTACGATGTAGCGCACGTAGATGCTCTTCAGCAGCATTGGCTGAACGAAACCCCAGCTCTTTAGCGATTTCCACGCGGGTGGGAGGGAACCCTGTATCATCAATATGGCGTTGAATAAGCTCGATAATTTGTTTCTGCCGAGTGGTCAGGTCTTTAGCCATTATTGCTTTCCTTATATAGAGCGCGCTGTGTAGATATACACTGGTATTTTATCCAGTGTTTTAAGATAAGCAAGCTTTTTAAAAGATGCTTTCTGAAAATAAGAAACAAAGTCTGAATTGGCTTTATATAAGGGGTGTGTCGATATTCTAAGTTTTAATTTTGGCTGTAGTGACGGTTTATATTGTACTTGTATCGTTGATGGTGATTTCGGTGGGCTTTAAGGGTATATCGTTGGTAGGTAGAATGTTGCCGTCGCAGTCGAGAATGGCCGTGATGGAGTGTACTCGTTGAGCAATTCTGTAATTGTTTGTGGGCAGTATTGGTGCTTTTGAGCAAGATCTACCCTTCTGTAACGCCATTGAAACCAGTACCATGTCTTTGGTTGAATAATGGGTGGCTGGCTTTGATCGGTTGGTGTTACTGGGCTAGCAGTATGTTTGTCAGTCTCACTTTACTCTTATTTATAAAATCAACATCCACTTTGTACTCAATTTAAGCAGTAAGAGTAAATAGTTATTACTGATTTTGAAGAGTATAAGGTTGCAAAATACTAAATTGATTTGAGATGAATACATGAAAATTAATACTTTAAAAATTGGTACGGCTCTAGTTTCTCTGATTATCGGTTATGCCATTGTTCATAGTTTAAGTCCGCAGAAAGAGACCGTAGTGGCTGAAAAAAATTCTGTTACTGCGCAGTTTGAATTTACTAATGATAATGAAGTTACGCTTGATTGTATTTACGGTAGCGTACCTTACGAAGTGCGTTTTTCGGCCTATCAACGGCCTGAAACTAAACAGGTTGGGGTTGATTACCAACGCGCCTTTTGTGAAAAATTACCTAGCCTGGGGGCGACTATAATCACTTTAGATTTTATCGATCAGGGCTTGCGTGAGCACTCAGTGGCACTTAAGTTTATTCGCCACCAAGCGGCCAGTCCTTCTGTGGAGATACTGGCCAGTGGAGAGATTATTAATGAAAGCTTCCAGCAGGGTATTCCTCAGGGACTTATTCAAAGTCGCCTCGATTTATCACAAGCCGGGTTTTATACCCTCGTGATAGAGTTTGGAGGCGGGGTTGTCCCTGGTAATGAGATTGTCAGAATTCCATTTGAAGTTGGTGTGGCTTTGTAAATATTGTTTTCTATTATCAAAATAACAAGGAGTGTCCATGAGTGGTTTTATTCTTACGAATGAGCAGGGTGCCATCCATTTTATTTCAATGAATTCCCCGGCAAATTAAATGCCACGGGTGATGGGCTTGTCGATATATCGTCAGAAAAATTACGCGTAGCTGACACTGTCCTAGCTGTTTCAGTGATTGTTATCAGCGGGCTTAACCCGGTTAATGGCTTTTTATGGGCAATTAGTTGTGATCTGGTGGTGGCAAGCGAATCGGTGATTTTTTGTTGTTCAGGGGCCTGCTTTGGCTTAGCGGAAACGGCGCCGACTCTTGCTCATCAAATGGGCCGTAAAACTGCTTTTGAATTGCTCATTTTATATGAAAGTATTCATGCACAGAAAGCTTTAAACTTTGGCATGATTAATCGTGTTGCGTCTGATGATCAGGTGTTGGCGGCAGCGACTAAAATGGCTGAACGACTGGCAGATTTTAATCACGATGCCCTTTGTTTGACCAAGCAAACATTGCGCCGTGCAGAAGGCCTGCCCATCGGCAAGGCGATTGAACTAGGTTTGGATATGGGTTTTACGGAAAAAATATACCAATAAATTTTTCAGTAGAGATTAGGCGGGTAAACTTTCCGTGCCAATAAAAAAAACCGGGAAATAAATAAATTATTTTCCGGTTTTTTATTACTTTAACTCAGGGATAGCTAAATGACTATTTAGTATCGATATTATAATTCTTATCGATGCTCATAAATCGGCTGGCCAGCCAGTGTACAAAGCCCATGGTGGGGCGAATGGTCGGGCTGTCACCGTGACGATCAAAGTAATAGCTATTTGATTTCGCGCAGTCGCCAAATTTGAAAATAGTTAAGTGAGTGCGGCTTTGTACTTTTTTAAAGTTACGGTCGTTGGATGACTTCTTTACTTCAATATAATTACCACCACGCTTTTTAGCGGTGTTGATACAGCGCACTAAATGCTTGGACTGGGTGTCGACCATGCCGAACCAGGAGGCAGTGCAGACACTATAGGGGCCGAACATCAGAAAGAAGTTGGGGAAGCCGGGGACAGTTGAGCCCTCGTAGGCCTGATAGCGATTTTCTTCCCAGAAGTCGCTCAGATCCACACCGTTCTTACCCTCTACTTTAAAGGTAGGCACACTGCCTTTTTGGAAAACTTCAAAGCCGGTGGCGCAAATCAGCGTGTCAATTTCACGTACGGTGCCGTCGCTGGTGATCATGGAATTTTCAGTGATTTCGCTAATCGGCGTGGTCACTAGTTCTGCGTTGTCGCGGTTAAATACGGGGTAAAACTTGGTAGTAAAGCTGGGTCGTTTACAACCAAAATCATATTTCGGAATTAATGCCTCTTGAGTGACAGGGTCGTTGACCTGATTGCGGATATGCTTGATGCAAATGTTTTGCAGCTGTTTTCCGGCTGGTGAAAAGTACTTATTGAAAATAAGCAGATTTATCATCACCACATCAGTAAACAAAATGGTCAGCTGGCGAGCGAGATTCTGCAGGCCGGGAATTTTTGCAAAGGCTTTTTGTACTTTTGGCCCAAAAGGCAGTTCTTTTTTCGGCAGCAACCAAATGGCAGTGCGCTGGTAAACGCTGAGTGATTTTACCTTGTCAGCAATTTCTGGCACCAGCTGAATACTGGTGGCTCCGGTGCCAATAACGGCGACACGTTTGTTGCTGAGGTCGTAAGAGTGATCCCAGCGGCCGGTGTGAATGGTTTTCCCTTCGAATTTTTCGATGCCCTTAATCAGTGGTAATTTTGGCAGGGTTAAAAAACCGGTGGCGCTGACAATATAGCGAGAAACATAGGTGTTGCCGGCTTGTGTACGAGTGATCCAGACATTGTTGAGTTCGTCGTAAATGGACTCGGTAACGTCCTCGTTATAACGCATGTGAGGGCGAATGCCGTACTTTTGTACGCAATGGTCGACGTAAGCTTTCATTTCCTTACCCGGTGCGTAGAGGCTAGACCAGTTGGGGTTTTGCTCAAAGGAAAAAGAATAGCTAAGGGAGGGAATGTCGACGGCGAGACCGGGGTAGGTATTGTCGCGCCAGGTGCCGCCCACATCGTCGGCTTTTTCAAGAATGATGAAATCGCCGAGGCCTTCTTTAATCATACGAATACCGGTGCCGATGCCACAAATTCCGGAGCCGATAATTACAGTCTCGTAATCAATTAGAGGTTTTTCTGTCTGCGGCGGTAGATCGAGGACATGATCGAGTGCTGTCTCTGTCATGGTAATACCTTATTGTTTTTGTTAGGTTTCTTGGAGTCGCTGTTTTATATTTTGAGTGCTAATCAAGCGCGAATAAAACCTTGTCAATAAAAGGGAGTATCGAGTTTGACGGCCTCTTTTTAAATTGTGAGGGCGAATACTAGCACCCTTGAAGACTTCTCTGTAAGGCTCTTTTGTGACTCGATGGAGGGGTGCTTGAGAGTGCTTCATACAATGAAGTGATCCCCTTGGTGAAACAGTTAACTGCACTAAAAATCAGAATTTTAATCGTTTTGGCATTACTGGTAGGTAATGCTCTTGCTGCAGTTCGGCCTTGCGGGTTAGCATGGCGGGGTAATGAATAGCGATTAATCTTAATTAAACAGGAAGAGAATAATTATGTCGGCGAATGAAATTGAAGCACTTATTACGCAATTAAAAGCGAATCCACTGGGCGGTACTCTCGATGAAATGCGGGCCCAGTTTGATGGCATGGCCTCACCTGTGGCAGAGGATGTTGACGTTAAAGCCATCGAAGCAGCTGGCGTGCCCTGCGAGCTGCACACGCCCCCAGGTGCCGATACCTCACGCATTATTATGTACGTACACGGTGGTGGTTATTTGATTGGCTCGCTTAGCAGCCACCGCGCTGTGGTTGCCGAGCTGGCCCGTGCCGCGGGTTGTCAGGCGCTGGCCGTTGACTACCGTTTGGCGCCAGAGCACGTTTACCCCGCAGCCGTTGATGATTCTGTTTGTGCTTATTTATGGTTACTGAGTAACGGCTACAGCGCTGATAAAATTGTTATTGCTGGCGATTCCGCCGGTGGCGGCCTGACCGTTGGCACACTGGTTGCTTTGCGCGAAGGTAAGCACCCGCTGCCTGCTGCTGGCGTTTGTATCTCGCCCTGGGCTGACCTTGAAGCGACGGGTGAAACCTACCAAAGCCGTAAAGATATTGACCCCATGGTCAACTACGACCTCATCGCGCCAATGGGTAAGGTTTATATTGGTGATGGTGATATTCAAGCACCGACGGCCTCACCGATTCACGCCGACCTCACGGGTTTGCCGCCCCTGTTGATTCAAGTTGGTTCTGCCGAAACTCTATACAGTGATTCCGAGACATTGACTAAAAATGCCAAAGCGGCAGGTGTTGAGGTGATTCTTGAAGAGTGGCAGGACATGATCCATGTATGGCATTTGTTCTTCCCGCAACTGACGGACGGCCGCAAAGCAATTGCCCGCATCGGCGAATACGTTAAAGAAAAAACGGTGGGCTAAGCCCTCTTTAACAGTCATAAAAAAAAGCCCTGGCCGTTATAGCGCAGGGCTTTTTTTTGGCCACTTGTTTGTGCAGCCGTGTGTTATCAGTTTTTATAAAGGCTTACGGGCAACGGCGATAACGGCAGGCCAGGGCAGATCTACGGGATTTTTCGATGCATCAACAGCCGCGACAATGTCGTTGTGGATTTTCTCGCGCACCGTTTCGTCTTGTGCCTCCAGTAACATGGCTGTGCGTACGGTGCTCTTGTAAATGATATCAAGTAATTCTTGTCCCGAAGCGGGCTGCCAGTGAAGAGTGAGTTCACTAATGTCGATGTCAATAAAGCCCGCTGTTTCAAGGGCTTTTTTACTTTCGCGAGGTTCACTAAAACGGAAAAAAGGTGGTGCATCGGGCAAGGGGGCATCCATTGTGCCGTGGCGCGAAATAGCCCCGAGGACTAACTCGAAAAAAGCATGTTTCTCCGGCGGTGCCCACACCGTAAAAGCGAATTTCCCGCCGGGTTTAAGTATGCGCCAGGCTTCACTGATGGCGCGGTCGGGGTCGGCCATATGTAACAGCCCAAAAGGGCAGGTGGCTGCATCGAAAAAACCGCTGGGGAAAACCAGGTGTTCTGCGTCGCCTTCATAAAACAAAGCATTGGGGTAATTGCGCGAGGCCTCGTCAACCATCTTTGCCGAAAAATCGACGCCTGTGGCGATGGCACCACGCGCTTGCGCAGTACCTGCGGTGTACCCTGGCCCGGTGGCGATATCGAGAAAAACACTGCCCGCTTCAACCCCGACGGCATCGAGCAGAGGCTCAATGGCTTGCCGGGTTATTTGCCCCATATAGTCGCCATAGTCTCGGGCTTTTTGATTCCAGCCTTTTAACTCGAGGTCTTTAAAGGTGTTGGTGATTTCTGTTTCTGCACTCATCGCTAGGATTTCCATGGGTCTTTAAAAATGTACAGTTCGAGTCTGACAGATTCCCTAGCCATTAAATAGGCGGCTTTTTCAATATAGGCAGCATAACTAATAAGTACAACTATAAGCACAATGGCAGGTAAAAATATCGTGCCACGATCTGTGGGCGCATAAAAAACCCAGCACAGCTCGGGGTCAGTTCTCCGGTTGATACAAGGCGAGAACTGATCCCGGGGCCTCTATAGAGTCCGGTGGCATGATCAGCCACCGAGACTATGACATAGGGCTATTATTAGAAGGCTGACGCTTAGTCCCCGTTGTGAGTGTAGACAACAACGCCACGATAGCGATGCTCCAGACAATCACGGCGCCGCTTGGCAAGTCTAAAAGCGAAGATAAAATCAAACCCAGTCCATAGCCCGTTGCACCTATCAGGTAAGCTGTTAACAATCTGTTTTTGCTGCCAACACTGCCGAGAGCGGGAATAATCAGACTGGCAAAAACCAGATAAACACCGATTAACTGCACTGAGCTGGTGATGGCCAATGCAAACAGCAGGTAGAAACCAAGGTATTTAAGCCGCTGTCGGAAGCTAAACCAGACCAGCAAAATAAAGCCTGTCACCAAAGCCGTCGGCAGGAGTTGCTCCCAGGTGATCCAGAGAATCTGCCCCACCAGTAAATCTTTGAGGGATTCACCACCGTGGGGGTTGTCCGCCAGAATTAAAATACTGGCAGTTGCGGCGAGGACAAATATCGCCCCGATGAGGGCTTCCTGATACGCCTGATAGTACTTCTCTAGCGTGTTTAAAACGACAGCTGCAATTAAGGCACTGCCTAGCGCCGCTAGTTGCACCTCCCAGCCATGGATATCCCCGCCAAAGCGATAGGCAGCAATGACGCCCAGTCCAGCGATTTGGGCAATCGCCAGATCAATAAAAATAATACCTCGCTTAAGAACTTCTTGCCCTAGCGGCACATGGGTTGCCAGTATTAACAGGCCCGCTATAAAAGCGGGCCCCAGGATAGAAAGTTCCAAACCTTCAACGCTCATGACTCAGTACGTAAGAGCTGATTTAAAACCCCGTCGAACCACTGGATTAAACTATTTTTATCGGAGGGGCTAAAGTCCACGCCAACAACGGGAAGCCCTGTTTTTTGCGATAGCCAAAGAACCGGTCTGTCATTTTGATAGCTGGCGTGCAGAATCATGTCGGCCGGGTTCTGCTCTAACTGGGCAAGTACCTTCGCTAAATGCTTACTGTTGGGAGGAATGCCCGGCTGAGGTTCCAGTACGGCAAGCCTTTCCAATCCTAGCCAGTGCTCCAGGTAAACCCAATTGTTGTGACTGACGACGATGCGTTTGCCCCGCAATTTCTCACTTTGCTTTTGCCATTGAGAGATAGCTTTACGCCATTCAAGGTTAAAACGCTGCAGGTTTTCCCGATAGTTATTTTTGTTTGCAGGGTCAATTGTTGTCAGGGTGATGGCCAATGCCTCGGCAACCTGCTGCACGCGGAAGGGGTCAAGATGAATGTGTGGGTTACCCGCAGCATGAATATCACCCAAACTACGATCAAGCACGGTTGGTTTTTCCAGCAGGGATACGTGATCCGTTGCCATAAAGTAGCCCGCTTGCCCGGTTTGAATCTTGGCGTTGCCTGATTTGCGCAGTAATAAGGGTAGCCAACCCACTTCCAGCTCTGCCCCTGTGCAGACCAATAAGTCTGCACGCCGCACCTTGGCAATTAAGCTAGGGCGCGCCTGTATATGATGGGGGTCCTGCTGGGCCGTGGTGGCACTATAAACGTTGGCCGCATCGCCTGCTAAGGTCCGCGTGAGGGCTGCCCACTCCGGCTCGCAGGCAAATATATTGAGTTGAGCGTAGGCCGTGTTGGCGCACAGCGTTAATAGTAGTGCTGCGAGCCAAACCTTATTTTTCCATTGATGAAACATGATTGTTTTCCCCTAAAATTGATGAGCGCCGTGACTACCGAGGCTCATGGTGTATTGCAGGAGAAGCTGATGGTCAGTCTCTTCGTAGGATTCATCTTGATTATATTGCAGGCGCAGGCGACTAAATTCACTGGGTAGCCATTCCAGCGTGGCGCTGTAGCGTTTGGGTGTGTGGCCTTCATTATCTAACCCAGCCTCAGCCAGCACATCAGCATCCGAGCCGCGGTTATCGCTATCTAACCAGTCGTAGCGAAGACCTACCTGCCACTGGGGTTTGAATTTATAAACCGCCTGGGCATACCAGCCTTTTTGATCGCCGTCATAACTTGTTGTTTCCAGGGGAGGGCCGCTATTAAGCATGACCACGTTGCCGTCCTCGTCACGGTCAAAATATTCAAACTGAAATTTGAAACTCTGATTGTTTGGATTGCCGTTGGGGGCCCATTTGTACACCAGGTCGAGCGCGCTGATTTTGCTGTCGCCACTAAATGAAGGCGTCTCTGCTTCACCACCGCCATGGGCATGCCCGCCACTCTTTCGGTCTTTTATGTTATCTGACTGCCAATGGCTTAAACCCAATTGCCAGCTGTGTTCTATACCGATATCACCACCTATATCAGCGAATGCCGTCCAGGCGCCGATACCACTTGTTCTGCCACCTGCAGGAAAGCGATTGCCGCCTAATAACTCCGCACCCAATTGTAAAAAGGTATCGGTCGGGGCAAGCCAGGTCATTTGCACGCCATCGTCAACTAGCTGGTCACCGAACAGTCCCCGGTAAATTAAGGGTGCATCGGCAAAATCCCATGCGTGTCCATGTTGTTGGTTAAGGTAACCAATCTCTGAAAAGAAACGACCGGCTTTTAAGGTAAAGCCATTGCCTAGCCCCAGCGTTTGAATAAAGGCTTCTTCTAACTCTGTTTCGGTCTCGCCGTCGTGCTCATCAAAAGCCAGTGTTATTTTGCCAAAAAATTTATCATCAATATTGGCACTCATCGAGAGTTCACTATGGCCTATCGACAAGCCCTTTTCTCCTAAGCCTGCTTCATTACCCAGGGAAAAGCCCGGTAATTCATAATCTTCAGGGTCGTTGTCGAAGCTGGCAAATTGGCCGTCAAGAACGAGGCTAATGGCTGGATTAAAACTATTTTGTCCTGAGGATACCGGGCGTGAAGTCTTGCTCTCTTCTAATTTTACCGTGACTTCCTGGACGCGCTCGTTGGCCTGTTGTGCATTTTCTTCTGCTTTTAATAAGCGGTTTTCCAGGTCATTAATTGCCTGCCCATATTCTTTTTTAATGGCCTCCAACTGTTGCTGTATAGCGTCGGTTTCACTGCTGGCGAAGACTGGACTTGAATTGAATAAAATGGCTGTTGTTACAGCCAAGGGTAATATTTTAAGCATGGGTATTCCTTTCGTAAACGAAAAACATGCGCCATAACGCAAGAGCGTAGGCGGTGGTTAAAGGTGTGAGTATTTACGAAAGAACAGGCGGGGCGCGTGAGAGGTAGGGAACTATTGTTAGGCTTGATAATGCCCTAAGTAAGCGAGCGGGTGGCTGCTGATTATTAGCCAGAGAGACGAGCTGTAGCTGGTGAGAAGTTAAACTACTGTCTGATTTCTCACACTGTAAAAATATTTGGCACGACTGCTCATCAGCATGGGAGAGGTGCTCAAGAGAGTGAGTAACCACACCAAGCTGCCCTATAAGCAATAACATGCTTATAAGCGCTATCTTGATTCCGGTGTGATTTAGAGGGATCATTTATCCTGTTTTCACTCTGTTGAGATGTGCAGCTTGAGGACAGTGGACAATAAGTGGCGAGGAGCCTAGCACTGTTAGCCCGGTGTTGAAAGCCCCCCATTAACACTTAAGGTTTGCCCGGTAATCGCATCCGATGCAGGGCTGGAAAAAAAGGCAATAGTCTCGGCGATATCTTCACACTGAACATCAAAAATCATGCGTTTTTTTAATTTATCGAGCATGCCTTTTTTGTGATTACCCTGGGCATCTTTTTCGTCCTGCAGTGGCTCTGAGCTTTCACCCCAGCGAGGGATAGCATCGGAGATAAAGCTCATTGAAACGGCATTAATACGGATTTTGTCGCGGCCCAGCTCGCGAGCCAGTGCCCGTGACATTTGCATCATGCCAGCGGTTGAACCGCCGATCATCGATTCACCGACAGTCGCTATACGTCCTGCATCAGTGCCGACCAGTACCACCTTGCCGCCACCGGCTTTGGCCATGTGCGGGGCTACAGCTTTCAGTGCATAGGCGCGGGTGAGCCAGTGGGTTTTAATGTAATAGTCGAGATCATCGGTGCTCATTTCCTGAAACAGGCGGAAGGGCAGGGAGTCCTGACTGGCACCCGCGCCGCTGGAGACCAGAATATCAATCTTCCCCAGACGCTCGATAATGTTATCGGCCATTTGCACCAGAGCCTCGGCCTGTGTGAGGTCGGCCTGTTCAAAAATTGCAGTGCCTCCGGCCTGAGTAATTTCTTCAACCACGGCCGCGCCCGCCTCTTTATTGCGGCCATTGATCACAACGGTAGCGCCAAGGCTGGCTAATTTGTGGGCGCTAGCACGGCCAATATAGGCGGTGGAACCAGTGACGAGGGCGACTTTGCCGGAGAGATCGAAATTGGGAAGTGATGGTGAGCTCATTTTGATTTTAACCTTGTGATGTTTAGCAGCGGGCTAGTTTAATCGACGCCGCGTTATCGGTGAAGTAGGCAAGCGCGACTGCGTGGTACTCGATTTTGTGGTTGTGAAGAATGAAAATAGCGAGGAGCCTGTTGGGCTTGGCGTTCGTAACGAGGGAATGTCCGAGGGTGTTCAGGGCTCTGTGTCAATCGAGTTGGCAATAGGGTGGTGCTAATAGGTAGACCGCGGTTCTCCCTCTCTATGGCGGTATAAACCGTGGTTTGTCCCCGATTGTTTTCCGCGATTCTTAAAACTGCGAATATCGAAAAGGTGGATTATGCTTCCTATACCACGACGCTCGACATACGCCCCGTCGAGGAATAGAGGGTGGAAGTGGAAATGGGCGCCTAGACGCCCTTATTGATTAGCATGTGATCGCTTGGCTGACCGTACCCATAAACCAGTAAATGGTGGAAGAGCCATTAGCGAAGTAGTAACCCGGTGGCGCTGTGATGAACATATAGTCGCCATGAGTCCACGTTCCATTGGAGCATGAAGTGACGATGAAAGCAGATGAATCATTCCAGCGCGGATGCTCGCCGGTTCGAGAGTGAACTGCTCCAGCGGCATGTGTTCCTTCCAGGATTTGATATAGGTCCCAGGTGAGCGTCGGCGGTGGGGGGCCGGCTACATGTACAAAATCACACCCACCGCTGGATTTCGCTTTGACAACTAGCACATTGTTGTAATAGGTCTTATGGGGATAATGCTGCGAAACATCGCAGGTGATATAACCCGAAAACCCACCGTCTTCGGCAGTGGACCTCTCTTCAGCAGTGAACCCCTCTTCATCAACCGGCCCGCCATTAATCTGGATGGTGACCGTGGTGCTCGATTCCCCTTTCTCTCGTGTGACCCTATCATTGTCCAATTGCTCTGCTAAAAAGTGGTAGAGTTCGACTTCACTGAAATACTTCTTCGCTATCGAGCCGTCTTTTAATTCGATCTCAGCCTGAGCGGTCCCCGCCAGGAGCAGTACTAATAATCCAAATATCCATTTTTTCATGTTACTTCCTCTTTATTATCCATTAGTAATACAGGTTCAATCTGGCCGCGAACGGCATTCATGAATCCCTCTATCAGCGCAGTGGGTTCCACCACTGCTCTGAATTCTCGAATGTCAGACTCGGGAGTCCTGTCCGGGCGACATCCATACCGCGCCTCAATCCAAATTCGGCCATGCCGATCTATCCCCATCGAGCCACTGATGTTGTCGTCGTCGGAGGTGAATCCCCTGACGATGTCACGACGCTCGGATTGATCGCTACCTGGGTGACGCCATTCGATAACTGACGAAGCAATCAGCCGCGCTCGATTGGCATCGTCATACGGATCGACATAGTCTCCGGGTGTGTAGCCCTGGCCGCTGCGCGTGGATAAGTTCTCACCGCCCTGGATGTGGCCACAATAGGGACATCGGTATTGCCTCACTTTCTGCTCTAGATCATCGTCTCGCGGGGTCATGCGCTGAAAGTTTTCATTGATCGAAAACTCCTGACTGCAATCAGGGTTTACACATCGTCTTTTCATGTGACTGGAGGTCTCCACCTAGGCAGCAAGATAGTGATTCATATAGGCCTTGTTGCATAAATCATCAATCTATTGATTTATAGCATTTATTATTTAGGCGTATTTTATGATTCCATTTAAAATTAAAGAGTTATCATTCATGCAACAAGGCCATCGATATAATAAATTTTTTACTATAAACGACGGCATAAGAAAAAAAAAGTATTTTTTGAAAAACACAGGGAGTACAGGAAATGCTACTGAGACAAGACCTGAAAATATAGCCTTTCTTCACTGTATTAAAGGCTAAAGTATCGGTTTGGGGTGTTGAGTGGATTACTTAAAACGCTATACCCTAGAATACCGGTCTACTTATGAATACGAGCCGTGCCGCCTGGCGCTGTGCTCCTTACAAATTGCAACACAAACGAGGCAACTATGTACTTAACGCAAACATTACGCCGCTCTGCCCAGCGCCGACGCTCCGAGACGGTTCTGGTCTGTGGTGAAAAAAGTTTGACCTGGGGTGAGTTTGAAGGCCGCTGCGCCCGTTTGGCGGCGGGGCTTGTTGCTTCGGGATTAACAGCGGGTGACAGGGTGGCGATGTTGTCCCACAACTGTGCGGAATATTTCGAGTTTAGTTTCGCTGTGCCCTGGGCGGGTGGTGCCATCGTGCCCTTAAATAATCGTCTGGGTAGAGATGAATTGCATTATATTCTTGATGATTCCGGCACTCGCATATTACTTGCCGACGTGCATTTTAAAGACGTGATCGATGGCTTTTTACCTCAACTACAGGGCCTGGAGCAGGTGATTTATTTTGACCCTGAAAATGCCAGTAGTGACTATGAAGCATTAATTAGCCAGCATCCGCCCATGGCCGATCAACAGCGCGGCTACGAAGATATTGCCGGCATTTTATACACCAGTGGCACCACCGGGCGGCCCAAGGGTGCGGTGCTGAGTCACCGAAATTTAATTGCCAATGCGATGGGCGCTTCGCTGAATTCCGGTTTTAATGAAGACACCGTCTACCTGCACGCCACGCCCTTATTTCATGCGGCGGGTGCCTCGCGGGTGTACAGCATGATTGGCGCGGGCACGACCAATATTATTCTTCCCGCCTTCGAGGTGGGTGCCTTGTTGGCCGCTATTGAAAAGCATCAAGCAACCTCTTTATTACTGGTGCCGACGATGATTAATCGTTTAGTTCAC
>Ga0209826_1000844_pt1 | contig 21934 bp, 20 predicted proteins | sample GOMGulsemesocosm_5_FD_184637 | JGI IMG/M metagenome (GOLD analysis project Ga0209826, IMG submission 184637) | Methane-oxidizing microbial communities from mesocosms in the Gulf of Mexico - GOM15C Gulf of Mexico (SPAdes) (version 2) | ecosystem: Environmental > Aquatic > Marine > Cold seeps... | reverse complement strand
TTATACTGCTGTAGTTACTGTTCCGAATAAAGTTCAAAAGATTGCATGTGCATGGTGTATGCCGCTGTTGCCATTTTGTTGTTAATGAGCATTCGCTGAACATTATGGAAACGGAGCTTAGCGAAGTGATGATTTTTAGTCCGCAGTAGGCGACAGGGTTATCGCCAATCCGAAGTGCACTGCGGTAGGGAGGCAAGTAGTTATCCCGATAGCCGTCAAGCCCTTATGCTGTTGATATTGGCTATATGAGGAAATGTATGAAAGCTGGGCGCTCTTTTTATTCGTTCATTGCTTGTGTTGTGAAGCGCATCAATGATAAACGATGCGCCTCCCGTATTGGGTTACATCAAGGTAAGCAGTTCATCTAAGATCTTGCTATTAGTAACCAGAATTTGTTTAGGGTAAATGCCAGGGTTACCTTTAAAATCCGTCGTAGTCCCGCCCGCTTCTTGAACGATTAAAGCGCCAGCAGCAATATCGTATAAATTTAACTCTTGTTCCCAGAAAGCATCTAGCTGACCATCTGCCACTAAACATAAATCCATCGCGGCAGAACCTAAACGACGTTGCCCAGTGGTTTTTTGTGCAATGCGACAAAAACGCTCTAGGTTATTGTCTTCTAGGTAAGAGCGTAAACAAGCAAATCCAGTGCCGATCATCGAATTTCCTAAATCGGTTTCATTGGAGACTTTGATTTTCTTGCCATTTTTAAATGCACCTTTGCCTTTTTCGGCGCAGTAATAATCGTTTAAAGCGGGTGCGAAAACCACACCTACAATCAATTCTTGATCAATTTCCAGCGCAACACTGATTGACCAATAGTATTGTCCTTTAGAAAATGAATGAGTGCCGTCGATGGGGTCAACAACCCAGCGGTTAATTTGATTTTCACTTTGCCCACTTTCTTCACCCCAAAAACCATACTCTGGGTAGTGTTTGCCTAGTTCCGCTTGTAGGAATTTTTCTACTGCAACATCTGCGGCAGTGACAAAATCTCGTGGACTTTTTTGGGAGATTTCTAGGTTTTGTAAATCATTGAAGTGGCTTAAGGCAATGTCGCCCGCCTTACGGATAATAATTTCTAAGGTGCTTAGTGATACGGACATGAATAAAACTCGTGAAATGAAAATAATAGAAGCAATAGTATAACAATAACTTGAAATGGCTTGTGCAGGCATTTTATGTGCCTGTTGTGGCTAAAATCTTGAACGCTAAAATGATTTAATATATAGTTGATCCACAATACTTTCCTGTCGTAATGGATTACCCAGATAAATAATAATTAATGATGACTTGAGTGTCGTCTAGAAGAGAGGCTTTTGATGAGTGGATTGAGTGCAGAGAGTTTAGGTCTAAAAAGTATAGCTAAGGTATACCATAACCTGAGTCATGATGAATTATTTGAGCATGAGCTAAATAATAAGGAAGGCAAGGTGGCGAGTAGTGGTGCCATGATGATTGATACAGGAAAATTTACCGGTCGATCGCCGAAGGACAAATACTTTGTAGAGCAATCTCCATCACAAGCTAATTTAGCTTGGGGGAATATTAATAAGCCTGTTTCTGCGGAAATCTTTGATGAATTGTATGCTGATGTCATTGGTTATCTTTCAGATAAAGATATTTATGTGACCGATGGTTATGCCGGTGCAAGTGAGGATACGCGTAAATCCGTGCGTTTTATTACTGAATTTGCTTGGCAATCTCATTTTGTGAAAAATATGTTTATTTGCCCAGAGGCGAGTGACTTAGAAAATTTTGCGCCTGACTTTCGTGTTTATAATGCCAGCCATATGAATAATGAAAAATGGGCTAAGCATGACCTTAACTCTGAAGTCTTTGTTATTTTTAATATAGAAAAGAATGTCGCCATTATTGGTGGTACTTGGTACGGTGGGGAGATGAAGAAAGGCATCTTTACCATGATGAATTACTGGTTGCCATTGGAAGGTATTTTATCGATGCATTGTAGTGCAAATGTTGGTAAGGGCGGTGACGTTGCTTTATTCTTTGGGTTGTCAGGCACAGGGAAAACGACACTTTCTACTGATGCTGCGCGCGAATTAATCGGTGATGATGAGCATGGCTGGGATGATGAGGGCATATTCAATTTTGAGGGTGGTTGTTATGCAAAAACAATTGATCTTTCTGCTGAAAACGAGCCTGAAATTCATGGTGCGATTAAGCACGGTGCATTATTAGAAAATGTTGTTGCCGATGATGATGGTATCGTCGATTTTACTGATAAATCTAAAACAGAAAATACTCGTGTTTCCTATCCGATTGACCATATAGATAATCATAGAGCCAGCTTGCAAGCAGGTATGCCGCGTAATATTATCTTTTTAAGTTGTGATGCTTTTGGTGTTTTACCTCCGGTTTCTAAATTAACGAAAGAACAGGCAATGTATTATTTCTTGTCTGGGTATACAGCAAAAGTAGCGGGTACAGAGCGTGGAATTACTGAGCCAGTCACTGCTTTTTCTGCCTGCTTTGGTGAGGCGTTCTTGCCTTTACACCCAACCGTTTACGCTAAGTTATTAGGTGAAAAAATGGAAGAGCATGGCGTTAACGCTTACTTGGTCAATACTGGTTGGGTTGGTGGTGGTTATGGTGTTGGTAAGCGTATGAGTATTAAAGGTACGCGTGCTTGTATTAATGCAATCTTAGATGGCAGTATTAATGATTCTGAATTTGAAACAGTGCCTTTCTTTCAGTTACATACACCTAAAACTTTAGCGGGTGTCGAGACAAGCTTATTGAATCCGCGGAATGCTTGGGAAGATAAAGCGAGTTATGATGCAACTGCAGGAAATTTAGCCGGCTTATTTATCAAGAACTTTAAAAAATATACTGATAGTAGTAATGGTTTTGATTTTACTAAAGCAGGGCCGCAGTTATAAGTTAAGCTATTTTTGATAGTGTAACAAGGAAAGGGAGATCTGACGAAAGTTAGCTCTCCCTTTTTTGTTGCTGCTAATGAATTCAATAGACGAATTCATTAGCAGTTGTTATAGTTTTGAGCATAAGATTTTTTGAGAACTAATATTTTTACATTTAACTTTTGGAGAGAGATTTATGGCGATTAAAATTGCAATTAATGGTTACGGGCGTATCGGTCGTTGTGTCGTACGTGCAATCTATGAAGCTAACCGTAAAGGCGAAGTAGAAGTTGTAGCGATTAATGATCTGGGTGATACCGCAACCAATGCGCATTTAACGCAATATGATTCAGTACATGGGAAATTTCCTTTTGAAGTCACTATGGATGGCGACTACATGATCATTGATGGCGATAGAATCCGCGTACTAGCAGAAAGAGACCCGTCAAAACTACCATGGGCTGAGCTAGGTGTTGATGTGGTTCATGAGTGTACCGGTTTTTTTGCCACTAAAGAAAAAGCTTCAGCACATTTATCTGCCGGCGCTAAAAAAGTAATTATTTCTGCTCCTGGTGGAAGCGATGTTGATGCAACTATTGTTTATGGCGTGAATCATGACATCTTAAAAGCATCGGATACGGTTATTTCTAATGCCTCTTGTACAACTAACTGTCTTGCGCCTTTAGTTAAACCTTTATTGGATGGTATTGGCATTGAAACGGGTCTAATGACCACGATTCATTCATATACTAATGATCAAGTATTAACTGATGTTTATCACAAAGATTTACGTCGTGCGCGCTCTGCGACTCAGTCAATGATTCCTACTAAAACAGGGGCTGCAGCTGCTATTGGTTTGGTTTTACCTGAGTTAGTCGGTAAGTTTGATGGCTTTGCCATGCGTGTTCCGACGATTAATGTGTCGGTAGTTGATTTGACTTTTGTTGCATCACGTCCAACGTCTAAAGAAGAAATTGATGGCTTGTTAAAGGCCGCATCTGAAGGCCCATTAAAAGGTGTTTTAGGGTTTAATGATAAGCCTTTGGTGTCTATGGATTTTAATCATGATCCAGCGTCTTCAACCTATGAATCTAGCTTTACTAAAGTAACCGGTGGTGTTTTGGTTAAAGTATTGTCTTGGTATGATAATGAGTGGGGCTTTTCCAACCGTATGTTAGATACGACGGTTGCTTTGATGAATGCTAAATAGTTAGCAGCTTAATTTTTACTTGGAGCGCAGGTGTAGTTAGCTATATCTGCGCTTTTGTTTGTGCCGTCACCTAATGATTGGAATTCCTCTATGCGTGTTTTAAAAAGAACTAAAATTGTAGCGACCTTGGGTCCTGCTACAGACGACCTTGAAGTGTTGGAGAAATTATTTTGGGCTGGTGTTGATGTCGTGCGTTTGAATTTTTCTCATGGTTCTGCTCAAGATCATATTGATCGTGCCAATAATGTCCGCGCTGTCATTGCTAAGACGGGTTATCGCGTAGGGATTTTGGCTGATTTACAAGGGCCAAAAATTCGTATTGCTCGCTTTGCCAATGATAAGGTTTGGCTAAATGAAGGTCAGGAATTTGCTTTAGATATTAATTTAGGTGAAAACGAAGGTGATCATGGGCAAGTTGGCATTACTTATGAGCCTTTAGCTAATGAAGTGGCTGAAGGTAGTCGTTTGCTGCTTGATGATGGGCGCATTGTTTTAGATGTGGTCAATGTTGAGCGCGGTCGAGTGAATTGTGTGGTCGCGGTTGGGGGGCAATTATCTAATAATAAAGGTATTAATTTATTAGGTGGCGGCTTATCTGCTGCGGCATTAACAGAAAAAGATATCGAGGATATACAAACGGTTGCAGCTATTAATGCAGATTTCGTAGCGATTTCTTTTCCGCGATCTGCTGACGATATGCACTATGCGCGTAAGCTTTTAAATGAGGCGGGTTGTTATGCGAGTTTAGTCGCTAAAATTGAGCGTGCAGAAGCAATGGAAGTGATGGATGAAATCATCTTAGCCTCTGATGTTATTATGGTTGCACGTGGTGATTTGGGGGTGGAGATTGGCGATGCTAATTTACCTGCCGCGCAAAAACAATTAATTAAACGGGCTAGGCAGTTGGATAGAGCGGTTATTACCGCAACGCAGATGATGGAATCAATGATTGATAATCCGATTCCTACGCGTGCTGAAGTCTTTGATGTTGCTAATGCAGTCGTGGATGGTACTGATGCTATTATGCTCTCTGCAGAGACAGCAATGGGGAAGTATCCAGTAAAAACAGTTGAATCGATGACGCGTATTTGTTTGGAAACAGAAAAGCAACAAAGTGTGCGCAAGTCTAAGCATCGAGTTGATACGCATTTTTCTCGTGTTGATGAAGCGATTGCTATGTCAGCAATGTATATGGCTAACCATAGCGATATTAATGGCCTAATTGCGCTTACACAATCTGGCGCTACACCTTTATGGATGTCACGGATTAGCTCTGGCTTACCGATTTTTGCTTTCAGTAGTCAAGAGGCTACCTTGGGTAAAGTAACTTTATATCGTGGTGTAATACCTGTGCACTTTTCTTTGGAGGCTCAGGATCATGCTGAGGTCAATAGAGAGATTATTGAGGTGCTAAAGAAACATGGTTATGCGAAAAAAGGCGATACTTTTATTATTACTAAAGGCGATTTGACCGGCCAAGAGGGCGGCACTAATGCTATGAAGATTGTCACTGTAGGTGAAGGGCTGATTCCTGCTTAAGGGGGATAATAAGCCTTTGTTGGGGGGCGGGTTAGATTTTTATTCTGTGTAATACAAATCCAATCCGACCTGCATTATTAAAGTTAGTCTTGAATTTTTACTTTTTCTACACTAAGCCCATTATCAATCTCAGCATAATACTTCTCTCTAAACCCATCTAATACGCTTTCTTGTTCTTGCTCGCTGACGCCGACATTATTTAATGCTAATCGTGCCAGCTTTATACTAATTTCTACATACTCTGAAACTGCGCCATCGGCACCTAAACTACGTAATTCACGGCATTGAGTTAGACTGTGCCCACGTACGAAAATTTTCATATTGGGGTAGGCGGTACATAATGATGCGACTAGTTTTTCGGTTGCTTCAGGATCATTAACGGTGACAAGGATGACTTGCGCGTGCTCTGCACCGACGGATTTTAAAACTTCGGGGTTACGTACGTCTCCATAAAAAACAGGGAAGCCGTTAGCGCGTTCTCTTTTGACAATGCCAGCATCAGAATCTAGGGCAACATAGGTATAACCTGAAATAGATAAGATCTCTCCTATGCGATGACCTACGCGACCAAATCCAGCAAGCACTATAGGTGTGTTGCTTTCAGGGACTTGTTCGGGTTCTTGTACTTCTGGCGTATCTTTGGCTTTAATCAAGCGTTGAGAAAGATGTGCGAGCAATGGTGTGACTAACATGCTGAGTAAAACGATAAGCAATAATTGTTGAAATAGGACGTCACTTAATAGCTTTGATTTGTTGGCTAGAGAAAACAGGACCAAGGCAAATTCACCACTTTGAGCGAGGGTTAGAGCGACGGCTAAGCTTTTCTTAGAGCTTAGTTTAAATAAGTAAGTAAGCGGAAAAAGTATGGTGGTTTTGACTGCAATCAGTAAGCCAACCATTGCAAAGCAATATCCTGGATTCTCTAGTAATAAGCTAAGGTTGAAGGCCATACCCATAGACATGAAAAATATGCCGAGCAACAGGCCACGAAAAGGCTGAATTTCAGCCATCACTTGGTGTTTATAGGATGAGTCTGAGATCAGTAAGCCCGCTAAAAAAGCACCCATTGCCATAGAAAGCCCGATATGCTCAAGAATGACTGCTGCTCCGAGCACGATAAGTAAGGCGGAAGCGGTGAAAACTTCCGGGTTTTTGGCTAACGCCACTCGGTGCAAAATGGGGTGGAGAAAATAGCGCCCGATTAATATCACTAAGCTAAGTACGGCGAGAGACTCAATTAAGGCAAGCCCAATATTGAGGCCAATGCCTTGATTTTGAGAAGCAAGTAAAGGTAATAGAGCTAATAGGGGGACAACAGCTAGGTCTTGCATTAATAGCACGGCAAAAGAGGTGCGGCCATAAGAGGAAGAGAGAGACTTTTGTTCTGTCAGTAACTGTAATACAAAGGCGGTGGAAGAGAGAGCAAGTGCGGGACCGATTAGAATAGCTGCGCGTAGAGGGATGTCAAAAAAGAGATAGCTAATGCCGCATAAAGCTGCGCCTGTAATGAGTAACTGCAGCGAGCCTAGGCCAAATACTGAGCGTCTCATTAACCAGAGGCGTGTAGGTTTAAGCTCTATACCAATGACAAATAGCAGTAATACGACGCCAATTTCTGCAAGGTAGCCTATTTGATTGATATTGCTAATTAAGCCAAATCCAGAAGGACCTACGATTAAGCCAGCAACAAGAAAACCAGGTACAGCGCCTAATCTAATTGCTTGGAAAATAGGCACGGCAAGTACTGCGGCGCTGAGTAAAATGATGATGTCAATTAGATAGGATGGATTCATAAGCTAGGAGCTAAGAAAGTGGATAAACTGTAAGCTGCCAATTTATCATAGACCTAGCAGAGAGCGCAGAGGTTTTATTTTGAAAAAACTCTACGCTTAGCTTCTAGTGTAGGTGTAAAACTTATTTCTGTTCTAGCCCCATAAAGCCATGTAGTCCGCGTTTTGATTTAACGGCTAACCATGCTTTCAAATATTTGATTTCTTCAGTATTTTCTAAATCGTCAATGCTTTCATTTTTGCGTAAACGCCTAAAGGCGGTAGAAATCACTTTATAGCGATCGCCAGTAATGCCTGAGCGCTTTAAGCCGATAGTGTTTAATCGGTAGTGTTTAGCGGGGTAGCCGGCGATTAAACAAAATGGAATGACATCTTTATTAAGACCGGTAGTGCCTTGGACAATTGCATAAGAGCCGATGCGGCAAAATTGGTGCGCAACTACACTGCCGCCCATAAATACGCGATCATCAATTTGAACAAAACCGCCCACAGCAACATTGTTGGCGAAAATAGTGTGATTTCCGATTCGGCAATCATGCGCGACATGGCTGTTATTCATAAAAAAACAGTTAGAGCCGATTAGCGTCGTGCCATTTTCTTCTGAAGCTCTATGGGCGGTAAAGCCTTCTCTGAAAACATTATCATTACCAATTTCTAACCATGAAACGGTTTCTTCTTTAAATGAAGTATCTTGTGGTAAACCGCCTAAAACCGCATGTGGATGCAAGATATTGCCTGAGCCCATTTTGGTGTAAGGCATGGCCACGGCATGCGCGCCAATTTTGCAGTTATCGCCTATCTGTACATGGTTTTCGATCACAGCAAAAGGGCCGACAGTGATGTTTTTTCCTAGTACAGCTTGCTCAGCGATGTAGGCGGTTGGGTGAATGTTTTGGGTCATATAAGCATTAGCCTCGTGGGTGATATTGGGAATGTAATTCTTTTAAGCGCTCGTTAGCGACATGGGTATAAATTTGCGTAGTGGATAAGTCACTGTGGCCTAATAATAGTTGCACGACGCGCAAATCAGCGCCATGATTTAATAAATGGGTCGCAAAGGCATGGCGTAGTGTGTGCGGTGATAATTCTTTTGTAATACCTGCTTTTTTCGCATAGCGCTTAATAATATGCCAAAAAGCTTGGCGCGTCATACCTGCGCCTCTATTAGTAACAAAAATAGTGTTGCATTGGCGCTCAGATAGTAACGCTTTACGGCTGTGTTGCATATAGTCTTCTAAACAACTTAGAGCTTGCTCGCCAATGGGTACTAAGCGCTCTTTATTACCTTTGCCTGTTACACGCAGTACGCCCATGCGTAGGTTAATTTGGTCATTACTTAAGTTAACCAGCTCTGATACGCGCAAACCTGTTGCGTAGAGCATTTCTAACATGGCTTTATCTCTAGCGCCTAAAATGGAACTGGGTTCTGGGGCTTCAAGCAGTAACTCTATATCGTGTTCAGATAATGTGTCAGGTAAAGGTCGACCAAGCTGTGGTTGATCAATTAATGCAGTAGGGTCGGTGACGGCTAGTTTTTCGCGTAATAAATAAGTATAAAACCGGCGTAGGCTGGATAAAATTCGTGCCGATGAACGTGCGCTAATACCTTGTTCATAGCGCTGGCTTAAGAATAAGCGAATATCATTGTTGGATACTTGCTCCATGGGCTTGCTTAGACTTTTGTTGAAAATACGCAAATCACTGGCGTAAGCGCTGAGGGTGTTTTTGCTTAAGCCATTTTCCACCCATAAGGCATCGACAAAGGCATCGATTAATTGTTTAGAGCTCATGAATTTGCGTTTTTTCGTGGCGTAATAAAGCGTGTTTGATACGTAGCATAGGACCGGATGTTTGTCCTGCATAACCACCCATGCCTGTTTTAGCAACAACTCGGTGACAGGGAATGATAATAGGGAAAGGGTTGTTACGGCAAGCATTAGCGAGTGCTCTAGGGCTGGTGTTTAAAGTCTGTGCTAGTTCACCATAAGTTCTCGTTTGGCCTGTGGGAATATTACAAAGCATAGACCATACCTTCTGTTGGAAGGCAGTGCCTTGCTCTAATATTGGAATTGTAGAGTCTACCAACGCACTATGCCAATAATAATGAAGGACTTGCTCGATCTGCGTGGGAATGTGGCTAGATGGTTCGCAGCTTGTGCCATTGAGCCATTCAAGTTTAGCTACTAAAGAGGCGTGCATCTGGATGCTTAATGAGCCGATAGGCGTGTTGCAATAATAAGTTTCGATTGCCACAAGTCTATCGGGTTTACGCCAGTTGAGTTGAATAGTGCTCATGTCTAGATTAGTCGAGCATAGACTCTAGCTTTTCACAGTAGGCTTTGAGTATTTTGATGCGTGCGTAACGTTTATCATTGCCTTCGACTAAGACCCAAGGTGCTGCTTGAGTGCTGGTACGGGCAACCATATCGTTGACTGCAAGTGAGTAGGCATCCCACTTGTCACGATTACGGTAATCTTCTTCAGTAATTTTATGTTGTTTGTAGCTGATTTGTTCGCGCTCTTTAAAGCGGCGTAGTTGTTCGTCAGGGTCAATATGTAACCAAAACTTTAATATAGCAACTCCATGACGTGTTAGTGATTCTTCAAAGTTACGAATTTCGGGATAGGCACGTGTCCATTCCTCTTCAGTGGCAAAGCCTTCAGCACGTTCGACTAAAACACGACCATACCAGCTGCGATCATAGATAGTTACGCGACCTGCGCGAGGCATATGTCGCCAGAAGCGCCATAGGTAATGTTGCATGCGCTCTTCATCAGTAGGTGCCGCAACAGAAATAACTTGGTAGTTCCTAGCATCAAGCGCGTGGGTGAGCCGGCGTATGGCTCCACCTTTACCGCCTGCATCCCAGCCTTCAAAAACTAACACACTAGAGATTTGTTTCTCATGCGCTTGACGTGCGAGCTTATTCAGTTTGCCTTGGTAATGGTTCAGTTGTTCATTATAAGTTTTCTTATCTAATGACAGGCTTAGGTCGAGCGAGTCTAAGATATTTGGTTGATTACCGTGAATAACTTGTGGAGTATAGGTAGGTGCAGGAAGGCTTTTTTTGTGCTGGAGCGTTTCAATATGTAAATTAATTTTATCCAGTATATGCTGCCCTACGGTTAAGCTGCTATAGCGAATATCACTCCCTTCAACAATTAGCCAAGGGTTCTTAGCGGTACTGGTTTCCGTTAATACTTTTTCAGCGACATCGACAAAAGCGTCATACATTTTAAGGTGGTTTTTGTCGCGTTCGGTCACTTGCCATGCTGTCTCAGGGTCTTTTTCTAGCTGTTTTAAGCGCTTTTTTTGTTGCCCCTGTTTTAAATGTAACCAGCATTTAATGATTAAAGTGCCGTCATCAGACAGTTCTTGCTCTAACTCGTTGATATGCGTTAAATGAGCTTGTAGTTCAGCATTGTTAGTTTTTTCGTAAACTCGAGTGGCTATTGGCGCGCTGTACCATGAGCCTACGTAAATACCGATAGTGCCTTTGGCTGGCATGGTGCGCCAAAAACGCCAGAATTCAGGGCGTTCTTTTTCTTCGTCGCTAGGGGAGTCATAGGCGTTCGTGCGCATGTAGCGCGGATCTAGCCATTCATTGAGTAAGTTAATGACCTCACCTTTACCCCCGCCATCCACGCCAGAGATCAAAATGATGACTGAGAAGCCGTGGTTACGGAGTTGTTGTTGTAGCATTAACAATTGAGTGCGTAGTTTTGGTACTTTTTCGAGGTAGTCAGTTTTGCTGACTTTATGTCCTAATTCGGCAATTTCAAACATAGTGATAGTTATTGTTTTTTAAGGGTTAAGGAGACTATGCAATATTGCTAAGTCGCGATATAGACTGACTAAGGCCCACGCCATGTAAATTTTGCTACATATCGATCAGAACCTTTATAATGAACCTTTTTTTGCATAAGCTCAATGGTGATCCTTGGAAAATTTTACTCCTATTTCTGCTTTATTAGGTGGTGCTTTAATTGGTGTCAGTGTTAGTCTGTTACTTTTACTGAATGGCCGTATGGCTGGCATTAGTGGCATTATGAATGGTGTGTTTAGCGCACCGAAAAAAGAAGAGATATGGCGAGCGCTATTTCTTATCGGTTTAATCATAGGTGCGGCATTGTTTCAGTTTTTAACTCAGGGTAGTTTAAGTGTGCGTGAAGACTATCCTTTATGGCTGATTATTGTCGGTGGCTTTTTGGTCGGCTTTGGTACGCGTCTCGGCAGTGGTTGTACGAGTGGTCATGGCATTTGTGGCATAGCTAATTTTTCTGTGCGTTCAATTAGTGCAACACTAACGTTTATGGCTAGCGGTATGCTGACGGTTTTTGTACTTAAATATCTTATTGGGGCAGTTTAATGAAAACAAATCTAGTCGCCTTATTGGCGGGAATTATTTTTGGTCTAGGTTTGGCTTTATCGCAAATGATTGACCCGAATAAAGTATTAAATTTTCTGGATGTTAGTGGTAATTGGGATCCGAGTTTGGCTTTTGTCATGATGGGGGCGTTAGCAGTCACAATGGTCACTTTTCGGTTTATCTTAAAGCGAGCGACCCCTGTTTTTGAGCCTGATTTTCATGTTTCTAAGCAAACTATTATTAATAAACCATTAATAATAGGTGCAGCAGTGTTTGGCATAGGCTGGGGAATGACAGGCTATTGTCCTGGCCCTGCGTTCGCGAGTTTAGGCTTGTTTTCTATGGAGGGCGCGCTAATGGTCGTTGCTATTTACGCTGGCTTTTTTGCTGAACGATATTTAGTGAGAAAATAATAAATACATGGAATTCTTTTCGTTTGAGTTAATCCATATTGCTGCGGGTAGTCTGGTTGGCTTTGTTATAGGCTTAACGGGAGTCGGCGGGGGGTCATTAATGACACCGATATTAGTGTTAGGTTTTGGCATTGCTCCTGCCATTGCGGTGGGTACTGATTTATTATATGCCGCCTTGACTAAGTGCAGTGGCGTGCTTTTTCACCACAAAAATAATACGGTGGACTGGGCTATTGTTGGCTTGTTGGGTGCGGGTAGTGTACCTAGTGCTCTGATTACGTTGGTTTTGCTTGAGCAAGTTAAGGATACTGGATTTAATTCAGATAGCTTGATGATGGGCACTTTGAGCGTCATGTTGATACTTACCTCGATTATTGTCTTAATCAAAGGCCGGCTGGTTTCCTATGTCAGTCACCATCACGGTGAATCTAACTTCATTAATACACTCAAAGCTTATCGCCCGCATTTGACCGTTTTATCAGGTTTTATTTTAGGTGTTTTAGTAACTATTTCTTCAGTAGGTGCTGGCGCTATTGGCTCAGCTATTTTGTTTTTACTGTATCCAAATAAAAAACCAGTCTCGATTGTGGGTACTGATATTGCCCATGCCGTTCCTTTAACGGCTATTGCCGGAATGGGGCATTTGCATTTAGGGACGGTTGATTTTGATTTGTTAATCGGTTTGTTAATGGGCGGAGTACCGGCAGTCTACCTAGGGAGTTTTGTCGGTAAGTATATTCCTGATCATTGGTTAAGGGCGGTGATTGCGTTATTGCTTTTTGCTATGGGGATGAAATTAGCTCTGCGTGGAATCAGCTAGTGTTCTCGTGTATATGATTAGGTTTTTTTAAGCAAGGTTTGAATAATATGCATTCTTGAGAATCTTTCTGATAAAATACACCGTTAATCCAATTTATGGATGGAATGTTGGGATAGTTTGAAAGTGTGCGCTGTAGCGTACTTAAAAAGGCTATATTTTTAATGAATTTTATAAAAGGTATTTTAGTATGACTTTTGTTGTTACTGAAAATTGCATTAAATGCAAGTTTACTGACTGTGTTGACGTTTGTCCTGTCGATTGTTTCCATGAAGGTCCTAACTTTTTAGTTATCGATCCTGATGAGTGTATTGATTGTACTTTATGTGAGCCTGAGTGCCCTGCAGGTGCTATTTTTGCAGAAGATGAATTGCCTGAAGGACAAGAGGAATTTATAGAAATTAATGCTGAATTAGCTCAGGTATGGCCAGTTATTACTGAGGTCAAACCTGCTGCAGATGATGCTGAAGAGTGGGATGGTAAAACTGGTAAACTAGAGCTGCTAGAAAGATAAGATTCTTTAGGTGAGTAAGCTTATCTTGCTCACCTAATATCAGATTTTACATAGCCAAATATTCATCCTTTAGTTTTACATAATGCGCAGATGAATATTCTAAAAACTCCTTCTCCTCTGTGCTTAACTCGCGCGCTTTTTTTGCCGGTGAGCCAATATATAGATAGCCACTTTCTAGTACTTTTCCCGAAGGTACTAATGATCCAGCTCCAAGCATTACATAATCTTCTAATACTGCATTATCCATAATAATTGCGCCAATTCCGACTAAGCAGTAATTTCCCACAGTACAAGCATGTACTACCGCTCTATGGCCAATAGTCACGCCTTTACCTATTTTTAAATGAGCTTTGTTGGGCGAATATTTTCCTGCATGGGAAACATGTAGCACACTACCGTCCTGAATATTGCTATTGGCACCTATATGCACGCTGGCAACGTCACCTCGTATTACCACGGTAGGCCAAACGGAAACATTATCTTCTAAAGTTACATCGCCAATAATTACGGCACTGTCATCGATATAATTAGCCGCGCCTACGCGGGGCATAATACTCTTAAAAGCTCTCAGGGGCATAAGATTCTCTAGTATGTTTATAAAAACACATAATCATACTGTCATTTCTAGTATTATTCAGCTATAAATAAGTTTTAAAAATGCATCTTTAGGAGTGTAGGCTATGGCATTATTTGATGGTATTAAGCGTCAGTTACGATCAGTTATTCAGTGGGAAGCACCTGGTGCTGATGTTTTGTTTCAGCAGTGGCATGGCAATGGTGAAGAACTCAAGAATGCTTCAAAGCTAATTGTTGGTCCAGGGCAGGGTTGTATTTTTGTTTATGAAGGCCGTGTAAAAGCGGTAATTAATAAGCAGTGCTTGATTAATTTAGAAACCGATAATATTCCTTTCTGGACGACTGTGACTAAGTTTATGCAATTCTTTGAAAGTGAGCATAAAGCACATATTTATTTTTATAAACAGACTAAAGTTTTAGATCAGAAATGGGGGACGAATTCACCAATTAAGTACGATGACCCTAAATACAAGTTCCCTGTTGGTTTACGTGCTTATGGTAATTATAGTTATCGAATTTCTGATCCAGAGAGTTTTTTTGTCAATGTAGTTGGCAGTGAAAATGATTTTTTTATTGATGACTTTCGTAGGGTTATGGCCAACCGCTTGGTTCATCCTTTAAGTGATTTTTTGGCGGAAAGTCGTTACTCTTACGCTGAAATTGATGCCAAACGTGAAGAAATTGCCTCGGGTATGGATGCTAAATTACAGCAAGAGTTTCACAAGTTGGGTTTTGACATTACTGACTTTCGAATTGAAGGCACTAATTTTGATGAACAGACTTTAAAGCGTATTAACCGCATTGCTGATTTAAGTGCAGAAGCACAGGCAGCAGCAGCAGTAGGTTTGGATTACGCACACATGCAACAATTAGAAGCAATGCGTGAAGCTGCGCGTAATGAAGGTGGTGGTGCTGGGTTAGGTATGGGGTTAGGTGCAGGAATGGGAATGGGGCAGAGCATGGCTAATACCATGAGTGCTGGTTTTGGTGCTCCTGAAACACCGTCTACTGCAAATGTTGCTTCAGACCCTATGCAAAAATTAGCACAACTTAAAAAGATGTTTCAGGCTGAACTCATTTCTGAGCAAGAATACAGCGCTAAGAAAAAAGAGATTTTGGATAGTATGTGATGGCTAGGTGTAAAAGTTGTTCTGCGCCTTTATTGGCAAATACCAATCGCTGTCATTATTGTGGTGTACGTAATGATGTTGATTTGCATGCAAAGCATGATTTTTCGGTGCACAAGCAGGTGTCAGACAGGATCTGTCCGCATTGTGATCAGGCTTTGCAAACTATACAGTTGCAATTGGATGAAGCCTTGTTTATTGAGCGCTGCACCGATTGCTTTGGTTTGTTTTTTGATTTAGGAGAGATCGAAGCTTTATTGAATCATGCTGTTAATGAAGTGCATGCTATTAATTTAGCGCATTTAGATAATGTTAATATCGATCGTTATCAGAAAAAGCAGCCAGTAAAGTATATTAAGTGTCCTGTGTGTCGAGAGTTTATGCGTAGGACTAATTTTGCGCAGAAAAGTGGTGTGATTGTTGATAGCTGTCGCGCCCATGGCTTATGGTTGGATAGTGGGGAAGTGACCCACCTGATGGAGTGGAAGAAAATGGGTGGGCAGCTATTGCATGAGCGAGAGCAACGCAAAAAACCGCAAGAAAGGCCGCTCGAGTTAAGTCGGGAGAACGACTTATGGCAGTCTTCAATGCCTAAGAAAACGATAGGTTTGGAATCTGATTTACTGGATGTTTTAGCTTATGTGGTTAAGAAAATATTATAGCGAACTTGATTAAGTGAAGTGTTCGTTATTATCTGCACTCCCATCTAAAATGGGGGTGTTAGATATTTCAATATGCGCGGCCGCTGAGCTGAGATGTAATAAATTGTGTAAGCGGCAGGTCTGTGGTTCTAGATCGGCACGGTGTAAAGTAATGAATTCGCCTGACTGAAATCTGTGGTCATTAAAAACGACACTGTCATTTGAGTTAAGTGCTTTTATCTCAGGTAAAAATAAAGCCCAAGTATAAACAGCATCATGATCAGGTAGTGAAATATAGGCAAGTTCAGATTCTAAGGCAAATAATTTAATGCCTAGCTCTATTTCATGTTCAGTGAACTGCATAATTCTGCGAATAATACCAACTTCAATAGTATCACTATGTTTAATACCTATGATGTCGCCAATTTGTATTTTTGAGCTGTTGTTATCAGTGTTAAATATTATTTTATAGCCTTTGATGCTACTGTCAGAAATATTTAAAAGTGATTCTTGAGTGCTTTCAATTACCTGCTCGGGAGTGTTATTCCAAATGCTAGTGTCGGTGGGTTTATTGCTGCCAGCTCCAAAAATTTTCTTAGCTTGAACTGTATTATTATCTTTAAAGCTAGAGTTATTTAACATGTGTTTCATAGCTGCTAGTGACTCGTAACCTTCGCTGACTAATTCTAAATCAGGAACAGACCAACCGCCGGCGACTCTTGGGTCAAAGTTGTCTGTTTTCTTTTTTTGAGGACTAATCTGTAGCGAGCTATTATTGCGTAATGACTGTATGACACTAGCTAAGCCCATAATGCCATATTGCTCTTTTTGTTCTACGGTACGAGTAAACTGTCTTTTTTGCTGTAGGCACAGTGATCTGGACGCTTGCTGAATGAGTTCTCGGTTAATCAATTTAAGAATGCCGCTGCCCTGGGCTTCGTCGTTAGTATGTTGATTTATGTTAACGGCTGCATCAAAGCCTGAAAAAAAACGGAAAGCACTTTTTTCGGTTTTTTTCAGGCGTGTTAAATTACTCGGAGGAGCATCGGTATTTAAGTCAAAACCTGAATATTGCGTCGGACTTTTTTTGTTAAACTTTTTTTCTAGCAGCATTAATGAAGTGTATTTTTCCATGCAAGTAGAAATACTTAGCATAGCTCGCGGTCGAAATTGGTGGAAATCGCAATGATGAAGCGCAATAAGGTGTTTGAAAGCTTTACTAATCGTATTGCTATGGTGGTTATGAACCTTAATTGTTAAGTCGTGTATTTCTAAGTTGCTCGCTAAGCCGTAGAGTAAGTAACTTTGTTTCCAAAAATTAGCATAAGGCGCTTTATAGGCTATGGATATATATAGATAGGCAGCAATGAGTGATTGTAAGCCGTAAAAAAAATTTTGCGTGTTAGCGAGGTTGCTCTTTTTGCTGATGCAACTAGCAAAGCCATTGGCGAGCTCTGCATAAATCCAGACGATATACTCAGCATGACTGTTTTCTTCGGGTGTTAGTGGTAGCGCGCTATTTAAGAGGTTATTTTTTAGAGGCTCTAAAAAAGGAGGCATTGCTTGGTAAATACCAATTAAAAGCAGAGATTTCTTTTCTATAGCTAGTGTATTGTTGGTGTTGATGCTTTGTATGGCGAGGAATGCTTGATGTGCTTTTTCAGTGGAAGAGCTATTTTCTAAGGAGAGTAACCAAGTACCAAAAGCTTTACTAGTTAATTCAAATGGTAGTTGAAAGTTGCTATGAGCAGGCACTGATTTAAATTTATAAAGATCCATTTTGGTTACCTGCTACTTAGATGTTATAAGTGTTAATCTATAGGATTGTTGGTTTTATTATAATAGTATAACTAGGTCACATGCTACAGCTTACTATATAAAAAGGAGTGATGGTTTTTTGCGCGACTATTACGCTATACTTAAACCTATATGAATTTAGATTCAAAGAGGGGAAGATGGCCTTAATAGCTGATTTTTTTAAGTCAAAGAAAACTAATGAAACTAAGATATATGCGAGTATAGGTGTAACCGAGGCTATTTCCGTAGATGATTTAAAAAAACTCATTCCTATTCGGCAGCTAAAGTCAGAGTTTTTAGAGGCCTTTGTTTTGGAGCATAAAGCTAAAATTTTCCCTAAAGGAGCAACGTTGTTTGCAGCTGGAACGCCAGCGGATAGTGTTTATTTTTTATTGCAGGGTGAGGTTGAGCTGACAGATAAAAATGGTGTGAGTTATATTATTGATAACGCATCGCCAAAATCTCGTTTCGCGCTTTTTGCAGGGATTGTGCATACGACGACGGCAATTGCTAAAACTGATGTTAGTATTTTGGCTGTGTCGCAAAAAATTATGCAGATGCACCAAGTGGATAAGCAGGCGCAACAGTTAGAATTACCTCCCGAATATGAAAATAATCGTTTATTGCAATTATTTGTGCAAAATTTCTCGAATGATGAAGTACAGATTCCAGCGATGCCTGATACTGCTTTACACTTGCGTAAGGCGATGCAGCAAGAGATCGGTGTGCATGAAGCGGTTAAAATCATCCAATTAGACCCAGTTGTCTCGGGGAAGTTAATTCAGGTCGCTAATTGCCCCTTATATATTACCCTACAGCCTGCTAAATCATGCTTGGAAGCGGTTAATAGGATTGGTTTAATTGGGGCACGGAGTTTAGTCACGACCTTGTGCTTAAAGCAGGTTTTTAATAGTAAAAAACCTGTGTTAAAGAAGTATATGGATGCTTTGTGGAAACGCAGTATTTATATTTCTAGTATTAGCTATGTACTAGCGAAAGAAACGGGTAAAGTTGATCCAGAAGAGGCATTATTAGCTGGTTTAGTCGTCGATATTGGTATTATTCCTTTGTTAAGCTTTACAGATAATTTACCGAGTGATTTTTACACTGAAGCAGAGCTCAAAGAGGCGATGGGTTTTGTTCGTGGCGTGGTTGGCAAGCGGGTACTAGAGCGTTGGGATTTTCCTGAAGAATTGGTTGATATTCCGTTGTATTCTAATGACTGGTACCAGCACCGGTCAGAAGAGTTGTCCGTGCTTGATGTTGTGGTATTAGCGCAATTACATAGCAAAATAGGTCAAAAAGACAATAAAGCCTATCCGGCTATTTCTTCTATTCCGGCAGCTAGTAAACTGGATGATGCGACTTTATCGCCAGAACATTCTTTGGCGATTTTGCATGATGCTAAAGGTAAGATCAACAACGCATTAAAGGCTTTTTCACAGTAAAAATAATAATTAGATCTTAAGGGAATGGACTTTCTAAGTTGTGGAGGTAAAGGTGTTTTGGACCAAGTGGTTTGCTGAGCAGAATAAAAAAGAGTCACATAACAAAAATAAAAAAGCGATTGCTTCGAGTGCTGAAGAAATAAAAATAAAAGCAAAAAAAACCGATGTTGAACTAGGGTTTCTACATAAGTTGCAGCCCCTTTGTTTATTGACTACGGCCGAATTAAGCGAAGTTCAAGTGCTCAGTGAAGGTTTTGAGCCTGGTCAGGTTATTTATAAGGAGGGCGATCCTTTAGCGTATGTTGCCTATATTGTCAGCGGCGAAGTGTATTGTGAAAATGGCGTGGGAGCTAATTACGAGGTGATTGCACATACCTTTAAGGCTTTGTATCCTTTGTCTAATAGCCCAGTCAATTTATTTACAGCGATAGCTAGAACTTCAGTAAAAGTTATTTACTTGCCGAAAGAGTTGTTATTCGATAGCTCTAATTGCCAGAAAAATAATGATCTTGAACAATTAGGAATTGCCAAAAAATTGCAACATAGTGCTTTTGGGCAAGCGTTATTTCTGAGCTTGCAAAATGATACTATTGAAATGCCTAGTTTGCCTAATGTTGCGATTCGCTTGCGTGTTGCGGTACAAAAAGAGATTGGTGTTTCTGAGGCGGTGAAAATTGTAAATTTAGACCAAGGCATTGCTGCCAAATTAGTGCAAGTGGTTAATAGTCCTTTATATCGTGGTATAAATTTGGTCAATAGTTGTGATGCAGCAGTCAACCGACTGGGGTTGATTGCCACGCGCAATTTAGTTACTACGTTTAGTATGCGCTCTTTGTTTAAGAGCAAAAACAAAGCTTTGAGCAAAAAACTACAGCAAGCGTGGCAGCAAAGTATTAAGGTTTCTAGTTTATGCCATACTTTAGCAGTGCTAACGAATAAAGTAGATCCTGATGAGGCTTTATTAGCTGGCTTAACGCATAATATTGGTCTATTGCCAATTATTGCTCTGGCTGATAAGCAGGAGGAATTAGCGTTCAGTGAGGTTGAGGAATGTCTAAGTATTGCTCAAGCCTATGTCGGCCAGTATGTATTAACACACTGGGGGTTTTCTGATTCTTTGCTAGGTATTCCTTATTTTGCAGATAATTGGTTTTATGAGAGTGGCACAGAGTTTGATTTAGTTGATGTCGTTATATTGGCTAAATATCATAGTCTTTTAGGTACTGCACAGAGTGCCATGCTACCTGCATTACATGACTTACCAGCATTTCAAAAGCTAGGTAACCAAGGCTTAACACCGGATCTTTCTTTGCAAATATTATATGATGCCCAGCAACAAGTTTCTGAGGCGATGGTACTTTTTGAGGTGTAACTTATGAATTGGTTTACCAGAATATTTTCAAAAGATGAAAAGGCTACAGTCTCTCATAACGGAGTAGCAAAAAATGTAGCTTTTTCTGCAGAACGAAATGATGCCGCTAATTTACAGTGTACTGCGCCTATTGCTGAAAATTCTGATATTTTAACTTTTGATCAAATAAAGAACCTAGTGCCATTGCGCCATTTAGATGAGCAAGCAGTGACTACGCTAGCGCACAAAGTTTTAACTTATGCAGAAGGGGCGGTTATCTTTGTTCTTCAGCAGCCAGCGAGCTGTGTTTATTACCTATTGCAAGGAGAAGTGACTTTGTACCCCGATGGAGGGCACAGTTATATAGTAACGGCTGATTCTACTCGTGCGCACCTACCTATAAATAGCGGCAAGCTTTTTGGTGCGACAGCTGTAGCAAATACTGAGGTTGATATCTTGGTCGTGGCTGCTAATTTAACAGGGCTTTGGACAGTAAAAAGCAGGGGGGGCGTTGATTGTGTTGAATTGCTTGATATAGAGTTACCCGAGGAATTGAATAGCCAACGTTTTTTCCATAGCTTTGCTAGTGCCTACCGAGAAAATAAGTTGGTATTGCCTTCTTTGCCTGATGTTGCGGTTAAATTAAAAGAGGCGATAGATAACGAAGGTATAGGTGCGAAAGAGGCGGTAGATATTATTCAGGTTGATGCTGCGATGGTAGCGAAATTGATTCAAGTGGCTAATAGCTCCTTATATGCGCCAATAACACCGATTACTAATTGTCAGGAGGCTGTAGCAAGACTGGGTTTAACAGCAACCCGCAATTTAGTAACGGGGATTGCCCTTAAGCAATTATTTTTATGTAAAGATAAAAAGCTGATGGGCGCAATGCAACGCTTATGGCATCGTAGCTTATATGTATCTAGTTTAAGCTTTGTACTGGCTGAAGAGACTGGCATCATTAACCCAGATGACGCGCTATTAGCAGGGTTAATTAGTGATATTGGGGTAATTCCTCTATTGCATTTTGCTGAGCAATATCCGGATGAATACCCTGATGTAGAAGAGCTAGAGTGTGCCATACCTTATTTGCGTGCGCCAGTAGGGACATTGATGCTACATACTTTGGGGTTTCCTGATGAATTGTCACGTATTCCACGGCACTCAGAAGACTGGCACTATGACAGTGGCGACGATATTACTTTGGTTGATATTGTTGTGCTTGCGAAATTGCATAGTTACTTTGGGTCCAAGAAAACGAGTGGCTTACCTTACATAAATACTATTCCTGCTTATTCTAAATTGAAAAATGGTAAATTAAACCCAGATTTTTCTTTGCATGTATTACATAAGGCGAACCAGAGAATCAAAGATGTAATGAGTGCGTTTGCTTAATTACTCGCTAATTTTATAACTAATTTTTAAATATTATCCTTCATGACCAATCCATTACTTAATA